>Ga0315282_10004361_pt1 | contig 24656 bp, 22 predicted proteins | sample YL17G07_20_MG_FD_203693 | JGI IMG/M metagenome (GOLD analysis project Ga0315282, IMG submission 203693) | Sediment microbial communities from Yellowstone Lake, YNP, Wyoming, USA - YL17G07_20 | ecosystem: Environmental > Aquatic > Freshwater > Lake > Sediment | place: USA: Wyoming | collected... | reverse complement strand
GGACGAGGCGAAAGAACTCACCTACACCTACTCTGTGCTGGTCGGCCGGTAGGGGGTTGTCGCCGAGCGGTGGCCGCGCTATCCTGAGGGCAGTCCGTCCGCGCCCGTGCAAAGACCGCTGCCAGAGGGGAAGGACGACCTCATGCGCGCTCTCGGCCTTCGCCAAGGGGCCAGGGAGGCTTCCGCCTTCACCGTACCTGAGCCGAGCATCCGAAGCCCTCACGAGGTGCTCATCCAGGCTCTCCAGACGGGCATCTGTGGCTCCGACCGGGCCGTAATCACCAACGGCCTCGCCGACCCTCCCCCGGGCGAGGACTTCATCATCCTCGGTCACGAAGGGCTGGGCCGGGTGCTCGCCGTGGGCCGCGAGGTGGAAGGGCTGTCGGCCGGTGACCTCGTCGTCCCCACGGTCAGGCGGGGTTGCGGCGAGTGTCCCCCCTGTGCCAGTGGGCAAAGCGACTTCTGCTTCACCGGCCGCTACACCGAGCGCGGGCTCCACAGACTTCACGGCTTCTTCGCTGAGCGCTACGTGGAAGAGGCCCAGTACCTGGTCAAGGTGCCTCTCGGACTGGCCCATGTCGCCGTGCTCACCGAGCCGATGAGCATCATGGAGAAGGCCGTCGAGCAGGCCCTCTTCATCCAGGACCGCATGCCCTGGGCCTGCCCGTTAGGGGCGAAAGACACGCCCGCGGAGGTCTGGGCCCACTGTAAGACCGCTCTCGTCGTGGGGGCGGGGCCCGTGGGCCTGCTGGGGTTGGCCCTCGTCCGGTCAGCGGGGATGAACGCCTGGCTCGTCGAGCGGAAGGACCCGGCTCACCCGAAGGTGGCGCTCGCCCGTCGGCTCGGCGCCGACTACCTCGACAGCCGCGGGCTCACGCCGGACGACATGGCCAAACAGGTCGGGCCGGTGGACCTCATCGTCGAAGCCACCGGGGCCTCCGACCTCGCCCTCAGTCTCATCCCCCTCCTCGGGCGAAACGCCATCTACGTCCTCACGGGTATCCCCCGGGGGAGTTCCCAGGTCTGCGTCGACGGGAACCGCATCCTGAGCCAGACGGTACGGATGAACCAGGTCATCGTCGGGGTGGTGAACGCCAACCGGCGACACTTCGAGGCCGTCCTCACCGACATGGCGAAGATGGAGCAGCAGTTCCCGGGCTTCCTCTCCTCGCTCATCACCCACCGGTTCACGCTGGCCGACTACGGGGAAGCCCTCGGCCCGCGCACGCCGGACCAGATCAAGGTCATCTTCCAGATTGCCCCCGTGTCGGCCTGACGGCCTCCCCGCCCAGGCCCCCCGCTCTGGCCTTCGTTACCACCTCCTATCAGCGGCTGCCGCCACACCTTCCCCAGACACCCGATTGCCCTCACCAGGGGTGCACGACCCCGGGGGGCCTTCCCACTCTTGAGTAACCTTGGCCTTGACAGTTGTTTGGGCGCCGGTACCATAGGGACGGACGCGGGCGCCCAGCCGCCGAGGCTGGGCGCGAGGGGAAAGAGAGTTCGGGGGGCGCGCCAAGATGAGCGAAGCGGAGGCGCCGAAGGGCCCGGAACCGTCGCGCCCGTCAGCTGACGGGCACCCGTCACCTGTCCCGGCTCTGCGGTGTGAGTGTGGCAAACTGCTCAAGCTGCCGGAGACCGTGGGGGCGAACCGGTTTCGCTGCCCGGCCTGTGGCCGGGCCATCATCCTCAGGTTCGAGGCTCCTCCTGCCCCGGCGCCGCCCCCGCTGGCAGCTCCTGGGCCTGTAGGTTCCCCCGCCAAGGACAAGGCTCCCGGCGAAAAGGCGGGTGCCCGCCAGCCCGATGCGGGTGCCCGCGAAGCGGGTGCGGAAGAGGGGCCGAAGCCCCACGTCGAAGGGTTCACTCCCCAGGGTCCCACTTCAGCTGCCTTTGCCCGGGTTGAGCGCCTGCTCCTTGAGGAAGCGCGGTTCCTCGCCGGCCTCGGCTACCTGGCTTCGGAAGGCTGGGTGATGACCTTCCAGCGGCCGGACCTCCCTCCGGAGCAGGAGCCGCCGACCAGCGCCGAGGACCTGACCCTCTGCGTCGGCAGGCTGGTGCAGAGCGACCACTTCGTGCCCGTCATCCTGGTGGTCCCCGTGGTGGAAGCGGAGGGGCCGAAGGCCCCGGCGGGTGCCCGCCAGCCCGATGCGGGCGCCCGCGAAGCGGGCGCGGAGACCCCGTCGGACAGCGAACCACGTCAGGCGCTCCTCCGCGGCCTGGACATCGCCCGGCGTACGACGCCGGTCCCTGTACCCCTGTGCCTGGTCACCCGAGGGGACCGTCGACGCATGTTCCAGAGCGAAGGCGAGCGCCCCTACGACACGGTGGTCGAGGCGACGAACGCCATCGGCTACCTCCGTGGCCGGTCCCAGCGGCTGGTGCCTTCACTGCGCTTCGTGGACTATCCCCTCCTCGTCCGCGAGATCGCCTCGGTGCTCGAGAGCGAGGGGGTGAAGGTCGGTTTCGACGGGGCCGCCTTCCGGCGAGAGCTCCGGGAACGCTTCGGCACGGAGGACCCGGAAGGCCTTCGGCTCCTCCAGGCCCGTGACGTGACCGCGGGACTGCTGGAGCGCTTCGCCTCCCGGACGCCCTACCGGCTTCTCGACATCAGGCTGCTCACCGACCAACCGGCACCGGAGTTCGACAGGCTCGGCACCATCGTCCGGGAAAAGCTGGCTTTTGAGGAGTATGTGGAGGAGCGCCGCGAGCACGTGAAGCGGATGTTCAACATCCTGTCCTTGGGGTGCTTCGTGGCCATATTCTTTTCGCTGGCCGAGAGTGTGATCCTGCCGGCGAGCATCCTCGCGCTCACCATGTTCCTGGTCTTCGCGCAGGAGTACAAGCGCCCCATCCCACCCAAGCTCTCTGCCTACGAGGTCCCCCGGACCTTGCTGTGGGACCGCTCGGTCGTCGTGCGGGTCGCCTTCGGCGCGCTCTTCCTCGTGGTCTTGCTTCTGAGGCTCTTCTTCTGGCAGTAGGCGCGTTCTATCGGGCGACTCCCGGCTCCCGGCCCGCCACCCTCTCTCTTGAGGTGCTCGCCCCCGGCGCATATAGTACGGGCCGGTGGCGCGTCTTGACCGGAGCCTCTTACGGATGCTGCTCTCCGAGGAAAAGGTTGAACTCCTTGCCCTTCGGCCCGTGCGGGCCGGTGCGCCCAACACGCTCCTTTTCACCCTCACCTGTGGCGAACGGCCCATCGGTCCGGGAGGCGGGATGGAGATCGTTTTCCGCAGTGACAAGACCGAGGTCTCCTGGACGCCACCGCAGTCCGCCGACCCGACCGCCCCTGGCTACGTCACCGCCCGGGGGGAGAGCGGCGTGGAACTTCGGCTCATCGTCAACCCCATGCCCCCCTTCGCGGAGGAGTTCTCCTTCCGCTTCCACGTCATCAGCTGCTACCTCACCGCCGGGGAACTTCGCCCCGGGCAGAAACTCACCGTAACCTACGGCGATACCACGGGCGGGAGTTACGGCGCCCTGGCACCCGTCACCGCCCTTCCCTCCCGCTTTCCCGTGCTCGTCTACCACAGCGCCCGCCAGCGGGTCTCCGAGTTCTACTCCCGCCAGTACCGCGCCATGGGCGCCCGCGCCCGCCACTGCTACCAGAACGCCGACCACCTCGTCGGCCTCGACATCCAGGCGGGGAGCTCCGCTCGGCTTTCTGCCATCGTCCCCAGCCTCCTCCGCTCGGGCTCGCCGGCCTCGCTCAGGGTCGTCGCCCTGGATAGCTATGCCAACCCGGCTCCTTACGAGACCGCCTCCGCGGACGTCCTGCTCCTCGACCAGGACCGGCGAATCCGTCGAGGTCTCGGCACCATCGGCCTGAAGCGCGGCCGAGGCACGCTGCGCTTTGCGCCGCCCAAGCCGGGGGTCCACTACCTCCGGGTCGAAGACCGCCACAGCGGCCTCTGGGGCGTCTCCAACCCCTTCCTGACGGCCCGCACCTCGATGGAGGACTTCTTCTGGGGTGACCCCCACTGCCACTCTCAACTCTCGGATGGAGTCGCCTCCAGCGAGGAGCACTACCGCTACGCCCGCGACGTCGCCCTCCTGGATTTCGCTGCTGTGACCGACCATGGGCCTCGCTCCCCCCAGGTCTGGGAGGAGACGTGCCGATGGGCCGACAGGTTCAGCCGCGCGGGCCGCTTCGTGACGCTCCTCGGCCACGAGCGAACCCTCACCGACAACGTGGGAGGCACCTGCTACGTCAACTACTACTACCTGACCCGGGACTCACTCGCCGACGTCCCCGAACCGCTCAGCGGAGGGAAGTCGCCTGAACTCCTGGCCGGCTTGCGGGCCCGGAGAGGCATCATTGTCCCCCACCACACCGCCTACGCCATCGACCACATGGGCCTGAGCGACTGGGGGCTCTTCACCGACGTCCCCGTTTTCACCTGCGAGGTCTATTCCACCCATGGCAACGCCGAGAGTTTCGCCGGGCCGCGCCGCATCCTCGGCCGACGACCGGGCACCTACTACCAGGACGCCCTGGCCCGGGGCTTTCGGCTGGGGGCCATCGCCGGGAGCGACCACCATGGCGTCCAGTGTGGAAGCCTGCTCCGGCTGCAGGACTTCCCCAAGAACTCCACCGACGCGCACATGGCGCTCCGGGGTGGGCTGACGGCAGCGCGGGCGGTACGTCTGACCCGGGCCGACCTCTTTGCAGCGATGGCCAGCCGACGGACGTACGCTAGCACGGGCGACCGCATCCTGCTGGATTTCTCGGTGTCTGGGTGCCCGATGGGGGCGATTGCCCAGTGGCCCCGCGTGGGGCCGCGTCGGCTGGAGCTGGTCGTCGCCGGCACCGCGCCCCTCGCCCAGGTGGAGGTGCTCAAGAACAACGAGGTGCTCGCCTCCTTCACGCCGGGGACCTTCATCTTGCGGACCGCAGTGACAGACAAGAAGGCGGGCCAGGGCCCCCTGGAATGGTACTATCTGCGCATCCGCCAGGCCGACGGAGAGATGGCGTGGTCCAGCCCGGTCTGGTTCGAGGGGAAAGGTAGCGCAGGTCTCCCCCAAAGCAGGCAACTGAGCGAAACCGAAGGCATGATTGGGAAAGGAGCCGGGGATGGAAGTTCTCGATGCCATCCGCAGCCGTCGTAGCGTCAAGCAGTTCCGAGACACCGCTGTCCCCAGAAACCTCCTCGAGCAGGTACTCGAAGCGGCGCTCTGGGCGCCTTCGGCGCAGAACCTTCAGCCCGTCCGGTTCTGGGCCATTACTGACCGAGAAGTCTTAGCGGAACTGGAGGGCAGCCTCTATCAGCACGGGCGGAAGTTGAAAAGCTATCTCCCCATCCTTCGGCTCTGTGTGTCCCAGTTCAGAGGCGAGAAGGGACCGCGCCTCTTCCGGAGCCTCCGGCCTCAGCTTTTCAACAGGGCGCCCGTGCTCGTGCTCATCGGCGCCGACCGGAAGTCCTCATCCACCTATGCCAAGGATTGCACCCTGGCCGCCATGACCCTGATGCTGGCAGCAGAGGGCCTGGGGCTGGGGAGTTGCTACTTCGGGTGGACCGTCCTGGTGAACAGGCTGCCAGGCTGGAAGAAGCGCTTGAACATACCCGCGGATAGCGAGGTCGTTGATGGCATCGGGCTGGGCTATCCTGCTGGCGAGCGCACCGCCCCGCCCCGGAAGCCGCTGGCAGAGGTGACCACCTGGGTCGCCGGCGGCTGACGGAGGCGCCCGTGAAGCTCCACTGCCCGGAGTGCACAACGGAACTGAACGTGGAGGGCATCTCCTTTGAGCGGGGGGAGGTGACGTGCTCGTCCTGTCACCACGTGACCGAACTCTCGGCCCTCGTTCCTCCCTCCTCCCCTGCTCCGGAACTCCAGCAGCCAGAAGGCAGCAAGGTGGTGGTCGAGCGGCGGCGCCCCGAGGAGGTCACGCTCTACATCCCTTCCCGCGCCGGCTGTTTCATGATCTTCTTCGCCAGCTTCTGGAACCTGTTCATGATGGTCTTCACGATGGTGTTGTGGTCGGCAGGAGGGCCGAGCGCCACCCCATGGATCATCATCCCGTTCCTGCTCCTGTTCTGGTGCGTGGGACTGGGGCTCATGCTCACGGCCCTCTTTTCGGCTTGCGGGAAGACCCTGGTCCACGTTGAGCCGGGAAGTGTGGCGGTCAAGAAGCAGCTTTTCGGCAGGGGTTGGACACGGACCCGCCCGCTTGGGCCGGATGCCTCAGCTGACCTCGTCGCTGCCTACGAGCAGAATGAGAAGCCCGTCTATGCCTGCGCCGTGCGCACCGGTCCCCAGGAGGTGAAGTTCGGGAGTTTCCTGAGCGACGAGGAGAAAGCCTGGCTGGTTGACCTCCTCAATGACGTGTTAGGGGCGGGCCGACGGGGTTCAGGTGCCGAAGAAGCGACAGTGTGCCCTGGCTGCGGCGCCCGCCTTGAGGGAGAGGATATCAGCCTGCTGCTCGGTCTGGCCAGGTGTCGCCGGTGCAACAGCTTTTGGGGCCGGGATGAGCTGGCGTCAGCGCCAGTCTCCCAGCCTGAGGGCACCCGCGTGGCTCTCAGCCGGGAGCCGGAGGAGTTGCGCGTAGTCCTCCCCCCACTTGCCGCCCAGAGGGCCGGCAAGAAGTTCCTGCTTTTCCCGCTGGGTTTCATTGTTCTGGGCGTCGTGCTCTCTGTCACCATAGGGCTTCCCATAATCCTCCTGGCCTTTTTTCTCGGCGTCCCTGTGCTCATCCTGGTTTTTCTTCTGAGTTCGACTGAGTTGGTGTTTCGCCAAGGGGCGCTGGAGAAAGAGACCCGGCTGCTGGGACTCCGCTGGCGCAGGGAGATGCCCTTGAGAAGGAAGTCCGAGGTGGACATCGTCTCCCAGGGCCGACCCGACCAGGTGAGGAGGACCGCCAGCCCCGGGCCCAACGCGCATCTCCGCTTGAAACACGAAGGAGGCGAACTGGAGTTCGGCCACTGGCTCTCCCCCGGAGAGTTGCGCTGGTTGAAGCAGGAGATCAACAGCTTCCTGCGCTCGCAGGAAGAGCCGCCTGGCTGAAACGCGGAGCACACGGTTCAGGCAGTTCGCCCTCAGCACCAGGGTCGGACAGCGGAAGGACAAAGAGAAGCCCCGGGGAGATGGCGACTTCCCGGGGCTCCCATCACCGAATGCTTGGGTGGCTTGCCAGGCTCAGTAGGGCTCGGTCCAGAGTTCGTAGTACTTCTGCGCGAAGAGGCACGCGGGACAGACAGCGGGTGGACTCTGGCCCTCGTGGACATAGCCACAGTTTCGGCACTTCCACGTGACCACCGTGTCCTTCTTGAAGACCTTCCCCTCCACGAGGTTCTTGAGGAGCTTGCGGTACCGCTTCTCGTGCTGCTCCTCAACCTCGGTAATCTCGGTGAACGCCGTGGCCACCAGTGGGAACCCCTCCTCCTTTGCCACCTGGGCAAAGCCGGGGTAGAGCACCGTGTTCTCCAGGTGCTCTCCCGCTATCCCTGACTCCAGGCAGACCTTCAGGTCACCCAGCGGAGCCGGGTACTCGGCCGTGATGGTCACCGGGCGTTCCAGGAAGGAGAAATACCGCTCGGCGTGGGCCCGCTCGTTGCCAGCTGTCTCCTCGAAGATGGCGGCAATCTGCTCGAACCCCTCTTTGCGGGCAACCTCAGCCGAGAAGGCGTAGCGGTTGCGCGCCTGGGATTCACCGGCGAAGGCCGCCATCAGGTTGTGCTCTGTCCGCGTGCCCTGAATCGACTTCTTTCCCACTCTTTGCTCCTCCCTCCGGGGCTAAGAAAACACGCATCACATAGTAATCATTATCGCTTCTCTGACGGGCTTCGTCAAGGTCTCACCGGCCGGGCCGGTCACCCCGGCCAACCGGAAGCTCCGGCCCCGGGCACTTCACCCTTGCCTTGGCCGCCGGCGGGGGCTATGCTTCCCTACCTGCGCGCAGCAAGCCGGTCTCATCGGAGAGCAACCTGTGATTATCACTATATCCGGAGCCCCCGGTTCGGGCAAGAGCAGCGTGGCCAAGGCCTTAGCCCGTCGGCTGAGCCTTCGTCACTATTCCGTCGGCGACCTGCGCCGTCGCCTCGCCCGCGAACAGGGGCTCACCATCGACGAGTACAACCGGCTCGGCGAGAGCACCGACGAGACCGACCGGAAGCCGGACGAGTACCAGGCCCGGCTCGGCCGGGAGGAGGACGACTTCATCGTCGACAGCCGACTGGGCTTCCACTTCATCCCGCACTCGTTCAAGGTTCGGCTGGACGTTGACCACCAGGTGGGAGCCGAGCGCATCTTCCGGGCCGAGCGGGCCAAGGAGCAGGCCGAGCGCCAGTACGACTCGGTCGCCGACGTGAGGCGCGCCAACGAGGCCCGCGAGGCGAGCGACCGGAAACGCTATCAGATGTACTATGGCATCAGTTACGAAGATGACCGCCACTTCGACCTCATCGTGGACACCACGAACAAGGGCATTGAGGACATGGTGAGCATCATCGTCGAGGCATTCCGCCAGCGGCAGGGGAAGAAACAGCCCCACTGACCGGAGGCCGCGGGGCACGCTGAGGCTGGCGAAGTCGGCAAGCCTGGCAGCGGAAAATTGGGGGAAAGGGATGGCCAGCCGATACGAAGAGGTCTTCGGCGAGTTGGAAGAGGCCTTTCCCCCTGCGGGTGGGCGCCTGGCTGAACTTCCTGATGCCTTGCGGATTCTCGCGACCCAGGCGGGACGCGTTGAGGCTGAACTCCACGCCGTAGACGGAGAGTTGGTCGGCCGGGTGCTCACCGAGCCGGTTACGCTCGACCTCGGCAGAGGCCAGGCGCCCGTAGTGCTTCCCCCCGGCCTCATACTCACCGCCTTCCACGTGGGCCTGTTGGCGGCCATCGGCGTGGAGGGAGCGCCCGTTCGTCGGCAGCTCCGCGTGTGCGCCCTGGCGGTCCCGGGAGCCCCGGGCGAAGACCTCGGCGCAGAGCTGCTCCAACTCTCAGCCCAACTTTCCTCGTGGCCAGCGGAGGTGCGTTCCCTTGGGGCGGTGGAGGCGGAAAGCAGTGCGTTCCTGGGGGTCCTAGCTCAGGGTGTGGTCTCCGACCTGTGCTGCATCGCCTGCTCGGAGCTAGCACGCCCCACCCTTCAGGAAGCAGCGCGGAGCCTGGGGGCCCGCACCCTTTTTGACGGGCTCCTCTGTCGACCGGGCAGCCAGACCTTCGCGATGAAGCGTCACAGTTGCCTCCTGCTCTCTTTCCCAACTGAGCCGGGGACAGCCTTCCTCATGCACCAGCTGGTGCTGGGGGCTTGCCTCGGCTCCCTCCTGGGCATCCCCCCTCCCGCGACCCAGGAACTCCCCAGCGAAAGCGACCTCCCCCAGACCGACCGGGAGGCGCTCCTCATCCCCGCCCTCGACGTCCGCAGCCGTCTCGGGCCTGCCGTGAGGCCGCTGGGGGCACCGGGCGAGCCCTCCGTGAGCGACCTCCTCGAAGCCACGGGTGTCATGTACCTTCCCCCGCATTCCCTCCTCCGTGAGCGCGGCGACCTGGTCCGCGTCCTTCCCATCAGTGCTCGACGGCCCGGTCCGCCTCTCGAGCCGAGCCAGCCGGGGGAGGCCCGGCAGTGAACCGAAAGACGGGTGGCGCGGTCCCGGCCACGGACCTGAGCACGGGCCCCCTTCAACTTCGGAGCGGGCACCTGGTGCTGCTCCTCACCACTTCCTTCGTCCTGCTCAACCTTTCCTTCCCGCCTTACGTGCGGGCCGACGGCTTTCCGGTGTGGGTGGCACTCGTCCCCATGCTTGTGGCTGCGCGCATCGAGGGTTACCGGAAGCTGGCGCTGACAAGTTGGCTTCTGGGATGGGTGGCGGGGGCAATCTCGGTCTTCTGGCTTCGTCACGTGAGCCCGGCGGCGCTCCTGGCTCTCGGCCTCTACCTCTCCTTCTATCCGCCCGTCTTCCTCGTCGGTTGGAAGTTCCTCGACCGTCGGCTGGGGCTGCCGGCGGCCCTGAGCGTGCCCATCCTGTGGGTCCCCCTCGAGTACGTGCGCTCCTTTCTCCTCAGCGGCTTCCCCTGGTTTTACCTCGGCCACAGCCTGTACCGGAACCTCCCTCTCATCCAGGTGGCCGACCTGGTGGGTGCCTACGGGGTGAGCGCCCTGGTGGCTGCGGTGAACGGCGTAGGCGCGGACGCGCTGCGCCTCGTCCTCCCACTCGCGGGCGGAGTGGAGGCCCCCAAGCGAGGCTGGCGGAAAGTGGCCTTCTCCGCTCTGGGTGTGGCGCTCGCCCTCATCCTCGCGGCCGGCTACGGGTACCTTCGGCTGAAGCAGGTTTCTGTGAGCGACGGTCCCCGGGTGGCCCTCATCCAGGGCAACATCCCCCAGTCGCTCAAGTTCACCGGGTCGGACAAAGAGATTTTCGAGACACACCGGAGGCTCTCGCTGGCCTCCCTGGCCCAGAAGCCGGACCTCGTCATCTGGCCGGAAACCATGCTCCCGGGCCTCTATCACAGTGGCCTCAACCGCTTCGTCACCGCCGACGAAACGATCGCCCTGGAGGACCGGGTGGAAAGCCTCCTTCGGGAACTGGGGCGGCCCCTCTTGGCGGGCGTCCGCTCCGCCGTGGGCTACCGGGAGAGTTTTCGCCAAGCCAACAGCGCCATCCTCCTCCTCCCCGACGGCCAGGTGGCAGCCAAGTACGACAAGGTGCACCTCGTGGTCTTCGGTGAATACGTGCCCTTGCTCCGCTACTTCCCCTTCTTCAAGAGCTTCGTCCCCTACGAGTTCGGCCTTGCGGCGGGGACCTCGCAGACCGTCTTCACGCTGCCCTGGCCGGGGCAGCCCTTCCGCTTCGGGGTGCTCATCTGCTACGAAGACACCCTCCCCTACCTGGCTCGGGGGCTGGCCCGGGAGGGAGTGGACTGCCTGGTGAACATCACCAACGACGGCTGGTTCAAGGACTCCCCCGAGCTGGACCAGCACGTCATCGCCAGCGTCTTCCGGGCGGTCGAGACCAGGAAGCCCGTGGTTCGGGCGGCCAATACCGGCATCACCTCCATCATCTCGCCGCGGGGCGAAGAGGTGGCCAGGCTGCGCGACCCGGCCACGGGACGTGACCGTGAGGTGGCCGGGTACCTGGTCCACCCCGTTCCGCTTCCCCCCGCGAGTGGGCCCACGGTGTACGTCCGCTGGGGCGACCGCCCGGCCGAGATGGCTACCGCCCTGGCGCTGGTGCTCCTGGTCTTTGCGGCCGAGCGAAGGCGGGCGGAAAGAGGAAGGGGGTAAAATCCGATTTTTTGGTTGACGGGGTGGAGCCGGACCGTATAATGCCAGCCAAATGGGGGGGTAGAGCGCAGTTGCTTTCGGCATGCCGGTGTGGCTTTTGGGAGACGAGGCGGGAACTTTGGGTCACGGGCGTAGGCGAGGGGCTGTATTGCTCTCCGAGCCCACGGGGGAAGGAGGTCCACCTTGAGTGGTGCAGCGAAAGCTTTTGTGGTCATCAACCTGGTCTTCGCCCTCCTCTTGGCGGGGGCCGTGGCGTCGTACCTGGCGCAGCGTAACGTCGAACGCGACCAGCTGAACCAGCTCCAGGCCAGGTACGACCAGGAAACGACTAAACTCAAAGGTGACGTCGCCCAGTTGACGCAGGAGAGGACCAACCTGCAGACGCAGGTCGATAAGCTCACCAGCGACAAGAGCCTGCTGGAAACCAACCTCTCCAACAGCCAGAAAGAGCTGGACCTGGAGCGGAAGAACAGGCTGGAAATGGAAGCCCGGCTGACCAGCGTCGACAACAGCCTGAGCGAACTCAAGCGCGCTTACGCAGCCCTGGCGACCCGCAACGAAGAACTGGCGAAGGAGCTGGCCGAGGCGAAGAAGACGGCCGAAGCTGCGGTCACGGCCAAGGAGGCGGCCGTGGACAAGATGCGTGAGGCCGAGCAGCGGGCGGAAGCGGCCAAGAGTCGCTTCGTGGAGACGGCCAAGGAACTCCAGGACACCAAGAATGACTTGGCCCGCTATCGCTCCGCGGGTTACCCCGAGCCGGGTGGCAAGTACACCCCAGCCCAGGTGTACGGGAAGGTCGAGCAGGTGGACCCCAAAGTCGGCCTGATCATTATCAGTGTGGGTGAGGACGACGGCGTCAAGACCGGCATGGAGTTCACCGTCTACCGGGGCGCCGGGTACGTGGGCAGGATCATCGTGACGGAAGTGGACAAAGAGCTGTCTATAGCCCGCGTGGACAAGTCAGTCTCCAACGAGGTGAAGGTGGGCGACAATGTCTCTGCAGCCTTCTAGGGCGACGGGACGAAGTGACAACGCTCTGTACACTGTGCTCCTGGTCATCTCCGCTGTGGCGCTCCTGGCGGGATTCATCCTGGTCCAGATTGACCTCTTCGCCGCCTACAAGGTAATCTGGCTGTTCAAGGTATCGTAGGCCGCTGGAGGGGATCCCGCGGGGGAAGGTCGGTCATTGCGGGCTGTGAGCACGGCGGCGTCCGCGCGAGCGGGCCGCTGAGCTGGACGGCCTGGAGCGGAGAAGGGGCCGGCCGGATGCTGCGGGTCTGTGGCAGCGAAGCTGTTTCCCGTCCTTCACCCCGGAGGCTGAAGGGGTGTCCGGATGATTCTTGACGCTCTCTTGGGCCTGTTCTCCGTCGACATGGGCATCGATCTGGGCACGGCTACCACCCTGGTCTGCGTCGAAGGTGAAGGCATCGTCCTCTGCGAACCCTCGGTGGTGGCCGTCCACCGGGGCACCAGTCGGGTCATCGAACTGGGTGACGGCCCCGCCGTGGGCCTGGTCGCCAAAGAGATGCTGGGCAAGACGCCCGGTAGCATCCAAGCCATACGCCCGCTCAAAGACGGTGTCATCGCCGATTTCGAGATCACCGAGGCCATGCTCCGTTATTTCATCCAGAAGGTGCACAAGCGCCGCTGGGGGTACAAGCCTCGCATGGTCATCGCCGTCCCCTCCGGCATCACCACGGTGGAAAAGCGCGCGGTGCGGAGTTCCGCGGAACGGGCCGGCGCCCGGCAGGTCTTCCTCGTGGACGAGCCGATGGCCGCCGCCATCGGCGCGGGGCTCCCGGTCTCCGAACCGACCGCCAGCATGGTCGTGGACGTCGGGGGAGGGACCACCGAGGTCGCCGTCATCAGCCTGGCGGACATCGTCACCTCGGAAAGCATCCGCGTCGCCGGTGACGAGATGGACGACGCCATCATCCAGCACATGAAGCAGAACTACAACCTCCTCATCGGCGAGCAGACCGCTGAGCGCATCAAGATCCAGATCGGTTCCGCCTACCCGCTGGAACAGGAACTCACCATGGAGGTGCGCGGCCGCGACGTCATCGCCGGGCTGCCGCGCAAGGAGGTCATCCGCTCCGAGGAGGTCCGCGAGGCCCTGCGCGAGCCTGTCGATGCCATCGTGGCCACCGTCAAGACCACCCTCGAACGCACCGAACCGGAACTCGCCGCCGACCTGGTGGAGAACGGCATGGTGCTGGTGGGCGGGGGCGTGCTCCTGCGTGGGCTGGATAAGGTCCTCCATGAGGCCACGGGGCTGCCCGTCCGCCGGGCCGACGACCCCATCACCTGCGTGGCTCGGGGCACAGGGATCTTCCTGGCGAACCTCAACCGGATGAAGAAGTACCTGGAAAGCGTCGCGGATGAGGGCTGAGTCCCGCACCAGGCTCCATACGGTGACCTTCCTCCTTCTTCTGGTCGGCTCCCTCTTGGTGAGTCTTGCCGACCAGCCTCTCCTCCAGCGCGTCCTGGCCCCCTTCTCCACCGCGCCCATCCCCCTGGAGCACCTCCTGATGAGGGGAACCCGTTGGGTCATCCTCTTCCCCAAGCTCTTCCGTGAGCGCCAGGCGATCGAGGAAGATGCCCGCGACCTTCGCCAACGGGTCATCCAACTGGAGGACGAATGCGCCCTGCTCCGCGACGCCCTCGCGCAAACCCGTCGAGAGCTCCGCGCGGTGAGCGAACTCCCTGAGCGCCACCTCAGGAGCGGAGGCCAACCGCTCCTGGGCGAGATCGTCGCCCTGGAAGCAGGTGTCGCCGGCTTTGGCACGACAGGCTGGCGGCAAGTCTGCCTCATCAACCTGGGACGAGCCGCCGGGGCCGCCGTGGGCCGACCCGTGGTCTGGGGGACGGCCCTCGTCGGCGCCGTGGAAGCCGCCGGCCCGCTGGGAGCAACCGTCAGGCTCATCACCGACCCGGACAGCCGGGTGTGGTGTTACGACGAACGGAGCGGCGTAGAATCCGTCGCCGCGGGCACGGGCCCCGAGGACCTGCGGCTCCTCTACGTGCGCTGGCCAGTGGACATCCTCGCCGACGATGTCTTCCTCACCACCGGCAAGGCCGGCCGGTTCCCGCCGGGGCTGGTGGTGGGGGTGGTGACGGAGGTGTCCCGCGCGGCCGACGGCCTCAGCGCCGAGGTCCGGCTCCGCCCCCGGGTTCTGGTGCGGGAACTGCGCTCGGTGTTTGTGCTGCCCTGGACATCCCCAGGGCCACCGACCCCTGCCGCCCTCCCGTAAAGGGGGTTCCGGTGCGCTGGTGGCGGGTGCTGCTCACGCTGGCCGTCCTCCTCCTCCTGGAAACCACCCTAGTGCCCCGGCTGGAACTGGAGGGCACCCGGCCGAACCTGTTCCTCATCTTCGCCGTCTGGTGCTCGCTGGAGTGGCCGCTGGAGAGGAGCTACTGGCCCTCCTGGCTGGCGGGGCTCACCCGGGACCTCTTCTCCGGCGGAAGCAGCATCGGCGCCTACGCCGCCCTCTACCTCCTCCTGGCCCTCCTCCTCGGTCGCATGCGGAAGGCCCTTTTCGTGGAGCACGTCTTCACCCAGGCGTTGGTCGTGGCGGGGGCGTCGCTGGCGACCGAGGGGCTCTGGCTTCTCCTCTGGTTTCACGCCCCGGCCGTGGACCCCGCTGTTCTCCTCTGGCGTCTGGGTGGGGGCGCGCTGTACACTGTAGTGGTGACGCCGCTCGTCCTGGGGCTTTTCTGGTGCTTGGGTTGGCGCTGGCACTGAGCGATGTACCAACGACGGTTGCTCATACTCACCGCCTGTCTCGGCGCGGGGTTCCTGCTGGTGGGACTTCGCCTGGCTTTTCTGCAGGTGCTGCACAGCGAGGAGTACCAGGGGCTCGCCGACAAGCAGCCCCTGCGTGAGCGCATCCTGCCGACCGCGCGCGGTCGCATCCTCGACGCCCGGGGCCAGGTCCTCGCCGGCTGCGAACCGACCTACGAACTCTGCGTCCGCCTCGACCGCTTGCGCAAGCTCCCCGACGCGGGGCAGGCCGAATGGATGCGACAGGTCGCTCGCCTCGTCGGACGCTCGCCCGAGGAGATGTCTGAGGCCGCTGTCCGCCTGGAGCGGGACCTCGAAGAGCAAGCGGACCGTCCCGGGCTCACCCCCACCGACCAGAGGAATGAGCTGCGCTTCCTCGAGACCCGCTTCGAGCCCCTGTTGACCTCCCTGGACTTTTCCGCGGTGGCCCGCCTGGAAAGTTGGCGCGACCTCCTCCCCCGGCCGGACAAGGCCGGAGGCGACCTCCTCCAGGTCCGGGTGGCGACTCGCCGAACGTACCCGAACGGGGACACGGCCGCGCACATCATCGGCTACCTCTCGCGCATCGCTCCGGGCGAGGCGCCGGAACTCCGCCAGGAACAGCAGCGCCTGGCCGAGGCATACCTGGAAATCGACCCTGACCGGTTTCGCGACGCCTACCTGAAGTGCTACCTTGCTGACGAGAGCCTGGGCCGACAGGGGCTGGAGCGCACCTGGGAGTGGGCGCTCCGTGGCCGACGCGGGCTTCGGCGGGAACTGGTCGACGCCGGGAACCACACCATCAAGGTGCTCTTCGACTACCCCCCCCAACCCGGGGCCGACGTCTACACTACCCTCGACATCGACCTCCAGAGGGTGGCCGAAGCGGCGCTGGGTGAACAGCGAGGCGCCATCGTCATCCTGGACGTGACCACGGGCGCCGTGCTCGCCCTGGCCAGTTCACCGCGCTTTCGCCTGGACCAGTTCACCAGTGAGTACCAGCGCCTCGTGGCCGAGGACGTTCTCTTGCGCCAGGAGGGGGTGGCGTTCTACCAACGACCCCGCCCCCTCGTCCACCGGGCCATCCAGGAAACCTATCCGCCCGGGAGCATTTTCAAACTGGTCGCCACCCTGGCGGGGCTGCGGGCCGGAACCTTGCGGTCACAGACCCAGTACACCTGCGAGGGAAGCCTCGTCGTCGGCGGCCAGCACAAACAGTGCCTGGGCTTTCACGGGCCGCTCCAGCTGCGGGAAGCCATCGAGCGTTCCTGCAACGTCTACTTCTACCACGTCGCCCTCGACGCACCACGCCGAGAGTTGCTCCAGACCGCCCGGGAACTGGGCTTTGGCTCCCCGACGGGCATCGACCTCCCCGGCGAGGCGGCGGGCCGACTGCCCCGCCTTGCCAGCGAGGCCGAGGTCGCCAACTTCGCCATCGGCCAGGGCGACGTGCGCGTGACCCCGCTCCAGATCGCGGTGATGATGGCCGCCATCGCCAATGGCGGCACCGTCGTCCAGCCCCACCTGGTGGAGTCCACCTCACCGGCTGAGCCCCGTCGGTTCGCCATCGCTGCCGAGGATTTGGAGACCGTCCGCCGGGGGATGCGGGACGTGGTCCAAGGGGCCCACGGCACGGCCCGGTCCTACTTCCACGTGACCAACGTCACCGTCGCCGCCAAGACCGGTACCGCGGAAGTGGAAGGCCTGCCCCTCAACCACGCCTGGTTCGCCGGCTTCGCCCCCTACGAGAAGCCCCGCATCGCCTTCGCCGTGGTGGTGGAGTGGGTCGGGGGGCACGGCGCGGAGGTGGCCGCCCCCGTGGCCGAATACGTCCTTTCCCGCCTGCGCTTCCCTCCTTCGCCGGAGGAAGCGACAGCAGCCGAGGCCCCCGCCCCGCAGGAGGAGCGCCATGACCCTTAACTGGGCCCTCCGCCTCCAGCAACTCAAGGCCGCAGCCAGGCGGACCGACTGGACGCTCGTCCTGGCGGCGACGGCGCTCGCCATCTTCGGCATCCTCTTTATCTGGGGTGGCTCGCTCCAGGGCGAGCCGGCGGAGTCAGGGCTCCTTCGCGGCTACGCCCTGCGACAGTCACTCTGGCTCGTGGTGGGCCTCACCAGCCTGACCTTTGTCCTCCTTCTTCCCTACCGCTACCTGGCCCACTACGGCTACACCCTGTACGTCCTGGCGGTGGGGGCGCTGCTCTACCTGGCCGTGGGGGCTCTCCTGCACGGCCGGGTGCTGCCCGGTGCGCCGGAGATCAGGCACGCCCACCGGTGGCTTGACCTGGGGCCGGTGATGGTGCAACCGGCTGAGTTCGCCAAGGTAGCCTTCATCATCGCCCTGGCCAAGTACATCCGCTACAAGGAGAGTTACCGCCGGTGGTGGGGGCTGCTCGCCCCGCTCGCCCTGGCCGCTGTGCCCATGCTCCTCGTGGTGGTGGAGCCGGACTTAGGCTCCGCCTTGGTCTTTGCGCCTGTCACATTCGCCCTGCTCTACGTGGCGGGGGCCCAGAAGAAGCACTTGCTCATCTATGCCGCGGCTCCGGTGGCGGTAGCGGTGCTCCTCTGGCTTCTGGGCGTCCAGCTCCTTGCCCCCTATCAGCACGACCGGCTCCTGGCCTTCCTCGACCCCGAACGGTACGCGCGCGGCCCCGGCTACCAGGTCCTCCAGTCCCTCATCGCCGTCGGCTCGGGCGGAGTCTGGGGGAAGGGCCTGGGACAGGGGACGCAAGGGCAGTTGGGCTTTCTGCCCACCCGGCAGACGGACTTCATCTTCGCCTCCATCGCCGAGGAGTGGGGCTTCGCCGGGGCCACCGCCGTCCTGGCCCTCTACGCCTACCTCCTCATCGGCGCCGCCACCATCGCCCGGCGCACCCGCGACCCCTTCGGCCGGCTCCTCGCGGTGGGCGTGATGACCCTGGTCGCTGCGCAGGCCCTCATCAATACGGCGATGACCGTGCGCCTGGCGCCCGTGACCGGACTCCCCCTGCCCTTCGTCAGTCTGGGGGGAAGTTCCCTGGTGGCGAACTTCGTCGCCCTGGGCATCCTGCTCAACGTCGGCGCCCGACCAACCGCTGTCCTCAGCCGCGAGGACTTCCAGTAGCGCGCGCATCCGGTCACCTGCCCGCTCTCGCTCCGGCCACGTTTGCCGTTGCCCGCGCGACCGCGAGCTGCTATACTGACTTGAGGTCCAAGACGCATTCGTGGCGACGGTCCTCTCCTCCGGAACAGCAAGGCGGATGTTGAACTATGCCTGAACGTGGTGTGGCCGAGCGCGAGGCCCTGCTCTCTCGGCTCCTCCCCCAGGTAAGCACCCCGGGCCAGTACATCGGCTCGGAGTGGAACGCGGTGGTCAAGGACCACGAGAGCGTGGCGGTCCGCTTCGCCTTCTGCTTCCCCGACACCTACCGCATCGGGATGAGTTACCTCGGCCTCCAGGTGATCTACCACGTGGTCAATAGCCAGGAGGATATGCTCTGCGAACGGGCCTTCTTGCCTGAGCCGGGCATGCAGGCCCTCCTTCGCCGCGAAGGCCTTCCTCTCTTTTCCCTGGAAACCACCACCCCGCTCAGTGGCTTTGACGTCCTTGGTTTCAGCCTCCAGAACGAGACCGCCTACACCAACGTGTTGGCCATGCTCGACCTGGCTGGGCTCCCGCTGCGGGCCGCAGAGCGCACCCGGGAGCATCCGCTCGTCATCGCCGGCGGTCCCTGCACCTACAACCCCGAACCGATCGCCGCCTTCTTCGACCTCTTCTTCATTGGCGACGCCGAGGAGGAGTTGCCCCGGCTCCTTCGCCGCTTCGCCGAAGTGCGCTCCCTCCCTCGGCGAGAGCAACTGCGGGCCCTGGCGGAGGCCTCCGCCGCCGTCTACGCTCCGGCCTTCTACGAGCCCCGCTACGACGGGGGCACCTTCCGCGCCCTGGAGCCGACCGAACCCGGTGTCCGGCTCCCCATCGAAGCAGCGGTCCTGGCTGACCTGGAAGAAGCCCCCTACCCCACCGCTCCCGTGATGCCCTACGTGGAGGTGGTGCATGACCGGATGGTGCTGGAAATCATGCGCGGGTGCCCGCACCGCTGCCGGTTCTGCCAGGCCAGCGTGGTGAAGGCACCGCTTCGCCTGCGCTCTCCCCAGCGCCTCCTCGCCCTGGCCGAAGAACTCTACCGGAACACCGGCTACAGTGAACTCTCGCTCCTCTCCCTCTCGACGGGAGACTACCCCAAACTGGCCGAACTCGTCAGGGCCCTCGCCGCCCGCTTCGACGAGCGCCTGGTCAACATCGCCGTGCCTTCGCTCCGGGTGGACGCCGCGCTCCGAGACCTTCCCCCGGCACTCGCCTCGGTGCGCAAGTCCGGCCTCACCCTCGCTCCGGAAGCGGCGAGCGAGTCGCTGCGGGCCGTTCTGGGCAAGCGCATCACGAACGAGGACCTCCTCGCCGCGGCCCGCTCAGCCTACGAAGCCGGCTGGGACCTCATCAAGTTGTACTTCATGGTCGGCCTCCCGGGCGAAACCGATGAGGACGTCCGGAGCATCGCCGACCTGGCCCGGAGCATCTCCTCCGCCCGCCGGGAGGTGCGTGGCAGCGATGGCCTGGTGAACCTGACCGTGGCGCCCTTCGTCCCCAAAGCCCACAGCGCCTTCCAGTGGGAGCCCATGCGCGAGTTGTCCTACTTCCAGCGGGCTGATGGCCTCCTTCGTCGTCACCTGCGCTCCTCCCGGCTCCGCCTCAAGTACCACCGTCCCGAGCGGGCTTTCCTGGAAGCGGTGTTCTCTCGTGGCGACCGCCGGCTGGCCCCCGTGGTGGAGGAGGCGTACCGCCGGGGGTGCCACATGGACGCCTGGACCGAACACTTCGACTTCAACGCCTGGCAGGACGCCTTCCGCGCGACCGGGGTGGACCCGGAGGCCTACGCCCTGCGCGCCCGTCGTCTGGAAGAGCCTCTCCCCTGGGAACACATCGCCACCGGGGTCCCCGTGGAACACCTGCAAAAAAGCAAACTCGAGGCCGACCTGCTGCAAGCGGAGCGCCAACAGCACGAGCCCAAACCTTTCGCTTAGGACGCTGACCGGAACCTGACCATGAGCATCGTGTACCTTGGCCTGGGAAGTAACATCGGGGACAGACGACGCCACATCCAGGCCGCCATTGACCACATCGGGAAGACAGCAGGCATCCGGGTCCTGGCCGTCTCCAGGGTCCGGGAAACGGAACCGGTCGGCGTGACCGACCAGCCCACGTTCCTGAACGCGGCGCTCCGCGTGGAGACTGAACACGCTCCCGCGCCGCTGCTCCGAGAGATGCAAGCCCTCGAGAAGCGCCTCGGCCGAAAGCCCACCTACCGGTGGGGCCCACGGGTCATCGACATCGACATCCTGCTCTACGACAACCTCATCATGAAGCGGAAAGACCTCATCATCCCTCACCCCGAGATGACCAATCGGCGCTTCGTCCTGGAACCCCTGGCCGAGATAGCACCGGAGGTCCGCCATCCGCTTTGCGGGAAAACCATGGTCGAGTTGCTGGCGGCCCTTGACCGCGGGGAGCCGCCCCCTGCGACACCGAGCCGGCAAAGGAGCCGAAAGATGAGGGTGGTGCGGACCGTCGCCTCGCTTCGGCGGGCCATCGCTCGGGCGCGGGCTGAGGGCGCCCGCATCGGCTTCGTTCCCACTATGGGCGCGCTCCACGACGGTCACCTGAGCCTCATCCGTCGGGCCAGGCGGGAAACCGACTTCGTGGTCGTGAGCATCTTTGTCAACCCCACGCAGTTCGGGCCGAACGAAGACTTCGACCGCTACCCGCGCACCTTCGCTGCTGACCGCGAGCTGGCGCGTTCGGCGGGCGCCGACCTCATCTACGCCCCCGCCGTGCGCGAGATGTATCCTGAAGGGTTCTCGACCTGCGTCCAGGTTACGGGCAGCACCGCGGCCCGACTCGAAGGAAAGTCTCGGCCGGGCTTCTTCCGTGGCGTCGCCACGGTCGTTACCAAACTCCTGAACCAGGTGCAGCCCGACGTCACCTGCTTCGGCCAAAAGGACGCCCAGCAGGCGGTGCTGGTCCAGCGGATGGTGCGTGACCTCGACCTTCCGGTCCGCATCGTCGTCTGCCCGACTGTGCGGGAAGCCGACGGGCTGGCCATGAGCAGCCGAAACCGGTACCTCAATGCCGAGGAACGTCGTCAGGCGACGGTGCTCTCAGCGGCCCTGCACCGGGCGGCGGGGCTCTTTGCTTCCGGCGTTGTCGAGACCGGTCGCCTCAAGCGGGCCCTGCGGGCCGTCATCTCCCGGGTGCCGGCTGCCCGCACCGACTACGTCGAGGTCGTGGATGCCAAGACGATGGAGCCGCTGTCCGTCATCGACCGCCCGGCACTCGTGGCCCTGGCCGTCTTCGTCGGGACCACCAGGCTCATCGACAACACCGTCCTCCACCCCGGGAGAAGAACCCGGAAGAAAAGGTGACGGAACGCTCTGCTATAGTGCGGAAGCCGTTACATGCTAAACTGCATCAGTTGCAGGTGATGGCTTCAACCCTGAACCGCGCCGGCTCGCCGGCTGTGAACGAGGCGTTGACGACGGAAAAGCCTCCCCTTCCTTCGGAGCAGAGAAAGCCATGAGGCGCATTCTCTTCGAGATTCCTCTTCCGCGCGGCGCCTACCTCCCCATTCACGCTTTCGGCGTACTGGCGGCCGCTGGTTTCCTGGCCGCGCTCTGGGTGGCTCTGGACCGTGGCCGGCGGGAGAAGCTCGCCGAAACCACCATCTGGGACGTGTGGACCGCGAGCCTCCTCGGGGGGCTCGCCGGCGCCCGACTCCTCTACGTGGCGGAACAATGGGACTTCTTTGCCCAGAAACCAGCACAGGTTTTCGCCATCTGGCGAGGCGGGCTGGTGTGGTATGGCGGGCTGGCCGGCGCGCTCCTGGCCGTCGGCCTCTACCTTCGCTACCGAAGGCAGCCGGCACTTCCGGTGATAGACGCGGTGACGCCGGCCACCATGGTTGGGCTTGCCCTTGGGCGAATCGGGTGCTTCCTCAATGGCTGTTGCTTCGGCAGGGTCACCGACCTTCCCTGGGGGGTCTCCTACCCCCGTGACGGCGGCTCAGGCCAGTTCCACAGCGCCCTGGCCCACCAGGTGAGTCCCCCCTTCGCCTACCAGGTGGAGACGATGCACCTGGACCCGCAGGCCGCCGCTTCCTTTCCCGTTCACCCGACCCAACTTTACGAGTCGGCGGCTACACTCCTCATCTTCCTCCTGCTTACCGCCTACTACCCTCGCCGCCGACGCCCGGGTGAAGTCCTCTGGCTGATGCTCGTCCTCTACGGCGCGGCCCGGTTCCTCATCGAGATGCTGCGGGTCAACGCGCCCGTGGTCGGGGGATTGAGCCTCCCTCAGGCCATGAGCCTGGTCGTTGTCCCCGTCGCCCTCGGCCTCTTCATCCGGAGCCGGGGGAAGCCAGGGGTGGCGCGAGGATGAGGCACCTCACCATGAACTCGCAGGCCAGCGTCCGCGCCGGCGGTGGTAGCGGCCTCAGGGTGTAGGCGGAAACGGTCCGAAGGGCGTGGTCGGCCCCTGCTTGTCCCGCTCCTCCCGGACCCGGTGCAGCCGCTTGATGCGGAGGTAGGCGACGATGACCATCAGTACCAGGGCAAGGGCCAGCACCCCCCGCCAAAGCAGCACCGGCTCCCACCCCAGCCGCCAGGGCCAGAGCGCGAAGAGAGCGAAGAAGATGGCCGCCGTCTCCCAGATGAAGTTCAGCTTCTCTTTCGTCACCCACCACTCCTTTACGTCCCGCCGGGCCAACACGAGTATAGCGTTGGCAGCCAGAAGCGCAACCCATGGCGGACGACCCCACCTTCCACCGCAACCGGTGTGTTCGCCAGCGGGTGCGACCGGATGACAACCCAGCCCTTCAACTACAGCCCCCAAAGGCGTCTATCACCTTGTAGCCGCCCTCGCTTTTGACGCAGCGGATCACCGTGTAGAGCGCCGCCAAGGGCCCCTGGCAGGAGCCTACGCTGATGGTCACCACTTCGCCATCCCTGGTCATGCTCAAGATTGAGTCGCCGCGGCCGAAGCGAATCCGGGTCCCGGTTACGGTTCCCCCCTCGCTGACCTTCTCATCCGAGTAGACCCGGGAACCATCATCCGCGGTCTTCCCTCTGCTCCACAGCGATCGGACAAAGTCGACGACATCGACGATCTCGTCGTCACTGAAACCTTCTGGAGCAGGAAAAGGCAGGAGCAGCCCCTGGGGAGCGCTGAGTTTATCACCAAAGGCCTCGGAAGGCAGGGACACCTGACAGTACTCACTTCTGATGGGCGGTTGCTCCCTCGCAGGGACCCAGCCGCCCGTAGGAAGGCATGACCCCCTCCGCAGCCGGGCTGTCTGCTTCTCAGGCGAATAGTAGACCGATGTCCAGTGTTGAACCCTCCCGTCGTATGCCCGATTGTTACTGTGCACCCAGAGAAACCAGATGCTTCGCCCCTTGGGGCAATGCTCCTTCGCAACCTTGAGGATTCGTTCCCACTGCTCTGGCGTCAGGGGTTCTGGAGGGCTTGTCGCATCGTAGACGACAGGCACAACCTGCACAGCCCCGGCAGACGTGCCCTCGCCACCGGCAGGCTTGCCCTCGGCACCGGTAGGTGCGCCCACACCACCTTCCGAAACGCTTTGGCAGCCAGCAATGGAACCAACCAAGAGGACGGTGAAAACCGCCCAGCCGCGCTTAGACATCGCGACCCCCCTTCCTTCCCTCGAGCGACGCCCCGGAACCAGGACTCGCCCTCTCAAGCCCCCTTTGCCCCCTACTTCCTCAGCCAAGCCATCGGGTCGCCGGTACCCGGACCTGCACCCAGCCGGTAGCCCGCCTTCAAGGCCACGGTGACAAACCGCTTCGCTGTCCGCACCGCCGCCAAGAGCCCGGACCCTTTGGCCAACTCCGCAGCCAGGGCCGAAGCGAAGGTGCAGCCCGTGCCATGGGCGTTCGTGGTCGCCACCCTCGTCGACACCAACCTGTGCATCCGCCGACCGTCGTAGAGGACGTCCACCGCGTCGCCGCTAAGGTGGCCCCCTTTGACCACCACAGCCCGTGGACCAAGTCGGGCGATGGCCCGCGCTGCCTCCTCCATCGCCGCCACATCCTGCACGGGGAAGCCGGCGAGCACCTCGGCCTCGGACAGATTGGGAGTCACTACCGCGGCCAAAAGGAAGAGTTCACCCGTGAGGGTAGCCACCGCCCCCGGCGCCATCAGCCTGTCGCCGCTGGCTGCTGCCATCACCGGGTCCACCACCAATTTGGTGACCCCATATTGGCGCACCTTGGCAGCGACCGTGGACACAATCTCGGCTGAGCCGACCATGCCTGTCTTGACCGCGTCCGCCCCGATATCGCCCAGCACCGAGTCCATCTGGAGGGCAACCATCGCCGCAGGCACCAGGTGAATGCCCTGGACGCCGAGACTGTTCTGAGCGGTGACCGCGGTCAGTACCGACATCCCATGGACGCCGAGCGCCGCGAAGGTCTTGAGGTCGGTCTGGATGCCCGCGCCACCCCCCGAATCGGACCCGGCCACCGTGAGCGCGACCGGAGGCCGCCGGCGCCGTCTTGCCTGAACCGAACCCTTAGCCACCGACCGCTTCCCCCGCCGCCCGGATGATGGCCTGCAGAGACCTTTCCGTTGCATTCAGG
>Ga0315282_10004360_pt1 | contig 24656 bp, 40 predicted proteins | sample YL17G07_20_MG_FD_203693 | JGI IMG/M metagenome (GOLD analysis project Ga0315282, IMG submission 203693) | Sediment microbial communities from Yellowstone Lake, YNP, Wyoming, USA - YL17G07_20 | ecosystem: Environmental > Aquatic > Freshwater > Lake > Sediment | place: USA: Wyoming | collected... | reverse complement strand
AAATTACATTATGAAGGAAGATTCAGTTTTACACAATCATCATCATGTGGAACTCTTACTGGCTATCAGTTAAATGAAATTCAGCCAAATTTTCTGATAAATAATGTAAAAGAATATATTGCCGCTAGTACTATAACTTCGGGAGATGCCGTTAGGGTTTTTTTATCAAACAATGTTGTTAAAGTAGAAAGTGCCATTCCTATGCAAGCTCAATATGGAGAATGTATCGGAATAGCTTTGAATAGTTGTGAAGCAGATGAAGCTTGCCAAGTACAAGTAATGGGAACAGTATTTAATAATGCTTATGATTTTACGGGGCATATTGGAGAATATGTTTATTGCCAGAACAAGGCTCATGGAGTTGGTATGCAAGGTAATACAAATATAAGTACAGATTTGGCTTCTCCGCCTGCGGGTGCAATGTATGATTCGATTTTATTATTGGGAAAAATTGATAGTTTGAATAGTTTTGTTTTGGGAATTGTAGAGATTCCATTTGAAGTACCTTATTCAGCACCATAGGTAAATTATGACAGAGATAATATTGGGATATAATAATACGGAATTAACGGGTTCGCTTGTTTGTACTGAAATTTTAGATGGATATGGTAATCCTACTAATCCAAGAACAATTTCAGCACCAACTTTTACTGACTATGCACTATTCGATACCATCGAAAGTTTTCCGCCTGTCTTACAAAAGGATATAGCTACATTTAAAACTTTACGAGGAAGAAAAGGAAGTCATACATTAGCTCGAAGAAGGATTTATAATATTGTTATTGCTGATAATGATATTTGGAAAAAAACGTCTTCAATTTATAATGCTGATATTTTGGAAATACGAAATAATTTTCTTAATGGATTTTTAAAAGAATTTTGGGAGGCACAATATAAATATATTTTAAAAGCAAATCAAGGAAGTTTTACAGGACTGATGTTTGATTGTGTTGAGACAGAGCAAACGGAATTTCCTATTGAATATACAGATGGGATTTTATTTCTACCTCAATTAAAATTTACATTAATTTCAACTGAACCTTATACAATATAATGGATTCGATAACATTAAATACAATTGCTGATAGAATACGAATTTTACCGATTCGTGCAATGCAGATTATAAATGAAGATGGTTTTTACCTTAAAGCCTACCACTTAGAAGAAGAGAGTAGTTTGAATATTGATGCTAAAACTGTAAATCATTTTCTTGGTGGAGTTATACAATTGGGATTTAATATTGATGCTACGATTATAATACCTCATAATCAATATGATGAAGCTAACGGTGTAATTGATTTTCTGGAAACATGTAAAAATAAAAGATTGCAAACTCATTTATTCTTCGGTTTATCAGCACCTTATTATACAGCTCCATTAACTATTCCGCCAACTACTGCAAATTGTTTGCATGGATTAGTTGCAGATTTTGAAAAATTATTAACGATAAGTTATTCAATAAATACTGTGGCTCTACGACCAAGAATAACAGTTAAGTTAAATGGATTTGTAAAAAATCTAAAATTGTTACCAGGTACTCTTTATTCAGATAGTGAATCAGAGTTATTTAATGATTATTATCCTCATGTACGATAAGGAGAATTTTAAAATAAGGAGAACAAAATGGAAGAAGAAAAATTATTAGAAGAACCAGTATACTTTGAATATGACGATGGCAAACGTTTAGTTTATAGTTATCCATATTTATGTATCTGGCAATGTGAGATAGGTGAAGCACTTGGACGATTTATTATTGATAGTCAAGAAAATTTAGCACCTGATTTTTTAACACAAATAAAAAGTGGAAAAGCAAATTGGACAACTACCTTAATGTCTTATTTGTTTTGCAAAGAAGGTGAAGAGAACGTAGAAAAGGATGATAAATATTCTAAGGAAATTCTGGATATTATTCTTAGAACAAAAAATAAAAATCAATATAAATTATTCAAGGAGGTAACCAAAGATTTTTTTTACAATATCGGGGAGAAATGGATAATATCCTTGCTCTTGCCCGACAAGTTGAAGCAGTTAAAAACTCAAAATATATCGAAGATTTTTCTCGCAGCTTCATCAATGCTCGCAGAGAACAAGACGAATTTATTCGGCACAGGGTTAGAATCCAAAACATCAATAATGACCAAGAAATAAAAAAAAGAATGATAGAAGATATAAATAATATATGGTATGTACCTTTACTGAATAATGATATTACTAAGTATAATGAAGTTTTACAAAGTAAATTTATTTTAGGTATGGATTATTTAAGAACTAAATTAGAGCAACAATTATAATGGCTTCAAACGCATCAAATATGAAAATCATACTTGATTTCTTAGTCAATTTGAAAGTTGACCCTTCGACTATTTCACAAGTAAGTGAGACTTTAAAAAATGCAATGCCGAAAAATTTGGTTTCGGAAGAAGCTATTAATAATACTATTGAAGGTCTCAAATCCATTCAGGAAAGCGGAGTTGATGTTAGTTCAGTGTTTGAAGAAATGATGTCGAGTTTTGACGACACAGCATTACAAGATGTAGCTTTAGAATTTGGTACTATGATGGAAGATATTTCCAATTTAGATACAACTGCTATTGATGAGATGTTAGCTTCACTTTCACCTGAACAAGTATCAGGTTTTGCACAGGCATTACAGGAAGCATTTTCCAATTTTCAAACTCCAGAAATGCAGGCAAAGTTACAAGGTATTGCAAATGAATTTGAGAAAATAAAACCTAAAATAAAAGAAGAAGGCGAAGGGTTAGGACATGCAGCGGGTGAAGGGATTAAGTCAGGTTTCAATATAAAAGAAATTGGACAAATGGCTCTCGGTATGTTTGGCGGTCAAGCTATTATGTCAGGAATGAGTGGAATCACTCAAGGACTTGAAAGTATATTTAAAAATGGAGTTCAGGTATTTACGACCTTAGACCGGATGGAACTTGGTTTTACAAGTGCGGGTTTGGCAGGTGAAAAATTAGAAAAACAATTAGACTCTACTTCGAAATTTGCAAGTACACTTTCAGAAAAATTTGCAGTTTCTGCAACCCAGATAAAAGAATATTCTGCTCAAGCTGCTTTAATCGGCGGAGCAACTGGTAAAATGAATGAAGATATTACCAAATTAGTAACAGGATTATCTAAAGCATCCAATGGTCTTGTTGATAGTACAATGCTTATTAGAGTTTTTACACGTGGAATAACTGACCCTGAAGCTGAGGCAACGCTTGGCAGATTGAAGATGACATTTCCTCAATTAGCCACTGCTTTAAAAAATGTTACCGAGCCTGCGGATATGACAAGAGTAGCTCTTGAAAAAATGAATCCGATGTTTAGTATGCTGGAAAAACAAGCATCGGGGCCTGGTGAAACTATAAATCGTTTTAAAAATTCGTTAGAAAAACTTACACAATCTTTAGGTGTTACTTTAATTGAAGGCTTCATGCCTCTGATTACTTTTATAAGTTCAAATGTTATTCCAACTATGTTGGGAACAGCAAAAGCAATAGGTGATGTTACTAAGTGGATGACAGAAAATAAAGCTATTGTAATGACTATTGCCGCTCCTTTAGGCGTTTTAACAACTGCATATTATTTACAATCAGCTGCTATTGGTAAATCTTTAATAGCAGGGGCAGAGTGGGTAAAGATGCAAGGTATGAAAATAGCTTCAATATTTTCAGAAACTGCGGCACAAAATTTAGCTTCACTGACGACCCAAAAAAAAGTAGCTACTGATTTAGCAAGTTTAGCTACATCCCAAGCGATAGGATTAGCTTCAAAAGAAAAAATAGCTGCTTTAATTGCTGAAAAAGTTGGAATTGAATGGGCAAGTGCCGCAAATAATAAAAAAGTAATAAGTGAATGGGCTGGTGTTTTAGCTTCTAAATCTGCTGACGTTGCATCTAAACAAAAGGTTATTTCATTAATTGCAGAACAAGCCGCTACAAATGCGGCAACAGAAGCACAAACAGGATTAAATTTTGCTATTTTAGCAAATCCTTATGTAATAGCTATTGCAGCGATAGCAGCATTAGTAGGTGTTATGTATTTACTTTATAATGCAGGTCGTCATGCTGCCGCAGAACGATTAGAGGAAACAAAATCATTGAAGGAACAAAATGATGTTTTAATCGGAGTAACTGAAAAGAAAAAAGAATTTATAAAAACCGATATTGACTTAGTGCAATCATTTATTAAACAAGGTGAGGCAGCAAAAGAAAATGGAGAATTGCTTTCTAAATTAGAACAAGCATATCCTGGTGTTTATAAAGCATCGAAAAGTTATGCTGAGAATGTTAAAGATTTAACTGCCGCTTCACAAGGCTCTACTACTGAACTGGGAAAACTTGATGATAAATTATTACAATTAAAAGAACGTGAAGTTGATATTAAAGTAAAAATTGATAAAGAAGAAGCTCTTACTAATATCGAAGAAATTAAAAATGAAATTGATAAAACAGAAGGCGGATTTTGGGGTTTCCTTTTACGTACTGGTCCTGGTGGTGGTATTCTGCATGAAGCTGAAATTGAGGCCACAAAAGCCTTAGTTGATACTTATTCAAATGCACTTGAAAAAGCAAAAAATGATAAAGAACTGGCAAGTGCTTTAATAGATTTTCAAAGTGCATTAGTTAAAAGTGAAGAATTTAAAGGTTTATCAGGAAAAGAGCAACAAGATATTATTGACAAGGCAAATGCTGCATACCAAAAAGAACTTGAAGCACGTAAAAAGTTAGCAGAAGAACCGCATGAGGTTATAGGATTGTGGCAGCAAGCAGGGAAATCCGATGCTGAAATTATAGAAATGCTAAAAAATAAATTTCATAAAACAACCGCAGAAGCTAATGACCTTTTGTTAACACAAAAGGCACAAGAAAAAACTGCAAATGATACTGCTAATGCTGTTAAAAATTTAGCTGATGAATTTAATAAAGCAAAGAAAGAAGCTAATGAAGCATTGCAAACTCAGATAGCAGCTTTGGCTGATTTAATTCTTAAAGGTGATAAAATTACTGTTGACGATATTAAAAAAGGTAAAGAAGCAAAGAAAATTGCAGATGAGAACACTAAAGCACAAAATGAAGCTCAAAAACTTTTAGGAATTGGAGTTCAAAAAGGTAAATCCAAATTAGAATTAGCAGAACAAGAATATAATTTACAATCAAAAATTTTGGATTTAAATAATGATTTAGATATACTTCAAATCAAACAAAAAGCCAATGCTGAAAATCGTAAGTTAACAAATGAAGAAGAATTAATAATAGCAGAGAAAAATCGGAATAAAATAAAAGAACAATTAGATGAATATATTGAAATTTACAAAACTAAAGGATTACTCAATGAATCTGGTGAAGTAACTTTAAAACTATCAGATAAATTTTCAACAAAAGAGGCAAAAATTAAAATTGAAGATGGGTTGGTATCATTAAAAAAATCATTAGATGACGCTGATGCTTCAATTATTAACCTTAAGGTAAAAGTAAATCCTGACGAACTGCAAAAACTCAGAGACGACCTTGCTATGAAAGGTTTTCAAATAAATTTAGAAATTGGTATTGACCCTGAAAAAACCGTTAAGGAAATGACTGATTTAATACAACGTCAAATTTCAGATGTACAAAAAAAATTAGCTGATGCTGAATTAGCGAAAGATGAAAAACTTGCTATTCAACTTAAAACTCAATTAATGGATTTGGAAAAGCAGAAAAAAGATATTATTAAAAATTTTACCGATAAGCAAATTTCTCTAATTGAGGCGGAATCAAAAAAAGAAATAGATGAGATAAATAAAAAATATGATAAAATTATAGATGAAACAAAACATTTTATTGAGGTTTATAAACAGACACGTGAATCTGTTTGGGATATTGCAAATCAAAATGAATTAAAAGCTTTACAGGATACTCAAGACAAAAGGTTGGCAATCCTTGACAAACAAAAGCAAAATGAATTATTATCGGAAGCTGAATATAACGAGAAGAAGAAAAAATTAGAAGAAAAATTTGCCGCAGAAAAAGAAGCCAAAGACAGAGAACTTGTTAATCGAAAAATTGCTTTAGATAATTTATTTGCTGGTGAAGAAAAATATATCCAAATGAAAAAAGATAAAGCATTATTAGAAGAACAAGAAAAGGCACAAGAAGATGAATTAAATATTTTGCTACATAAACCAATCGGAAGACTAACTAAAGCTGATAAAGAACGGATGAATGAATTATCAAAAAATTTAGACGAGACGAGAGCTTTATTAGCAAAAAAAGGTGATGAAACCACTGTCTTACTTGATACATTAGGAACTCAAGTTAGTGATGGTCTAACAAAAATGTTTGCAGGCGACAAAAAAGGTATGCACGATGCAATGAAAGAAACATTAGAGTTGATTACAGGGTTTCTTGAAAAGAAATTAGAAACTACAATATTAGATTGGCTTCTTTCCCCTTCCGTTACTGAATGGGCGGCACTTTTGCCATTCCCATTAAATTTAGCTTTGATTCCGGTTGCAAAAGCATTGATAACGCCGTTAATACATGCCCTCGCTGACCCAATAATTAAAAATATAGCTTCATTTTCTACTGGGGGGCGTATTGATACACCGACTACCATTATTGTAGGTGATGCGTCAAAATTAGGGGGCTTAAATCGTGAATGGGTCTTTAGGGATACTCAGTTACAGCAGACAGTTCAGATGGCTGTTAATTACCAAAACCAAGCCCTTTTATTAGAACTTCAAGAACTACGTAAAATGATTGGTTCACAACAACTCATAACATCAATTAGAGGCGAGGATATAAAAGTTGTATTGAATAGAACAAATTATTCTTACTCTAAACGAGCTGTTTAAAAAATAACTAATATATATATTGATTATTTAATAACATTGTTATAATTTTATTTTTTTATTTATAAAAAATTTCTTATATTTATAACATTGTTATAATCAGAAATAATTTTATCTTTTTAAAAATTTATTTTTTTATTAAAGATTTTTTTATTATTTTTGTAAAATTAAATTTTCGTTTATAAAAAAAAGGAGTATAAATGAAACGATTTACACGAGGAGTTATAGCCGAAATAGCCCGCAGACATAAGACCAGCAACGCTTCTATCGCTTACCGTATTTATAAACAACTTGATTATGACTTGACAAAAGAAGCAGAGGAACTTCATAATGAAAAATTGGAGACAAAGAAAAAAGCAAGAAACATTATTATGAATTTGAAGGAAAGTGAGGTAGTATATGGCTGGCAGACCGAAGAAAAATACCGTTGATTATTTTCCTCATTATTGCACCGCAAGTAAAACAATGTTTATCTTAGAGCAGAAATATAAGAATGATGGATATTCGTTTTGGTTCAAGTTGTTAGAAATATTAGGTTGTTCTGATAATCACTTTATTGACTGTAGAAATGTAGATGTATGGGAATTTCTACAGGCAAAAACTCGGCTCAGCGAAGATATTTGCATAGAAATATTAAATCTGCTGGCAAGATTAGAAGCTATAGATAAGGAATTATGGAAAAATCATATTATATGGTGTCAACATTTTGTGAATAACTTAGAACCTGTCTATAATAACAGAAAGGCTAAAATTCCACTTAAACCTAATTTCTACGACTTGAAATCATCAGAGGAGGCAATTTCTACTAATAGAAATAACAACAATTCACAAATTGAACCAATTTCTACTGAAATAAATGCACAAAGTAAAGTAGAGGAAAGTAAAGAAGAGGAAAGAAAAGTAGAGGAAAGTAAAGAAGAATCTTCATCACAAAATTGTGATGCCGCCTTAAAAAAAGATTTTATTGATGAATTATTAGACTTATTTTGCGAAGAGTATAAAATTAACAGAGAAGATGATTATGAATTAATAACAATTGATGAGCGAAAAATTCAAAGGTCTGCAATTGGTAAATTATTAAAACGGCATAAAGAGGCAATAAAAATGCAAGGTATATCTGAAACTTCAGAAGAAACCAAATCTCATTTTAGAATGATATTTAAAAATTTTCTATCAATTCAAGATTCTTGGCATAAACAAAAAATGAGTCCAATGCACATTTTAAACAAGTGGCAGGAACTTAAAAATATTTATAAATTAGAAAAGGAGAAAAATAATGGAAAAAGAAGTAGAGTTAGGGAGCATTCACAAGAAGAACTTGAAAGGCTCTTCGGAAAATAATCTTCTTAAACAAAATCAATTTAATGAATTTTTAAAATCATTAGAATTAATTTTACCAAGTTCTGATTTTTCAGACGAGACAAAAGATTATCAACGAGCAATGATTTGTTTTAAATACTTCATCGAAAACAAATGGACGGTTGATGACTACGAATTGGTAATGAAAGAATTTACGATGTCTCATTATTCGCCAAATTGGATGATAGCAGATTTTTTCAGGATTTATAATGAAAAAATAAAAGAACCACGTGAGAGAATGGAAGGAATAATTGGTAATCGGAGCATACTGGGTGTTGAGTTATGAAAATAGGTAATAAGATTCCTCCTCACAATAATGATGCAGAGATAGCTGTGTTAGGTGCTATTTTATTCGATAATAAGGCAATTGACCGAATTTATAATATTATCAGTCCTGATAGTTTCTATAACGAATCTCACCATATTCTATATGAGCAAATGCTGGAAATGAGCAAGAACAATATTCCAATTGATTTTGTATCATTAACTGAGCAATTAATTAAAAATAAACAATTAGAGATTGTTGGCGGCACAGCCTATCTGATGGAAATTAAGCGTAAAACACCATCAGCCGCTAATGTCGAACATTATGCTATGATTGTTCAAGAAAGATTTATTAAGCGGACGATTATAAAAACGGGTAGTAAATTAGTAAACAATGCTTATGATGAAAGTTCGGATGCTTTAGAAGGTCTCAGAAACGCCGAAAGCATATTATCTGATATAAGTAATGACTTAGAAAATAAAAACGCCACTACGAGTCTAAAAGCCGCCTCCATTGACATAATAACCTCGCTCAACGCAGGGAAATTTGCAGGCAAACAATCAATGACCGGATATGATGAAATTGATAAAACTTGCGGAGGTTATATTGGGGGGCGTTTATATATTTTAGCTGGATGGGTATCATCAGGGAAGACAGCTTTCATGCTTTCACAAGCCAACAAGCTCCGGAAGCAAAATAAACGAGTTTTAATCTATTCAATTGAAATGACAGCAATTGAATTGAGTAATAGGATATTAGTGCAGGATACAAAGATTGAAAATTGGAAATTTTTTTCAAAAGAAAAGATGAATTCCGCTGAGTTAGGTAAACTAGTAACAATAACATCTGAATATGATGACTTCTTACTTATTAATGATGCTCCGCAAACAATTAATTCATTAAATTCAGATATAAATTGTCAGATAAATAAATTTGATATAGATTTAATTTGCATTGATTATTTACAATTAATTTCTCCAAACCGAAGAAGTCCATCAAGGGAGCAGGAAATTACTGAGATTGCTTATGCGTTTAAGAATATTTCCAAGAAAACTAAGATACCCATTCTTGCACTTGCTCAACTTAATAGAAAATTAGCAGACAGAAAAGATAAGAGACCTGTGTTGTCAGATTTAAGGGATTCTGGTGCAATTGAACAAGCTGCGGATATTGTTTGGTTTATTCATCGCCCTTCTATCTTTTTATCTGAAGAGGAGAAAAGGGCAAGGAAGAGTGAACTAATTGAAACTGACGCTACCCTTTCGCAGGCGAAGAACAGGCATGGAAGCATTATAAGTACTGAAATATACTTCGAAAAACGAATAGCTCGTTTTATGCCGCCTTATCAGAACAATACCAAACTTAATTTTAATGAACCCGTGAAAAGTTATTATGAACCGAAAGATGATGATGACGATGTTATATTTTGAGTTAATTACAGACAATTTGAACCTCAAAAAAATGAGTTTTTCCCAAAAAATATAAAAAAAGTACTATTTTTTAAACTTTTTTTAAACTTTTTTCACTATATTTTTCAATAAGTTATAACGATTTTGAACTTTTATTAAAAAATAATTTGTTTTATATTGTTTTTATTGTTATTTTTGTTTTGTAATTAATTATTGATTTTAAACAAAGGAGAAACAAAATGAAAAATTCAAAGAAAGCAAAAGTTTATGAATTAAAGTCTGGAGATATATTAAAACTTTTACCGGAGTATGGTGGAGGAAGGGTTAAGGTTGAGAGTATTCATTATGATGTAAATAATACACAGAGAGTAACAGGTATAATAACTAATAAGGGTATATATCACCCAGATTCATTTGCGAATGTTGAAAATATAGATGAACAATTTTAAACAAAGGAGTAAAAAATGAAATATTTAGAAGATGTAGTAGTGAATGCCGATGAGAAATATTTTCGTGGATATGGGTGTGCAGTAAATAACACCTATCCATTGGCGAAAGTAGATGGAAGATGGCTATACCTTGTTAATAATAAGGGAAAATTGATGAAAATGAGGACAGACGCAAAACATTTTCATTCTTTTGAAGGCAAGGAAATCAGTGAACTTGCCTATCAACAGGCTGTTGATGAAATGTTAAGTTTAAACGTTTTGAACAATAAGATGGAAGTTGAAAGTTTTAATGCTATGTTTGACGCTTATATGAAACGTCATCCTCGAAATAACGAATAACTCAGCATGGAAACGGGCGGGTTCGATTCCCGCCCTGAGTTCAATAGTAGGTGTCTTTTTTAAACAATTTTAAACAAAGGAGTAATGTTATGAAACGTTCACAAAACAATCCCTATTTCGCAGTCGATTTAGACAACGAAATAATAACAGATGAATTTGACAACCGTTATTCAATTGACGAATTCAAAACTATATTTCAAAATTCTACTGAACCATTAGATATGACTCTGATGACTCAGAGATTGATTAATATGAATTATGATATAAAAAAGTTAAAAGATTTTTATAAAAAATGAAAAAAATAGAAGCTTTTAATTTGGCAAATTCGATTCTAACCGATATGGGTATTAAGCCGCTACCTCAGAAAAGAATCGTTAAAATCAATCTCAGTAATTGCCCGAAACGTGGTAATGAAAATGACCATGAATACCGGTTAACATTAATGAGATATTATTTTGAAAATATTGATAATTCTAATTATAGGGGTGCAGTAGAATTCGCCAAAAAAGTTATGAAATTGAAATAACTAATTTTTATTACAAATTTTAAGGAGAAATAATATGAATAACGAAATGATGTTAAAATTGATTGAGCAAGAAATAAGAATTGCTCAAAATGATAGAAAAAATTTTATTGTAAATAAGCATAATTTAAAATTAGCCAAAGACGCCATAAAATATTCAAAACGGATTAAAAAAATCTTTGGCTTAGACGAAGAAGTTGAAGACGTTATTTCTGAAAACCCAGAAATAGAAAAAGCATTAACTGTTTTACACAATGAAATTGATAATCTAATTATCGAATTTCAAGATAAAATCAGACAATACGAATAACTCAGCACGGAAACGTACTTTGCATATAAAAATTTAATTAATTTTTTTAAACAAAAAAAAAGGTGCTAAAATGTACAAAAGAAATTATAAGATTGAGAAGAGTGAAAAAATGGAAAATCTAAAAAATCCGTATTTCACGGTAGATTTAGACAACGAGGTTATTAAGGATGGTTATAACCAATATACAATTGACGAGTTCAAGGCTATATTTGAGAGGTCATCTGAGCCATTGGGTATGTCTGTGAAGACCGAGAAATTAATTTCTTTGAATTTTAATATGGAAAAATTACAAGATTACTATGCTGGAGACGAGGACAATTTTTGGTATTAAGCCTTCTTGAAAATTTATGAAATTTCAGAAAGGAGTGAACAATGATAACAGATGAAAAAATTGATGCTTTTTTCAAAGGCAAACCACTTAAATATAAGACTAATTCTGGGAAAATTGTGATAGCTAAAATTAAAAAAGATAGTCTTTTCGATTCTATATTTTATCTTACAATACGAGATGAAGAAGGTAAAAAATTGTCTAAATATGAACTGAGAAAAAACTTAGTTTGGAATTTTGCAAATTATATTTTTGAAAATAATTTTTATGTACAATAAGGAGAAACAAATGAGAAAATTTACAAAAGATATGAAAGAAATTTCAGGATTTGGTGGAAGCTATGAAAAAAAATGCAGGGATATGGTTCTTGCAGGTTTGGACTGGTTCGACAAACATCCGGAAGCTAATCCTCAATACCATGAATACGAAAATGTCATAGGTATTTGCAGGGAAGACAATGAAGACGCTAAATTATTATCTGAGTATATAACTAAAGATATGGATTGTACGGGAGCTCAGCACCATGCGGCAATTTTTCATATATTTAGAGTCTTAAAAGTTGGATGGGATAAATATGTAGAGGAAATGAAGGAACTAAAACTAAAACAAATGGTGAAAAATAATTAACAGGAAAGGAGTAATATTTTTGAAAATTTATTGTTTTACAAATTTTAGGAGAAATTTTATGTCAAAATCAAAGGATAGTATTCAAGAAAAACCGAGTATTAATGCGGATGAACTACCATATATGATGGTAAGAACTTATTCGGCAGGTGTATTTGCTGGTTATCTAAAAAGCAGAAAAGGGCAAGAGGCGGAATTGCTTAATGCAAGGCGTATATGGTATTGGGACGGAGCAGCCACACTCAGCCAATTAGCAATGGAAGGCACGTCCAAACCTGATAAATGCAAATTTCCACAAGAAGTTTCATCTGTTATTCTGACACAAGTCATCGAATTAATCCCAATTACAGAAAAAGCAAAGGAATCAATAGGAAAGGTGCAGATATGGAAACAATAAGCAGATGCTATGGTTTTGGCGATGGCAATGGCTCTGGCTATGGCAATGGCAATGGTGAGGGCAATGGCTCTGGCTTTTGCTATAACTCTGGTTCTGGCAATGGTGAGGGCAATGGCTATGGCTATGGTTTTGGTTATGGCTATGGCAATGGCAATGGTGAGGGCAATGGTGAGGGCAATGGTTCTGGCTATGGTTCTGGCTCTGGCTTTGATTATGGAAATGGCTATGGCTAAGGAGTAATATTATGAAAATTATTATGAATTATTATTTAAGAAACAAAAAATTTCTTGATAGACTTGGCAGGGAGATTGCTCTGCTTATTATCTGTGCTTATTTCATTTATTTTTATTGGCAGTTTTTTTTTAGGGGAAATTATGAATGAACTAATCGAAAAATTAAAAACAATTGCAAATGAATTGCATAACTCTACGGACAAACTCCGTCTCGTAGCAGATAATCTTGATGAGATTATGAGAAATGTAAATGGAGAAGGCATAAGCAAGAATGATTCAATTCCAACAATTGTGGAAAAATATATTTATGAGGATTTTAATAAGGATAAAATTGGTAAATTACCCACTGCTAAAGCAGAAGGACTTTAAATCTGAATAATGCAAAGTACAGCTATACATATCCGACTTTTCGGGCTTATTTACGGAAGCCCCAAGCATAGCAATATTTCGGCTGGCGTTAAAGTCAGCATCCATATTGTTTCCGCAGTTATTGCAAACAAATACCTTTCCTTTCCTATTGCCTATATGATGGCAGTTACTGCAAGTCTTGCTTGTATATCTTGGATTAACCAAAACAACCTGAACACCATTAAGAATAGCTTTATAGGAAATGTATTGACGCAATTGATTGAAGGACCACTTGCCAACTCTTGTTCTAAACTTCTTTCCTTTTTTCAAAGAAGAAAAGCGGATGCCTTTAAGTTCTTCAATAGCAATCCCTTTGTTTTCTTCTTTAGCAATTTGAACAATTTGCTTGGCAATAGTGTGGTTAATAATAGAAGTTGTGGTACGTTCTCTGCCACTAAGCCTTTTCAAGAGTTTTTTACTTCCTCTTGTGCGTTTGCTTTGAACGGAGCTTCTTACTTTTTGTCTTTTTTCTCGATAATCTTGAAGTTTTTTAGAGTTAAATTCTTTACCATTACTAAGGGTTGCAATCGAAACCAAACCAAAATCCACTCCGATAAACTCCTCAATATCTTTCATATCTTCTTCGGGAACTTCAACGGTCTGGAAAATGTAAAATTTTTCTTTCTTAAATACCAAATCCGCTTCGCCTTTTATATAAGGAATGTATTTTTGGTTATGGCAAACAAATGGAATCTTCAGACGACCTCCAACAGTCCACATGGAAATTCCCTCTTTCACATAGGACAAAATACGAGCATCATAAGTAATTGCACCAAGTGGACGAAATTCTCTTTTAACCTTTTTATCAATCTTATAAGAATCCGCAACTTTAGAAATACAACGGACAACCATTTGAGCCGAAAGGTTAAAATTGTTTTTTATTCTATAATAGCATTCGTGGTGCAACTTGAACTGATTAAAAAGTTTTTTGCTCCAAGCAATGTTAGAGATTTCATTGCAGGCGGTATTCGCCTCTATCAAAGTATTTTTAAGGGAAGCGAATTGCTCCTGTATTGGGAGAAGTTTTATTTGCAATATCAATTTCATAATGCAAATATACAAAATAATTTCATATATTTGACAAATTATTTTCTAACTAAAGGAAAGCCGAAATTATCATGAATAAAGGGAAATTGATATTGTATCAATTAATTAATAAGGAACTAATCGAAGTCAAACGATATGCTCCCGTGAAAGAAAACATTGAAAAATTAAAAATATTTGTTTATCAAAATAACAGAAAATTATTCGCAGAAGGCAAATATAAAAATGAGAGATATTTTTTTAAACAGAACAAAGGAGAAACAAGATGAAAACATTAACAAAAACATTAACAAAAACTAAGAATCAATTATTCCATTATGAAAATAGCATCCGAAAAGTAGGTGCAGGCAAAGGATTGTATGGCGACTGTTCTGGATTGTATGGCGACTGTACAGGACTATATGGTGATTGTTCAGGACTGACAGGTGGTTGTACAGGACTAAATGGAAGTTGTACAAGGTTAATAGGCAATTTGAATAATATAACTGCTAAAGAACGCAAAGAAAATTCTTATATAGATTTTTATATAAAAGGAGAAACAAAATGAAATTCTTAATTCATTGGACAATTGAAGATTATGAGGATTATATAATAGTTGAAGGAGATACTATTGAAGAAATCCGACAATTTGCAAAAGTTGAAACTGATAGAAGAGGACTTGATGAAACAAAAAATAATTTATGGTCTGAGGAAATTTTTAATGATTGAAAAGGAGAAACAAAATGAAAATACAGATTATTTTAACAATGTTATTAGCAATAATATTATTTATTGCTTCAATGGTATATTTTTGGCAACAAGAATTCCAAACTTCATTTATTCTATTAGGCATATCTGTTATATTATCAAACCAAACAAAAGGAGAAATAAAATGAAAACATTAATAAGAATTAAGAATCAATTATTTCATTTTGAAAATAGCATCCGAAAAGTAGGTGCAGGCAAAGGATTGTATGGCGACTATTCTGGATTGTATGGCGACTGTACAGGACTGAAAGGTAATTGTAATGGTTTGTATGGCGACTGTTCCGAATTATTTGGAAATTGTTCTGGTCTGTATGGTGACTGTACAGGACTAAATGGAAGTTGTACAAGGTTAATAGGTAATTTGAATAATATAACTGCTAAAGAACGTAAAGAAAATTCTAATATAGATTTTTATATAAAAAGAGAAACAAAATGAAAGACGATTTATTTGAATTACTCGGCGACTGCCTCGACCCTGAGCAGAACCTTGCGGAATTGAGGGAAATTGAAGACGAGCTTAGAAACGAAGTCGAAGACGAATACGAAGACGAATTGGATGAAAAAGTAAACGCTGAAGGTTATTACGAAGAGCTGAAATTTCAGAAATATCGGGATGAACACTTGAGTTGGGGAAAGGCTTAACAAAAATAAAATAATATTTGTTTTTTATTTTATTATTTATTATTTTTGTAAAAAATTTGTTTAACAAAGGAAAAATATTATGACAAATGAAGTTAAAAAAATATTTGAGAAATTGCCTGTTATGTTTACAAGACAGGATTTTATTAATAAGGCGAAATATCTTAATATATCATTTTCTTATTTCGGCTACCTGATTAATGAAGCAATCAATATGGGTATAATTAGAAGAATTGATAAGGGAAAATATATTAAGGTGAAAAATGCAACATGATTTTGAGGAAATAAAGAAATTGCGGTTTTCATTAGATAATGATGAATGGTGGGGCTATGGAATCCTTATTGTTCTTCTACAAAAATTAGAACGAGCAATTAATAATCGTTTAGCAATAAGTTCATATCCTGCCCTTTCATTTTATTTGAGAACAGATTTAAAAAAGTTTGAGAAGTTTATGAATTTATGTTTTGAATTGAAAATTTTTGAAACAGATGGTCGGGAATTTTGGAGTGAATATATTAATAATAAAATGACAGAAAAAAAATTAAAATATTTAAGGCGTAGTAAAGCTGGTAAAAAAGGAATGCTTATTCGGTGGGGAAAAAAATGCAATATAAAGAAGCCTTAAAAATAGCGGAGAAATATCTGGGAATGTTGAAACCATCTTGTCAAAGAGCCGAAATAACTGGCTCGATAAGGCGAAAAAAAGAAACCATTAAAGATATTGAGATAGTCTGCGTACCTACAATAAATTTATTTACAGAAGAACCGGTTGCAGAGTTTATCAATATGGTAAATCAATGGGAAAAAATAAAAGGTGAGCCTATTGGGAAATATACAGCTCGGCTCTTACCCGAAAAAATAAATTTAGATTTGTTTATTTGTCAACTTGATAACTATGGAAATATATTGTTAATAAGAACAGGCAATTGGGAATTTTCAAAATATTGGGTAGATATAGTTGTAAAGCGGAATGGTTATAAACAAGAAGGAGGTTATTTATGGAAAGGTGAAACCAAGATACCTTTATTTGAAGAACAGGAATATTTCGATTTAATGAAAGTAAATTTTATTAAACCTGAGTTAAGGAATAAATCAATTTATAATTTTTAACACAAAGGAGGAGTTATGACGGAATCTAATGAATTAGCCTTAATGGCTTTTACGGAAGTTGAGAAAATATCAAAGGCTTTTTATGCTTCGGGACTTTTCAAAGACATTCAAAAAGAAGCTCAGGCTACGGTAAAAATTATGGCGGGCAAAGAACTTGGAATAAAACCATTTGCAGCAATGCAGGGGCTTCATATTATTGAAGGGGCGTTATTTATAAAACCAATGGTTGCGGGGGCATTAATAAGACAGCATCCGAACTATGATTATGAAATTGCCGAATTGAATGATAAAGTTTGTTCTATAAAATTTTATAGCATAAACAAAAAAACAAAAAAGTGGGAATTGCAAGGAGATTTTACCTACACAATAGAAATGGCAATTCAAGAAGGATTAGGCCAGAAGGAAAATTATAAGCGAAAACCATGGGATATGCTATTTGCAAGGGCAATGGGAAAGGGTCAAAGAAAATATTGCCCTGACGTAACAATGTTTCCAACTTATGTGGAAGGTGAAATATTCAATGCTGAAGAACCAACAAATGAAATAAAAGATAATATCAATAAAGTTCGGCAATCAATGGAGCAAAGCAAGGTTAATAAAACAGAGCCAGTTAATTTTATTGATGATGAAATTAAATCATTACCTACAATATCAGTTTTAAATGAACAAGAATTGAAAGAAGATTATAACCAAATAATCGGTGTAAAAGAAGAATCTCAAAAATCAGAACAACAAGAAATTGAAGTTGTTAAATCAAAAAAAGGAATTAAAAAATCTAAACGTCCTTACTCAGTAACTGAAATAAAAGAAAGATTTGAAGTTTATTCAAAACAAATCCATAAACCAATACCTGATTTTGATACTGATTATTGGGTGCGTGTTGTTACTAATCGGTTGTTTGAGTTAACAAATGATATTCAAATAACTAAAAAAGTTTTAGAGTTTTTTGTTCCGGATTTAAAAAACTGGACAGAGGGGCAGATTGTAGCGATTAAGTTATGGCTTAATTTACCTGAAAAAGAAGTTGAAACTTGGAAGCCGTTACATGAAATTAAAGAGGAAATAAATTTGATTTTGGGTGGTGATAAGACACAAAATAAATTTTTTTAAGGAAGGTGAGATATGGAAATTATAGAATCTTATTGGTTTGAAGGACAACAACCTATTGGAATAGTTGTTACTCAAAATCAACAAAAAGAAATCAGGGCTTTTATTGGTATTGGTATTGGTAGTAATGATGAAATTGATGCGAAGTATATTGCAGAATGGGGAACTCCTATTCATCTGACACTATTAAAAGAAATAGTTAATAAAATCGAGTCAGAAAAATTAAGGGTAAAACAATGACAGACGAACATAAACAAGCCAAGATAAATAGAATTGGGGGTTCTGAAATAGGTATTATCATGGGAGTTAATCCTTACCAAACACCGGTAGAACTTTATTTTTCAAAAATTGAAAAATTGGAAATTAAAGATAATCAACACATGAAAATGGGGCGGAGAACTGAGCCAATCATAGCTGATACATTTGCGGAAGAAACAAATTCCACTATTATAAAACCTCCCAAAGATTATTACATAGATGGGATATTTATTGCCTCACCAGATAGGTTTTATCATAATGGTTCTGATAAAATTTATATTTTAGAATGTAAAAATACAACAAAAAAAATTGAAGATGATGCAGAGTATTCACATTATCTGCAACTGCAATGGTATTTAGGTATAATAGGGTATGAAAGTGGAGCAGTAGCTTATTTGATTAATGGTTATGATTTTAAGTATTTTTCATATAATCGTGAAGAAAAAATAATTGCCGAAATGAGACAAAAGGCTACTGACTTCTGGAATAATCATATTATACCGAGAATACCTCCTGAGCCTGTGAATGCAAATGACATAATACAATTGTACCCGAAAGCATTGTTAGGTAAAACTATTGAAACAGATATAGACGGATTTGATATTTGGAATCAACTTTGCATGGTACATTCCAATGTTTCTGAATATAATAAACAAGAAGATGAATTAAAAGAAAAACTCAAATTGAAAATGAGAGATTCCGAAGGAAAATTCGATACAGAAACATTATTATATGCAGATAGAATCTTAGCAACTTGGAAGTCGGGAAAAAATAAAATGATTTTTGATGAGGATAAGTTTAAGATGGAGAAACCAGAACTTTATGAGCAATATTTAATTGAGAAAAAAAGTGAAAGAAGATTTTTACCAAAATATCCGAAAGGTTAATGATGCGTTTTATTAAGATAAAATTTGATGGAACAAAAGTCAAATTAGAATGGGAAATAGCTAAAAAAGATGGTGAACCAGATATATTTAGCTTGACAAGCACTGATTTACCCGCTCCTGAATTTCAAACGGCACTCGATAATTTAAGAATTTTCGTTGAGGAAATTTGCGAACTTCCTCAAGGCTATTGTCAAAATGCAGAGATTAGGGGAGTATCTTTTTCTTATGGAGGTGATGACGAAATAATGGGAGCAGTTATAACAGCGTTAAAAACTTTAAAGACTGCAAATTCACCATTGACTATCAATACTCCACATCTGCCTTCAGATGATTATTCAGGTAACAATCCGAATGTTTTATGTTTAAGTTTCGATTGCATACAAGCATTGAATAATTTATGTGATTGTGCAGAAAATTATGTTAATGGAGTTCGGAAGCAACAAAACTTATTTGAAAGGGCTGAGCAAAAAGTTGAACCTGAAATATTAGAAGTTTCAAGAAAACAGCATAGAGTTGGGAAACACTTTCAAAACGAATTGCAGAAAATTATTGATAAAGATGAAGGAGTAACTAAAATCTCAATTTCAAGTCCTTTATTTGAGAACGGCAGGGAAGTTGTAATAGCAGAAAAACAAAAATTAAATTGAAAGGGAGTGAAAAATGAAATTCAAAGATTTATTCGATTTTCCGGCAAATTATTTGCTCAATATTATTTATTTCATTATTTTACTTATTGCAGCAATTATTGTCGGTGTTCTTATTTACAGAACATTATATCATATAACTAAGTGATAATTTTATAACAAATGGAGGAAATAGAAATGAGAGTTTATGAATTTTTAGAAGCTAATTTGTTGAATGATAAGGATTACTTAGATTACGCCCAATTTTTACAAAGAAATTTTGGTGTTAATTCAGTATCAAAGTTTTATTCTTTGCCTTTTGAACTTGAAATGATTTCTGATTTATTTCAGGAAATTAAACATATTAGAAACATTTGGTATGATTTTCGTAATTATCCTTATCCTGAAACACTTAATGATTTCATACGAAATTGCCAAAAAGTTAAGATTGAATTAAAATGGAAGGTGAATAATGGAAAGTGAAAATATTGAATAAATAATGAAAGGAGGTAAGGTGAGGTTTGGTTTAGTACGGTGCAGTGAGGTCAGGTGTGGTCGTGTCAGGTATGGTTTGGTAAGGTTAGGTTCGGTGAGGTAAGGTACGGTTTTTTTAATTAACGAATTAATAATATTTAATAAGGTGAGGCAATGAAAAAATATGCGGTAACAATTCAGGGGACTTCTCCATTATTGATGAATAAGCCCTCAGTGAGTATTGGCATTCCGATTGGTGGGCCAGTTAAAAGGGAAACAAAAACTCCCAAAGAGTTGGCAGAAGAGAAATTATATGAAATTAACGGGGAATTATATATTCCCTCTACTCATTTGGAAGCGGCTCTTGTAAACGCAGGAACGCAAAAGAAAATGTTAGGCAAAGGGAGCAGTCGAGCTAATTATTCTAAAGCTTGTGGTTATGCTGTTTCAATTGAACCTTTTGAAATTGTACATAAGAAACAAAAATGGGAAGTTTTCAGCGTGTTAGCTGTCAACCCATCTACAAAAGGACGGGTTTTATTGCATAGACCGATGCTAAGAGATTGGGAAGCAGGATTCAATGTGATTTTTGATGAAGAACAAATCGAGCCGGTTGTAATGAAAGAACTTTTCGATATAGCTGGTCGAATAGTTGGCATAGGAGATTGGAGACCGATTAAAAAAGGTAAATTCGGAAAATTTCAAGTAATAAATTGGAAAGAAATTATTAATTAAATTATGGTCTGGTGTGGTATGGTGTGGTTAGGTGTGGTCTGGTGTGGTAGGGTCTGGTATGGTAGAGTAAGGTGAGGTAAGGTACGGTTTTTTAATTGAATTAATAAAGTAAAAAATGAAATTTGAAAATATTGAAAATGAGGTTTGGTATGGTGAGGTTGGGTGAGATATGGTTCGGTGGGGTATAGCTGGGTAAGGCAAGGCAAGGTAAGGCACGGTTTTTTAAATTAATGAATTAATAAAGTAAGAATGAAAAAAGCCGCCCTAAACTGAGACTGAGTAACTAAGATTGAACTTAATATCCTACAAGGTGTTCAATTGGTGCGGTGATAATGCTTCGGCATTACAGGGCGGTTTTAATTTGAGTATTAACACGACAGAACTAAACAAATTTGAGTTTTTATTTAACAAGGGTAGTTATGTATCAAAAGAGAAAAAAAATCAAGCACAGAACAAAAGCAAAGGCTTTATTCATTACACGTCCTCAATTAAAGAAAATATTAATTGATATGTTCTCTATTTGGATTCGAAGTCGTTATGCTGACGAGCAAGGGCTTGTTAAATGTTTCACGTGTGGACAAATTGATTATTGGGAGGAAATGGATTGTGGACATTATGAACGTTCTAACAATTATGGCACAAAATGGGACGAGGAAAATTGTCAGGTTCAATGTGAGAGGTGTAATATCTTTTTATCAGGATATTACGAAAGGTTCGCAGAAAATTTGCAAATAAAATATGGAAATAATATTTTACAAAAGCTTAAAATCAAAAGCCAAAATAAATCTAAAATATATAATTTTGAATTAGAAACACTTATTAAGGTATATTATGAAAAATGTCAAACAAGATTCCACGTACCAAGAGTTGAAGAAAAAGTTCGAGCAGTTGTTAAACAATATGTACGAGCAGGTGGAGTGCTTGGAAAAGGGGCGGTATCTTTGCAATAAGTTCAATCCTGAGTTAGCAATAAAACTTTTAAAGGAGAAAAAATTTGGCACAGCGTTACGAATTTTTGATATAATCAGTTTTAATACATCTTTTGAAAAATGGTTATTTGATTTAGAACATGAGGTGAAAAAATGAATTTAAAAAAAGGTATGCAATGTACTAAAAATTATAAAATTGTAAAAAGGATTTTATCTTTAAATGAATTTTATAAAATAGCACAAACGGATAAAATTGTTTATGTTTCTAATTGGGGCAAAATTCATAATACATCTTTTTTCCTCTGTTGGCAATTAACACTGGTTCATAGCTGGATAAGCAAAGGTTTATTTTATAAGGTTGTTAGAAATGAAAAATAATATAACTAATAAAATTTTGTTTTGGATTTTAGTTTGGCTTTGCTGGATGACTTTGGCAATCGGTAAGGAAATAAATTTTGAAAGTTATTGGAATAATTATTATAAATATTCTTATAGCATAAAAAAATATTGTGATTATTATGGACTTGATACAAATATTTTTAAAGGATTAATTTGCAGAGAAAATCCCAAATGGAATCCAAAAATAAAAGGAAAAGGAGGTTTCGGGCTTTGTCAGGTTTCAGGTGGCTCGGCGAATCCAGATATTAATATTAAGCAGGCGTCTATAAAATTAAGGCAGGCACTGGAAATTTATGGAAATTATTATTATGCTTTAATAGGTTATAATTGTGGAATTGCAGGGGCGAAACCAATAATCAAATCAGGAAGAGTTTGGTTATATGCACAGGATATATTAAGATTTGCCAATATATTAAAAACATTAGACCATGAAGTTATTTTTTTGTGGCGAAAAACTTGGAATAAAAATGATTATCAATATTATGGGGAATGGGAATGAAAGTTAGTATTATAATACCATGTTACAATCAATGGAGTTTTACTTATCAATGTATAGAATCGGTTTTAAAATTTAGCGGTGATGAGGATTACGAAATAATTATTGCCGATGATTGCTCTACTGAGAAACCATTATTTGAACTTATGAAACAAAATAAAATAACATTAATTACAAATGAAACTAATCTTGGTTTTTTAAAGAATTGTAATAATGCAGTAAGATACACAAAAGGTAAGATATTAGTTTTTTTAAATAATGATACACAAGTAAAAAAAGATTGGTTAAAATGGTTATTGAAAACTTTTGAATATGATAAGAAAATTGGAATAGTCGGGGCTAAATTAATTAGTCCAAATGGTAAATTAAATGAAGCAGGAAATATAATGTTTAGTGATGGTTTAGCATGGAATTATGGACGTGGTGAGGATATAAATTTACCTAAATTTAATTTTTTAAAAGAAACCGATTATGTTAGTTTTGCTTGTGCTGCAGTTCGTAGAAATGTTTGGGATTTAGTCGGTGGATTTGATATACGTTATGCACCGGCCTATTGTGAAGATGCTGATATTGCCTTTGCGGTGCGAGGCAAAGGTTATAAAGTAGTTTATCAACCTAAATGTGAAGTAATCCATTATGAAAATATATCACATTCTATTAATAATATACAATTAATGAAAGTCAATAATATTAAACTTTATGAAAAATGGAAATATGAGTTTAGTAAACTTGATAGAAATGGACAGAATATTTTCAGAGGTATGAATAGAGCAAGAAATAAGAAGACAATTTTAGTTGTTGATGAAACTATTCCAACTTTTGATAAAAATGCTGGAGAGCGAACATCATGGACTTATATTAACTTGTTTGTAGAAATGGGATATAATGTTAAACTATTACCAATGAACCAGCGTTATATCGAGCCATACGCAACTGAGTTACAACAAAAGGGAGTTGAGTTAATTTTTGGTAATGAACAACAAATAATAGAATATATTGTATATAACTCAGCTAAATTTGATTATGCCTTTATTAATCGTCCTACTTCTTTCAATATAATAGAATTTTTAAAAGAGCATACAAGAACCAAGTTGATTTATTATGGACATGATATTCATCATTTAAGATTGAAAGCAGAATATGATATAAAACGGACTGAAAAAAAATTAAAGGAAATAGAACAATTTAAAAAATTAGAAGAAATAATTTATGAAATTGCAGACCTTGTTTTATATCCTTCTGATTCCGAAATTAAATATATCCTTAAAAATTATGATTGTAAATGTGGTATATTACAACCATTTATTTACGAGCCTGATATTGAAAATATTAGAATGGAAGATAGACATGGATTACTATTTGTAGGAGGTTTTAACCATTCACCAAATGCTGATGCTATTGAATGGTTTTTGCAAAATGTTTATAATCAAATTGCAACAAAGCATAAAGATATTCCATTGGTTATTTGTGGTTCAAATCCTCCCGAACAATTGATTAAATTTGTAGATATATTTCAACATGAAAATCATATCAAAAATATTATTATAACTGGTTATGTTAAGGATGAAGTTTTAGCAGAACATTACAGGCATTGTAGAATGGTTATTGCTCCATTGCGTTTCGGAGCAGGAGTAAAAGGCAAAGTTATAGAGGCTATGAGTTTCGGCTGTCCTGTTATAACAACTCAATATGGAATACAAGGTTTGGGTGAGAATAATGGAATAG
>Ga0315282_10004359_pt1 | contig 24656 bp, 23 predicted proteins | sample YL17G07_20_MG_FD_203693 | JGI IMG/M metagenome (GOLD analysis project Ga0315282, IMG submission 203693) | Sediment microbial communities from Yellowstone Lake, YNP, Wyoming, USA - YL17G07_20 | ecosystem: Environmental > Aquatic > Freshwater > Lake > Sediment | place: USA: Wyoming | collected... | reverse complement strand
GCTGCTCGGCGCCGCGGGAGCGCGGGTCGACGAAGGGACCGGCCATGTGCGCTTTCCGCGGGCCCTAGTCGAGGAATCGCTGGCGATGGCGCCGCGCGACTTCGCCCTCGGCGGTCGCCGCCCGGGTTTCTCGGTCCCCATGAACGCCGGCGCCTGCACCCTGGCCAACGACGGCCAGGCGCTGCTCGTGCTCGACTACGAGAGCGGCGAGTACCGGCATCCGACCATGGAGGCGTGGCGTGCCGGCACCCGTCTCTGCGACGCCCTCGACGAGTACGGCACGCTGTGGGAGATGGTCTCGCCACGCGACGACGCCTCGATCACCGGCTTCCTCGACTTCCAGATCGAAGTACTGCGCAACTACTCGAAGAACGCACCTGCGGCGATCGAGAGCCCGGCGGAGGGGCCCTGGCTGCTCGAGACCCTGGAGATCGTCTTCGGCGGCCGTGACGAGCTGCGCCGCGTCAAGCCCTGCTCGTCGGGCATCTGCCCCATCTCGCCGCTGATCATCGAGGGACCGGGCATCGACATGTGGTTGACGCTGCGCGGCTACGAGATCCCCTGCGTCATCATGCCGATGCCGCTGATGGGCGCGACGGCACCGGCGAGCCTGCTTTCGACCGTGCTGTTGGCCAACTGCGAGGTGCTGGGGCCGCTCACCCTGATGCAGGTCGCCGACCCCGGCTCGCCGGTCATCTACGCGCCAACCGTCGGCACCATGGACCCGCGCAGCGGCCGCTACCAGGACGGCGCCGCCCACGCGGCGCTCGAGGTCGGCCTCATCGAGATGGGCCGGCACTATGGCCTGCCGGTGATGGGCACGGGGCCGGTCGACGACGCCTTCGTGCCGGGCACGCAGTGGGCCTACGAGCGCATGTTCGCCGGCTTGTACGCGGGGCTCGCCTGGCCCGACGTGATGGTCTGGGGCGGTACCGCCGGCGGCGCCACGATCTACTGCCTCGAGCACCTGCTCCTCGACGCCGAGATGTGGCGCCTGGTGCGCAAGGCGCACGAGGGCATCGTCGTCGACGACGAGCGCTGGCTGGACGACGTCCTGGCCCGGGTAGGGCCCGGCGGCAGCTTCATCGGCGAGCGGTCGACGCGCAGCAACGCCCATTCCGGCGAGTGGTTCTTCTCGCGGCTCGGCGTGCATGAGCCGCTCGAGGCCTGGCAGGCGCACGGCCGGTCCGACATCCTCGACGAGGCCCACGAGAAGGTGCACTCGATCCTCGCCGCGCACGAGCCGCTGCCCCTGGGCGACGACGTCGAGCGCGAGCTGGCCAAGCTCAGGGCGCGCGCGACCCGGGCGCAGTGACCGCGTGACGACGCCGCGGCGGCCTGTTCACGGTGGACGCCCTGCCTAGCGGCCGAGCTCGCGGTCGACGCGCGCCGAGACCGCCTTGACCGCCGCGACGACGTCGGCGTCGAGCGGCTCGGGCCGGTGGTCCTCGAGGATCTCGAGCGCCTGCGCCCGCGCGATTTCATAGACGTCCTTGGCGCCGTCGGCCTCCCAGTCCTCGCGCACGCGGCGATCGAAGAGCAGGCTGGTCGAGGGCCCGCGCATGCCGGCCAGCGTGCTCGGCAGGCTGAGGTAGTCGCCGAACGGTCCCACGGTGTGGATGTCGTCGACCAGCAGGGTCTCGTCGCTGACCGTCAAGCCACGCACGACGAGGCGGATCATGCGCGCGATCTCGTTGTCGATCACGAACTGCGCACAGTCGAAGGTGACGCCCGACTCGGTCATGCCGCTGCCGTAGATCAGGCTGGCCCCTGCCAGCGCCGGAACGAGAGCGGTGAGAGTCTTCTCGTGACCGAGCTGCTCGTCACTCACCTTGGCGTCGCCCTACGCACCGGCGATGAAGCTGGGCAGGCAGTAGCGGCGCGCCATGTAGGCGATGCAGGCGCCGATCATGCCGCACTCGGGCGAGCCGACCGAGGCGGTCGCCAGGCGCAGGTCCATGGCCGTCGTGGAGGTGCCGTACAGGACCGGCGCGCCGCGCTCCGTGAGTTGAGCCAGCGTGATGGCGGCCAGGACCTCGGCGTTGTGCACCACCAGGGTGCCGGCCAGGGTGACCGGCGAGGAGGCGCCCGACATGGCCATCGAGAGAACGTTGTTGATGATCCCCTCGCGGGCGCACTCGATGGTGACCTCGCAGGTCTCGCGAGGCAGCTTGAGCGGGCTGACCGGACAGACGCCCATGAAGACGATGGGCCGGCTGCGCAGCTCGTCGCGGCCACCGGCGATGACCGCCGCCATCTCGAGGATGTCCTGCACGTCCTTGCGGTTGAGCGGGATGGCGTCGACCGGCTTGGTGGTGTTGAGAAGCTGCGCCTCGGTGTTGTGAATCGCCGCCGCCGCCTCGTGAGCCACGTCGCGCGAGCCGACCGCCACGCCGACGACGTCCATCTCGCTCAGATAGTCGGCCAGGCGCACGATGTCGGCCAGGTCCCGGTTGGTCGAGTCGCGGCGCTCGCCGCTGTGCGGGTCGACGAACTCGAGCCCCTCGCTGAAGTTCATGAACTTGAGCCGGCCGGCCTCGAGCACCACGTCCTTGTCGGGGTCGCGCCCGTGTGCGACGACGCGCTCGGGGGCCGCCGCGACGGCCTCTTCGACGACGTGCGGTGGGATCCTGACCATGTGGCTGTCACGGTCGACGGCGCAGCCGCCGTCGGAGTACAGGTCGAGCGCCTCGTCGTCCTCAACGAACACGCCGCTGCGCTCGAGGACCTCGAGCGTCGACAGATGAATCTGCCGGAAGTCTGCGTCGCTCATGGGCGAGAGACCGAACCCGCCTTCGCCGGCCTCGCCAGTGGGGACGTTGCGCTTGGTCATGAGCCCTCCTTGGCGCGTCGCGTGATCGCAGCGTGCCGCGCGTCGCCGGTCTTTCGAGAGAAGGCCGGACGCGCCTCTCTCAGGGTACGGGCGGCGCAGGGCGTCGCGCAACCTCGTCCCGTAGGGACACCCGCGTGCGCGCCGAATCCTTGCCTTGAGCCGGCGCCGTACGCGAGCGGTCAAGCGACGCCCGCCGCGGCCGATATGGCCAGAGAGAGATGAACGTACACAGCCGCATTTCGAAACGCGTGGGGGCGGCGCTGGCGGCCGCCATCCTGGCCGCCGCCGCCAGCGCCCTCTTCCTCCTTCCCGCCCGCGCGCGCGGCGACGAGCCGCCGCGGGTCATCACGGCCACCTCCACCCCGACCACGCTGGCCGGGTTGCAGCGACAGGCGCGCGGCATCCGCCGCCAGATGCGCCGTCTCGACGCCGAGATGAAGACCATCTACCGCCGCTGGGTCGCCGCCGGCGCCAGGCTTGACGCCATCACCGCCGAGCTCGACCAGACCCGCCTGCAACTGGCCCAGGCGCAGGGCGAGCTGGACCGTCAGTCGGCGCTCACCGGCGCCCGCCTGGCGGCCATGTACAAGATGGGCGAGTACGGGTGGCTCGACGTGCTGGTCAACACCGGCGGTTTCGCCGACCTGCAGAGCCAGGTCGACTTCTTCGGGCTCATCGGCGAGCAGGACCGTGTCGACGGCACGTCGCTCGCGCAGCTGGCCACCGAGGTCCGGCGCCTCGAGGGATCGCTCGACGCCCGGCGCCAGGATGCTCTCGCCGTCGAGAACGAGATCGACGGCCAGCGCATCGCCCTGGAGGACGCGATCGCCCAGCGGCAAGCCCTCCTCAACGACCTCACGCAGCAGATACGCACGCTCCTGTCGCGCAGACCGCACAGCGCCCTGGGCGGCAACGTCCCGACGCACGGGCCCTACACGCTGCTCACCTGGGCAGAAGCCCTGCTCCAGCGGCTGCGCATGCCGGTGACGGCCGACAACGTCGCCGCCATCGTCGCCTGGGAGACGGCCGAGGGCGGCCACTGGCACAACACGGCCCGCTACAACCCGCTCAACACGACCCAGCCGATGCCCGGCGCGACGGCCATGAACTCGGTCGGCGTGAAGGCGTACCGCGACTGGGACCAGGGGTTCGAGGCGACCATCATCACCGTGCACAACGGCTTCTACCCGCGCATCCTGGCCGCCCTGCGCACGGGCAACGACGCGCTGGCCGTAGCCATCGCGGTCGGCGCCTCGCCGTGGGGCACCGGCAACTTCGCCGGCCTGCTCTCCGGCAGGCACTGACCCTCACGCCGGTGGGCGGGCGGCGCCTGCGACCCCGCCCACTGTAGCGCTGCCGTCGAAACGGGAGTACGCTGATGATGCCCGAGTCAGCGAAGCGTTCTTGGAGGGGTCCATGGACTACGGCGTCGCGACGGACGTTGCCCAGACGCCCCGTCAGGTCGAAGTGGCGCGGTTTCTCGACGCCGTGGCCGTGTGGGCATCGTGCCACTACGACATCATGGCCGTCGCCCTCGTCGGCTCGTACGCCCGTGGCACCTCGATCGACGACAGCGACGTCGACATCATGCTGCTCAGCGGAGAACCCATGCGCTACATCGGCGACGACGCCTGGACGCACGCGCTGGGAGCCGCCGACGTCGAGCCGCCGCGGGTCTGGGGCGCCGTGACCGAGCGTCGTCTGGTCACACCCTCCGGACTCGAGATCGAGATGAACATCGCCGCGCCGACCTGGGCCGACACCGACCCGGTCGACTCGGGTACCGAGCAGGTCGTCGACGCCGGCATGCGCGTGCTCTACGACCCCCGTGGCCTGCTGACCGGGCTGCGCATGGCCATCGTCGCGAACCGGTACCTGTGAAGGGGTGGGGGGGGGGGGGGGGGGGGGGGCGCCCCCCCCCCCCCCCCCCCCCCCCCCCGGCGGGCGGGGCCCTGGGGCCCCCCCGCCCCACCCCTTCCCCCATCGCCCGGCGCCTCAAGTCCCCTGCAGCACACGCTCACTCCCCGCCTCCCGGGCGTTCGTCCATCCAGCCCTCCTAGGATTGCGACCCCCTGTGGGGAACGTAGTCTCAACGCCGGCGAGAGACGGCGGACCCGACGTCCGCGAGTCTGTGGCGTGAGCCGGCGCCACACCCTCGAGGGAGGTACCGAATGCTGGTCGCGGCACAGTACAGCTACAGCGGCAACATATGGAGCAACCTGGTCTCGATCGTCATCGCCGTGCTGGTCATCGCCGGCCTGTGGAAGACCTTCGACAAGGCCGGCCGGCCCGGCTGGGCGGCGATCATCCCCTTCTACAACTTCTACATGCTCTGCAAGGTCGCTGGCCGACCCGGCTGGTGGCTGATCCTGTGGTTCATCCCGATCGTCGACATCATCGTCCTGCTCATCGTCAGCATCGATGTCGCCAAGCAGTTCGGCAAGGGAGCTGGCTACGGCATCGGGCTATGGATCCTCCCGTTCATCTTCTATCCGATGCTCGGGTTCGGCCAGGACCAGTACCAGGGTCAGCCGGCCTAGGCGCACGACTGTCGTGAGGGGCGGGGCGGCGGGCCCAAGGACCCGCCGCCCCGCCCCTCTTCCCCCCTACTTCGCCACCGTGAAGTTCGCCTGGGCGACCGACTCGTAGCCGTCGGCGAGCAGGTAGTAGACGACGTACTTGCCCGGCGGCAGCGGCCAGGGCGAGCCCGCATGGCCGGTCTCGGCGAAAGTGAACGAACCGGCCGGCATGCCGTGCACCGACCCCGACATCGCCCCGCCGGTGTACTGCCAGATCAGGTACCAGTCGACGTTGGGGTCGGCGGCCGCAGCCTTGTACACGCCCAGCCAGTCCCAGCGATTGGCGGGCGCGTTCTTCCACGTGACGACGATCGGCTCGCCCGGCTTGTAGGTGGTCTTGTCGGTCGCCAGCTCGACCTTGGCGCCCTTGGCCTGTACCCAGAACGGCACCCTGGCCACGGGGGCGCCGTCCGCGCCGACGAGCACCGCCTCATAACCGCCTGGCGACCATCCCGTCGTCGCGAAGCTGAGCGTGCCGTCGGTCGTGCCCGCGGGACCGGTGGGCGCACTCGTCACGCCGGCCGCCGGATCGCCGCCCTCGGTGACGATCACGATCTTCTCACCGCTCTTGCCCGGCGCGTGGAACGTGACCTTCAGCTCGTTGCCGACCGTCACCAGCCACGTGTCGACGGCCACCATGTCGGGCAGCGCTCCCGGGGTGACCTCGAAGGTCGACACCACCGCGCGGTGGTCCGACGGCCAGGGCGAGATCGGGATGCTCACCTCGGGGCCGCCCTTCTCGCCGACGATCACGCTGGCGGTCGCCTTCGCCGGGCCGGCGGCGTAGATGAAGTCGATGCGGTCCTGCGGGTTCTTCGGCCCCGGGTTCCAGTCGCTCACCTTCGGACGTGCGGCCCACCACGTGAGACCGGGGTTCTCGACCGGGTCGGGATGCACCTCGCGCCAGGAGTCGCGGAAGCCGGCGTCGGCCATCGCCTTGCTGACCGGCCACTCGACGGGCTCCTTGATCTGGAAGCGCGACCCCACGGTGGCCTCGACCCAGTCGAGATGTGACGGCGAGTTGAAGTCACCGACGACGAACGCGGGGATGCCCGCCCCGACCGGCCCGGGGAGCAGCTCGAGCTGCTTGGCGACCGCCGGCACGCGGACCCGCTGCTCGAGGGCGATGATCTTGGCGGCCGGCTTGCCCAGTTTGGCGTAGTACGGGCCGTAGGGCGCCGAGGGAAGGTGGACGTTGGAGAGCGTCACCGCCTTGCCTGGTTGCACGACGATGAACGCATAGGCCCCCTGCGAGCCCGACGGCTCGAGGATCGGATACTTCGAGACGATCTGCATGCTGGCGTTGTAGTAGGGGTAGCCGGCCTCCTTGGCGAGGCGCGCGGTGTTCGTCTCGGCCTCCTCGACGCCCACGATGTCGGGGTCGGCCGCCTTGATGGCCGCGACGACCTTCCTGAAGCTCACCTGGGTGCCGCCGTACTCGATGTTGAACTCCATGACCTTCAGAGTCATGGGCTTGCCGGGGCTCGCCGAGGCGCCTCCACCCTTCTCGGTCTTCGTGCCACAGCCGGCGAGCCCGAGTGTGAGGAGAAGGATCGCCGCCAGGCAGCTCGCGACTGCCGTCGGCGTGGATCGGGACGACTTCCGCTGGCGCTGCCTCATCGGTCTCTCCTTGGCGAGTTAGCTGCGTGCCGGCGCGACCCGCCGGTCGCGGATGCACCGGCGACGGCGCGCGTCGCAAGGATGACCGCTTGGCGCACCGCGGGCAAGAGAGGGAGAGGGGGCGGTGTCGGCGAGCCTACTGGGGCTGCACCCCGGCCATCCGCGCGACCGTCTCGATGGAGATCTTGGTGAGCTTCTCCGCGAACGGGAAATTGACCTTGTCCGAGGTGTCGCCCATGTCGTGGTAGGCGGCCCGCATGAGCCTCGTGTAGTAGTTGATGTACTCGTTGATCAGCACGACGGGGTAGCCGTTGTCGGAGAGGATGAGCCCGTCGGTGTTGTAGAGGTAACTGCGGTCGTCATAGCGCAGCCGCAGCAGCGGCGTGAGATCCGGCGCCTGGTCGGCCGCCGCGTCGAGGGCGATCGAGGCCATCTTCAGCGAGTCTGCCTGCGTGCCAGGGTTGATCTGGACCTGCGACTCGCCCGTGCCGGCGAAGCCGATCATGTCGAGCAGCACCATGCCGGCGATGTCCTGCTTGTCGCCCAGCATCTTGCTGACCAGCGCCCGGGCGCCGAGGTCGTCAGCAGGGAACTCCTCGCCGGTGAAGTGCACCAGCCAGATGGTGCGCACCGGGTGCCTGTCCTTGAGCACCGCGGCGGCGCGCAGGAGCGCAGCGCTGGCCGACGCGTTGTCGTCGGCGCCGGGGACGGCCAGATAGATGCCCTTCAGGGCGAGGTCCTCGTCGAAGGCCGTATCGACGTGGTCGGCCATCAGCACCGGGGCGAGGCTGGGATTGCTGCCGGGGATCTTGGCGATCAGGTTGGTCTGCGGCATGCCGCGCCAGGTGAACGACTGGCGTGACGTCGCGATGCCCATCTGCGCGTAGCGCTCCTCGAGGTACTGGAAGACGTCCTCGAGCTGATTATCGGACAGGGCGTTGTTCTTGTTGGTGAAGGTGACCTGACGGCCGCTGATCGGGAAGACGGCCGGAGCCTCGCCGTCCATGGCGAGCAGGTCGGCACGATACTTGGCGTCGAAGTCGGCGGGCCAGCTGGTGATGATGGGACTGGCCGCGAGCGGTCCGGGAGCGACCTGGTCGGCGGTCCAGGTGATGCTCGAGGGCCAGGTGGTGCCGGTGGCCTTGACCGTCACCACGGTGTAGGTGATCGGCTTGCCGTTCAGACGCGCAGGCGGCGGCACGACCAGCGCCACACGGTCGGACAGGTCCTTCTGCGAGTAGGCCGCGCGCTGCGACGAGGGCAGCCACGCCTCGATCGGCACGGCCAGCGCCATGTCGGCGCTGCGCTTGACCCAGATGGAGTTGCTGAACTGCGGCTCGACGTTCCAGCCGTAGTCGTCGGACGCGCCGAAGATGTTCGTGTAGTCGGCCGGCACAGTCGGGTCGAGCGTCTCGGGCACGCACGTGTTTGGGTCGGTGTTCAGGATGTAGCTCGGGTTCAGCCAGCGCCACGGGTTGCTCGAGCTGGTGCGCCAGCGGGCGAAGCACCAGGTGAGGCGGCCGCGGTACTCGCGGATCGGCCAGCACTCGACGGTGAGCGTCTGCTTGTCGGTGATGACCTTCTTGGCGATCATCGTCTGACGGATGCCCTTGAGCTCAGTGTCGCCGATCGCCTTGAGGGTGGCCGGCAGCTTGGCGACCCCGCCGTCGGCCGGCTTGAGGCCAAAGACCAGCTCGTACGGCGTCGAGCCCAGGTAGAGCGGCGAGGGCTGCAGCGAGTTGGCCTCGAGATGGAGCCACGGGGCCGTGTCGGTGGCCAACGTGGCCAGGGAGGCAGGCATCGTCGGTGTCGGCGAAGGCGACGGCGAAGGCTTCGCCGCGAGGGCCGCCGGGGCTCCCACGACCATCAACCCCACGCCCGCCGCCATGAGCAGCGCCAGCCACGGCAGTCGTTTACCACGTCCCATCATGGTCACCCCCTTCGATCCGTAGGCCGACACCGACCCCGGATACGCCCTTCCACTGCCCGAGCTGCTGGTCGACATGCATGTCGTCACCGACGCCGGGCTGCATAGTCCGTATGCACGTCCAAACCTATCGCCCGCGCACGACCAGCGCAAATGTTCCCGGAATCGCCCACGTTGGTGTTGTCAGGTCTGGCAACGGTTTCGGCGATCGTGACCGGCGACCATGGCGCCCCAGCTCGTACTCGGCCTGGATCATGGCCGCACCAAGCGCGGCGACGCCTGATCGGGATCAGGCCTGCGACGCCATGGTGTCGTCCGGCGCCCGGGGGCCACGCGTGAGCGACACCAGCGCCCCGACGACCGCCAGGCCGGCGCCGGTGAGCATCGCCAGCTGGTAGCCGTGGGCGAAGTCGCTCACCACGCCGGCCGGCAACACGCCGGCCGCGGCGCCGGCACCACGGGTGAATATCAGCCGACCTCCGAGCCGCCCGAGCTGGCTCGCCGCGATGCCGCCCAGTACCCCCAGACTGAGCGCCTGACCGGTGACGCGCATCAGTGCCAGGAACGAGCTGGCCAGGCCAAGGCGGTCGCGTGTCACGCTGCCCATGATGGCCGAAGCGTTGGGGGCGCTGAACGCCGCCAGCCCGACCCCGGCCACGACCAGGCCGACGACGATGCGCTCGAGGCCGGCCGTGTGCGGCGCGCTCGCCAGCACCACCATGCCGGCGGCGATCACCCCCATGCCACCCGTGGTCAACGCCCGCGAGCCGATCCGGTCGCTGAGCCGCCCGCTCAGCGGGCTGAGAACGGCCTGCATCAGCGGCTGGCCCAGCATCACCCAGCCGGTCAGCGCCGGTGACCTGTGCTGCACCACCTGGAGGTAGACGGCCGTCAGAACGCCGATCGCCGCCAGGGCCATGTAGTTGAGCAGCGCCGCCAGGTTGGCGGCCGCGAACAGCCGGTTGCGCACCAGAAGCGCCAGGTCCACCAGGGGATCGCGAGTGCGCCCCTCGACGGCCACGAAGGCCGCCAGGCCGAGCGCCGCGACCGCCAGCGGCACGATGGTGCGAGCGGCCGACCAGCCCCATTGCCCGGCGAACGTGAGCGGCACCAGCAGGCAGACGAGGAAGAGGCCCAGCAGCGCCGCGCCGGCGACGTCGGGCTGCTGCACGCGCTCGTCGTCGCGTTCGTCGCGCGGCAGCAGGAGCCAGCCCAGGAGCAGCACGACCACGCCTATAGGCAGGTTGACGAGGAAGATCCAGCGCCAGCCGAGAGTGTCGACCAGGAAGCCACCGAGCGGCGGACCGATACTCAGCCCGACGTACACGGCGGCCACGTTGATGCCCAGGGCGCGGCCACGCTCCTCGGCCGGGAAGACGGCGGTCACGATCGCCGCCGCCGTGGCGGCCAGCAGGGCTCCGCCCACCCCCTGCACGGCGCGGCTGCCGATCAGCCAGGCGCCATTCATGCTGAGGGCAGAGGCCAGCGAACCCACCGTGAACACCACGACGCCCAGCAGGTAGAAGCGCACGCGACCGTAGTGGTCGGCCAGCCGGCCGAGCGGGATCAGCAGCACCGCCATGACGAGCAGGTAGACGGCCTGCACCCACATCGAGGCGCTGAAGCTCAGGTCGAGGTCGGAACCGATGGACTTCAGGGCGACCGACACGATCGCCCCGTCCAGCGGAGCCATGAAGGCTCCCACGGAGGTAAGCGCCAGCAGCTGCCAGCGGCGCGCGTAGAGGTCGGCGGCGGTGATGCGCCTGGTCAACGACATGCGGCGAGTCTAGCGGGTCGGGGATGGGGGCGCCGAGGGGCGGCGCCTGCGGCGCCGCCCCTCGGCGCCCCGTCTCCCCGCGACTACCCGAGCGGCGACGTCAGAACGGCGTGGTCCTGCGCCCGCTTGTACTCCGAATCCATCTCGAGCAGACCGCCCGGGAACTCGTACTCGACCATGAGCTTGACGAAGTCGTCGGCCACGAACGACTGCGGCACGTGCACGCCGGCCTCGGGGTTGCCCTTGTAGCCGGCGAGCTTGCCCTGCGCGAGGAGCTCCATGGCGATGTTGGCCGTGAACGCCGTCTGCGCGACCACGCCCTGCGTGCCGTACTTCTGCACACACTCCTGGTTGTCGGCCACCTGGTAGAGGTACGCGGAGCGCTCGAGGCCGTCCTTGCGACCCTTCACCCACGTGCCGGCGCACGTCTGGCCGACGTACTTCTTGCCGATCTCGTTGGGGTCGGGCGCCGCCGCCTCGAGTACATCGCGCGGCGAGACTTCCACCCCTCCGACCTTGATCTTGTCGGTCTTGTGCATGTTGATGGACTTGAAGATCTCCATCGCCTCGATGAACTCGTCGCCCAGCGCGTACTTGAAGTTCGCCTTCTTGACGCCCTTCAGCAGCTCGTGCGTGCGACCGATGGCGATGACCTCCTCGTGCTCCACGTGGGCGCACTCGACGTCGCCGATGCCCTCGGGCAGGAAGAACGGCTCGGGCTCTGACAGCGGCGGCACCGTGTAGAAGCCGCGCTCTTTCTCCCAGCACACGGCCGGGTTGGTGCACTCCTCGACCGTCATCCAGATGGAGAAGCCGAAGCTGATGCCGGTCGCCCCGGGGATCTCGAGGTTGGCGCCGTCGCGGATGCCGATCTCGTCGATCTCGTCGAAGAGGTGGTCGGCGGCGTAGCGGCAGAACCAGTCGGCCATGCCGGGCTCGACGCCCCAGCCGGCCAGCGCCAGCTTGCCGATCTTCTCGAACTCGGGGCTGAGGGCGAACTCCTCCTCGCCGAGCTTCTTGGTGCCGCATTTGTTGAACGGATCGGTCGGATGCCGGTTGGAGAGCGACGTCGAGGCGTCGAGGTGGTGGATGCCCGCCTTGAGCGCCGCCTCGAGGGTGAACAGGTTGTACTTCACCGGCAGGAAGCTGCAGAGGATGTCGACGTCGTGCTTCTTGGCCAGCGCGACGACGGCGGCAACGTCGCTCGCGTCGACCTGCTCGGCCGGGAACCGCCTCTCATCGCCGAGGCGGGCCACGCACGCCTGCGCGCGTCCTAGGTCGTAGTCAGCCATCACCATCTTCTCGAGCCACTCGGCCTTCGGGTCGCGCCGCTTGAAGATCGCCGCCGTGGACTCTCCCACTCCTCCGCTGCCGACACACAGCACCTTCATCTCAGATCACTCCTCGTCGTTCGTCTCGGGCGCCGTCGCGGACCGCGAGTCCGCGCCCGGATGCTCGCGCCCATCACGCGCAAGGTGTCAGCAGGCTAGAATCGTCTTGGCGAAAGTCAACACAAGAAATCGAGGTCCGCATGGCGGACACTGAGAGAACATCGCCCGAAGACGACGCCATCGCCGGTCGCCGGCCTCGCGGGCGGCCGAAGAAGACCGTCAGCGACGCGTCGGGCCCGGGACTCTCGCTCGAGAACCCGACCGACAGCCTGCCGGCGACGGCGCGCAGCATCCTCGCCGCGGCGCGCACGGTGCTCGCCGAGCGTGGTCTCGAGGGTCTCACGATCGAGGCGGTCGCCAACGAGGCCAACGTCAGCCGCACGCTCATCCCCTATCACTTCGGCAGCCGCGCCGGGCTCGTCGAGATCCTCATCGACTCCCTCTTCCACGACTTCGCCGTCGACATCCGCCGGCGCCAGGCCGGCGCCGCCTCCCCGGGTCGCCTTGACGACTTCCTCGAGATGGTCCGCCTCGAGGCGATCGACGTGCCCGGCCAGCGCGACTTCTTCGAGCTCATGGTCTGCTGCCTGCGCGAGGAGCAGCTGCGCCAGCGCATGGCGGCCCTGTTCACCGTCTACCGCGAGGTGAACCTGACGCTGGCCGGCGTCGCCGGCAGCGACGACCCCGACCGGCGGCGGCAGCTCGCGGCCGTCGGGGCGGTCCTGCAGGCGATCACCGACGGCCTCGCGCTGCAGGCGGCGATGGATCCTGAGTTCGACCTTGAGGGCGCGATCGCGGCAGTCGAGGAGCTGATGGGCACGACGGTCGCGGAGCTGGGTGCCTAGTCCGGACGCCTAGTCCCGCGATCGACTGCGTCGTCGCGGCTCACCAGACGACTGCGTCGTGCTCGTCGATCCCCGGCCGCCTCCCGGCCGCGAGACGACGCACGGTCTCGGCGACGCGGCGCTCCCGCGTCTCGGCGCGCTTCGCGTCGAGGATCCAGTGGATGTAGGTCTTCTTGTGCGAGGGCGCGAGCTTGCCCCAGCAAGCTCGCGCCCTCGCATCCCCGCGCAAGGCCTTCTCGAGGTCGGCCGGCGGCGCGCCGACCCGCTCGCGCTCGTCGGCGCGCCGCCATTGGCCGCTGCGCTTGGCCGCGGCGACCGTCTCGAGGCCGGCCGCGGTCATGCGGCCCGCCTTGGTCAGTAGCTCGACCCGCCGCTTGTTGGTCTGCGACCAGACGCTGCCCGGCCGGCGCGGCGTGAAGCGCAGGACGTGCCGCTCGTCATCGATGCGCCACAGCTTGCCGTCGATCCAGCCAAAGCAGAGCGCCTCTTCGACAGCTTCTTCCAGAGTGACGCACGGCCTGTCGACGTGCTTCTTGTACATGAGCAGCCAGACCTCGTCGCGGCTGGCGTGGTGCTGGGCCAACCACGCCCGCCACGCTTCGCGGTCGGGCGCCTGGAACGTCTCAGAGAGGTCGGGTCGCTCAGTTCCCAACGGCCCCGGACATGCGCGTTGACCCCCGACGTGCGCCGGCCGGGAGCCCGATGCCGATCCTCCTCAGCGGCCGGTCCAGACAGGTGCTGTCCAGGCCGTGAGGCCGGGGACGCCGGCGGAGTTCGAGGCGGTCGTGACGCGCACGTAGTAGTAGCGCGAGGTGGCCGATCTCAAAGCCACCGACCAGTCGACCACGCTGGCGTTCGTCGCCTTGCTGGCGACCACGACGCCGCCGCCGCTGACGATCTCGACTCCCGTGATCGCATCGGCGGCCCCGTCGGGGTCTTCGACGTGGATCTTCGCCGCATAGCTGGTGGCCGGCGCCGCCAGCGTCGAACCCATCACCTGGCCGTTGAGCGTGTAGGTGATGCGCAGGTTCTTGTCTTCGGTGCCGTAGCCACGCTGGTTGCGCATCGCGTCATACAGGCCCACCGGCGTGAGGCTCGACGCCAGCAGCACGGTGCGGAACTCGTAGCCCGAGATCCAGTTCGGATAGTGGGTATCGGAATTGCACGTCGGCATCACGTGCCAACCCTTGTCGAGAGCGAGGACGAAGCTGTCCTCGGCGACGGTGCCCTCGTTGTCGATCTCGAGCATGCCCATGCCCTGGTCGCGAGCGGCACTCCAGCCGTCGAACTCCTGGAAATCCTTGGTCATGTAGTGCGGATGGTTGTACTGCGCCACGCCGCCGGCCTGCGCCGGAGCGGCCAACCAGTCATAGAAGGTGGGGATGGCGTCCCAGCTCTTGTCGCGGTTGCCCGGGTTGCCCTGACCGGTCGTGCTGGTGGTGAGGTTGGGCGGCATGTTCGCCGTGCCGTACACGTTGCACTCGCCGCTCGAGGGCATCCAGTACTCGTAGCCGGGGATCGCCACGAAGCTGTTCGTGGTGGCCGCCGCGGCCTGGGCCATTGTCGCCTCCCACGCCGAGCCCACGATGTAGTGGGCGTGGTCGGTGGTCGCCATGAAGTCGGCGCCGCCCGCTTTCGCGGCCGCGTAGGCGTCGGCCGGCGTGCCTTCCCAGCCGTCCGACCACGACGTGTGCGCGTGCAGGTCGCCGAAGTACGGGGTGTATGAGGGCGCCGGCGCAGGCTTGGTCTTGGCCGCCCAGGCCGGCGCCGCCGCGCAGAGCAGCAGCGCGACGACGACCGTGAGACAGATCGCGACAGACCTCGAGCGCGACCGCGTGTTTCTCCGAGACATGACAACCCCCTTCGGCGACGCCTGCGACGAACCGCACGACCCGCGGCCGTCTCTCCACCCTTCAGCGTCACGATACGAGCCGGCGCCCGTCTGTCAACACAAAGAACCCGATCCGCGACGCGGCTCCTTGCGACGGCGGCGGGGGTGGGGCGCCGATGCGCCCCGCACCCGCCGCCCGCCCTCCACCGTCCGCTACAATGACGCCATGTCCGACGCGGACGCAGCGCACCGCAGCCCTGCTTGCCGGCGGCGCCGGCAGGCGCGTGCCCGAACAGGCACGCGACGGCGCGCCGCCCTCCTGTTGCTGGCGGTCGTCGCCGCGGCAGCGCTCCTCACCGCCGTCACGCCGCAGGCCGACGCCGCCCCCGCCTTCCGGGGCGGCGTTTCCCGCATCTCCGACACGCTCCGCAAGCGCATGATCGCCTCGGGCTCGTGGAGGCCGGTCTGCCCCGTGCCGATCGAGAAGCTGCGCCTGGTGAAGGTGACGTTCTGGGGCTTCGACGGGAAGGCACACCACGGTCGGCTGGTGGTCCACCGGGCCGTCGCTTTCGACGTCCTGAGGGTGTTCCGCAAGCTCTACGGCAACCGCTTCGCCATCCGCCGCATGCGCCTCATCGACACCTACGGGGCCAGCGACCGGAGCTCGATGCGAGCCGACAACACGTCGGCCTTCAACGGCCGCTACGTGGCTGGCACGACCACCTGGTCGCGGCACGCCTACGGCAAGGCTGTCGACATCAACCCGGTCGAGAACCCCTGGGTCAACGGCGACGAGGTGATCCCCGCCGCGGGCCGCGACTTCGTCAACCGCAGCCAGCAGCACAAGGGCATGATCCACGCCGGCGGCCTGGTCGTGCGCGCCTTCCGGTCGGTCGGCTGGAAGTGGGGTGGTGCCTGGAGCCCGTACAAGGACTACATGCACTTCTCGACCAACGGGCGCTGAGCGGCGGGTACGACCACAACGGGACCACTGTGGAAGAACTCGAGCAACTGCGCCTGACGTGAAGACGGCTGCCGGAACACTGTGCCCCCGCTACTTGACCGCGAACTCGACCCGGACGTATACGTACTCGCCAGGAGTGACGATCGCCGACGCCGGCAGGACCATTGCGTCGCCGAGCGTTATCGGCACTACCGTGTAGTGACCGGGCGGGAGATCTACCGTGAACGTGCCGTCAGCGCCCGATCTCACCGTCTCGACAACGTCTCCCGTCTCGTCGCCCTGGCGCACCTCAATCTGCACATCGGGCTGCGGACGAGGGCTGCTCATTGGCGGGCCACCCTCCATCACGATGAGTCCGGTGATTCCCGAGGAGCGGGTGGGCGACGCCGACGTGGGTTGAGTAGTGCCGCCACAGCCCGCGACGCTTTGAGATGCAACAGCGGCCAGTGCAGCCGAGAGCACAAGGACCGATCGAACGATGCGCATGGAGTCCTCCTTGCCCCTCACCACAGAGCCACTCCCGGCACCCTGCGGCCAGATGGAGCTCGGCACATCGTATGTCTGTCGGCCTGGACTCCAACTCCAACGGTCATTACGCGTACATGGAGTACAAGATCAGAACGCCCACCATCTCTGGTGGCGACAACCCGTGGGTGAAGATCAAGTACGTCGGCGGCACCGGACCGACCGCGGACTGGGCTGTGTACATCAACGGGGACCCGGCCGATGCGGATACCTACATGTCCCGCAGTCAGCCGCACAACCACGCCCACTATCTGCTTGCTGGACTAGAGAACACAGCCGAGAGCGGCAAGCTGGGCTCGTCTGGCGACCATGTCTGGCTCACGGACATGGGCAAGAGCACCAATGGGGGCGACACCTGGGGTGGCTGGCAAGGCGGTGGCCTCTCCTACAACGTCGATACCGGCCCAGGCGACCACTGCCACGGCCACTGGGGCGATGGCGAAGAGGGCTTCACCTGGAAGGACTACCGCAACTGGTAGTGGCCGGACTCCGAGTGATTGAGAGGAACCAGTATGCGTAAACCACAGAGGAAGATGTGGCTGGTCATGGTCATTACCGTCGCCGTTTCTGCTCTGGTCGTGGCCGCCTTGGTCGGTTTTGCTCTGGCCGGACGTTCGTCCGCGTCGTCTGCGGTCAAACCCGACATGCCGCCCGGCCTGAAGGCCAAGGCACTTGAGATGGCCGTGGTCTGTAGCGATCCACAGCCCACTCAGATCGACTGGAGCCTTGCCACCGTTGCCGACCTCATTCGGCTGACTGACGGCGACTCAGTAGACGCCGCGGCGGCGTGTCCGCATCCCGAGGAACCGCGCTACATCGTTGTTCTCCACGGCAGCTTCGAGTACAGGCAAGCGCGTGTCTCTCCAGGATCGGAACCCCCGAAGGGCGAGCAAGTCGTGCTTGGCATCGACCCTGCTACGATGGAAGTGACGAGCCTCGCCATCGGTGGCACGTGGGACGCAAGCACGCTGCCGCAAGTGCAGTCGACGACCGCCACTCAGCCGGACACTCAGCCAACTCCAGCATCGGAGTAGCTCGGGTCGGAAGGGGTCTCGAGAGCCGTCCCCCGCGAGATCGTAACGCGGGGACGGCTCTCGCCCCTTGTCTGTCGCACAGGGCAACGTGCCATACTTGCCTCAAGTCTCGCGAGGAGGTTGCGGGTGAGTACGGCGTCGCGTAGAACGTTGCTCGGTCATGCTGTCGCACCGTCGGCCCTGGCCGCCGGCGCCGTTTGTCTTCTTGCGCTGCTGCCCGGTTTGGGGTGGGCTGGCCAATCGCAGCCGGCTCCTCGGCTGAGCGACGGTCGCTCGGGCGGCGATAGTCGGCTTGTGTGGCGGCGCACCTGGAATACCGTCCCGCCGGGCACGCTCACGAACCCTCAGGTCGCGAGCAGCGCTATTGGTCGAGCCTACGTAGCAGCCACCCTGCAGCGGCTCGAGACCGGACTGTGCGATATCGGCCTAGTGGCCTTCTCCCCGAGCGGCGCTCTGCGCTGGACTCAGACCTGGGACGGTGAGGGCGCTGGCGATGACCGGGCGATGGACATCGCTCGTGACCGCCACGGCTGCATCCTCATCTGTGGCAGCACGAGGATGCTGGATGGCGATCTCGACTGGTGCGTGCTGAAGTATGGCGCCGACGGGCAGCTGCGCTGGGCTCGCACGCTGTGCGGCACGACTGCGGGTGAAGACCGGGCGGTCTCTCTCACCGTCGATCGCGACCGCAACGTCTACGCGACCGGCAGCGTCGCCAACGAAGGCTGCGGCCTGGACTGGATGACGGCCAAGTACTCGCCCGCCGGCGTGCTCCTGTGGTCGCGGACCTACGATGGCGCGGCGCACGGTGACGACGAGGCCGTCGGTCTGGCCCTCGACGCACGGGCCAACGTCTATGTGACCGGCTCCGTCTGGAGCTCGCAGGGTGGGCGCGACGTGGTGACGACCCGCTACGGGAGCACTGGGGGGCGAGTGTGGCTGCGCCGCTGGGTCAACACGAACCTGGCCGACGGCGATGACGTGCCTCACGATATCGCCGTGCGGGACTGCGGCGTCGTCGTGGTCGGTTCCTGGACAAACGAGGTGTCCGTCGACTGTCTTGCCATCGTCTACCGCCGCGACGGACGACGGCGCTGGTGGCACACGATGGCCGGCCATGCCTACAGGGCCGACGAATACACCTCGGTCGGGATGGACGCCAAGGGCAGGATCGTCGCGGGCGGGCAGCTCGCGCACTGGTCGATGGCGATGGGCGAGCGTATGCAGGACTACCTGGTTGTCTGGTACACACCGGGCGGTGACATGCCACAATGGATGCTGGTTCACGGCACCGCCCATCCCGTCGACGGAGTCGTCAGCGGCAGGGTCAACGATGTGCTCGTCTCGTCGCACGGCGATGCCTGGATCACCGGCTGGACTACCGGCGAGGTCGGCGGCCGCGATGTCTGTACTGAGAGCTTCTGCCCGGATCGCATGACCCGTTGGGGCCGAAGCTGGGACGCGCTGACGAGCGATGACGTTGGTCAAAGCCTCAGCCTGTCGTCCGACGCGCTCTTTGTCGCCGGCCTGCGCGGGGCGGATCTGTTGCTGCTGAAGTACCGGCGGTAGCCTGCCGAAAGGGTACCTGACGGTGTTCACTTTCGGGGCGGTCGCTATACCCCCGGACGGCACCAGGGGGTAGAGCGACCGGCTGGAAAGTGAACGGCGCGCTCATCGGCACCTTCCTTTCTCAGACCGGCCGACAGGCATACAATGTGCCGGGGTCCATCTGGTCGCGGGGGTGGCGGGCGCGGCTCTGCTGTGAAGGGCAAGGAGGGCTCCATGCGCATCGTTCGATCGGTCCTTGTGCTTTCGGCTGCACTGGCCGCGGTTGCATCGCAAAGCGTTGCGGGCTGTGGAAGCACCATTCAACCCAACTCGGCGTCGCCTACCCGCTCCTCGGGCATCACCGGACTCATCGTGGTGGAGGGTGGCCCGCCAATGAGCAGCCCTCGTCCGCAGCCCGATGTACAGATCGAGGTGCGCCAAGGCGACGAGACGGGCGACGTCGTCGAGACGGTGAGATCGGGCGCTGACGGCACGTTCACGGTGAGCCTCTCGCCCGGGCACTACACGCTAGTGCCGACAACTCTCGGCGATGCACTGATCATACCAGTCTCGACAACCGTCGCTCCGGGCGAGTACGTGCACGTCACGGTCACGGCTTCTGTCAAGTAGCGGGGCCGAAGCGTTCCCGCAGCCGTCGAACAGCTGCGATGTGGCGACCGCCGGTTCGCCCTCACGGGGATGACGACGGCGCCGGGAGGGGCGGCGACGCCAAAAGCGTCGCCATCGTCGAGCGCAACGCCGCAGCGCGGTCGCGACGAGGGAGCGCGCCGAAAACGCGAAAGGCGGCGGGAGCCGGCAGCCTCATGACCACCGGCTCCCCGCGCGCCCGTCCTTGCGGAATGCCCTTCGGAATGCCCTTACTCGACCGCGATCAGAACCCGAGTGCCGTTCGGAGTGGAAAGCTCGGGCACCGGTGACAGAGATCCGGTCCCGAGGTCTAGGCGCGTGATGACATTCGCCGCCGGACCTCCGTACAGAAGAACGCTCTCGTTCTCGCCCAGACTCATCCGCGATCCGACGTCGCCGGGCAGGTTCGCGAACTCTCGCAATCCCCCATCATCCAACGCCCACACACGGACCTTCCCCCATCTGCTCGAACCCTGGGGTACCTCCCGCACAAGCAGCACGATCCCTGTGTCTGTCGGCGCCCACATCATCTGGCTGAGTTCCGAGTGATCTTTCCAACCAGTACATGCGGCCGACTCGACGGCCAAGCTGTTGGGATCGAGACGGACGAGCTGTTCGGGGGTCTTGAGTCCCGGCTCAACTGCCGCCAGATACAGAGAGCCGTCACCCCCTAGCCCGGCACTGTGGATGGCACCGTACTGCGAGAGCTGGACGCTCTTCCCGTTGGAGAGGTTCGAGACGACGGTAGCATCGTTCGAGCACCTGCACGCGTACAGATTGTCCCCACTGCGCACCAGCGCCGTGGTAATGCCCAGCCTCGCTGTCGTGTCGCCTGACAGGACCGGTGGCGTGCGCAAGACGGTTCCCTTGAACGCCGCGTCTTGTCTCTGCTGCAACACTGGATCTGCCGCCAGGGGTGCGAGGGCGCGTGTCTGCGCAACGACACGAGCACCACGATCGACGGTGACGATCTGGGCATCCGGACCGGACGTCTGGTAGTCGAGAAACGAAGCGTTGGCGCTCAGAAGTGCCGGCCCGATGTCCACATCGGATTCCCAGGCCGCCGTCGTCCTCCAAGTCCCCTCTGTAGGATCGAACTCGACCAGGTGCCTGTCTCCGGCGTATGACTCGATCAAGAGAACAGGACTGAAGCCGCCACAGACGAGGTCCGCCTTCATGCCATCGCCAAGTTCCCAGTTGTGAACTTGACCGGCGACATCGCTCATGCGGACGTGCACAAGACCGTCGCCCGGCACGTTATCGCCGCTGGGCGTCGCGGCGTTCCGCGTGACCCACACGAGAAGAGAGCCGGGCACCGAGGCCACCTGCTGGGCCGGTCCCGGAGTATCCGCGCTGCGAGCCGGCTGGGTGTCGACGCTCACGGCCACCAGAGTCGCGGCCAACACACCGATGAGCGCCAAACCGACCGCTATCTTCACTACCTTCTTGGTCGCATGACTTCTCATGACAGCCCCCCGCTAGTCGTCGGTCGCGTTGAAGTTGGACCACTTGGGAGCGAATGCGTCAAATGCCGTTCCCGTGGACTCCTGAGTTGCTGTGGTGTAGCTCGTGTTCCATTCGGTCCAGCTGCCGCTGGCGACGTGTATGCACATCCGATTGGCCTCACCGCTACCATTGTCCCGAGCCTTTGCGAGCATCGAGGGCCACGTGCCGTCGAAGGTGTATATCTCGCCGCCCGCCTCCGCGTGTCCGAGGTCGGGAGCAGGTAGCCAGTTGTGGGTCAGATTGTCGCCATCGAAGTAGAAATCCCACCTCGTTTCGCCTTCGGTGTTGTGGTCGGTCCGCTGGAAGGCTACCTTGTGCAGGCTGCCGATGCCGATGGTGCCCCAGGCTCTCTCGTCGTAGTCCGCGTCGAGGCCAGTCGTGTTGTAGGCCTTGTAGAGCGTGGGCTGGTTGGTATAGGGAGGCGATGTGGACTGGGCTACTCCACTGAAGAAGCCGATCTCAACCCAGGGCTGCGTACCCGACATCTCAGCACGCAACCATAGCGTCACGTTCACGCACCTGTCGTCGAGATGGTCAGATGGGATGTTCGGGTTGGTGCCCATGAGCCATCCCCGCACTCCCCATCTCTCGTTGGCGCTCGAGGGCTGGTACTGAAAGGCCCACCTATTGGTTTCGGCCAACGCCATGCCCGCCGTGCCGAAGAAGACAGTGACGAGCACTGCCGCCAGAACGCCGCCACGCAATCGGATTGACCCACCGCGTCTCATGGCGATCCCCCTTTCCTAGCTGTTGTCCGTGTACCTGTGCCCACATCACGGGCACAGGAATGGAGCATAGCTGCGATGCAACGCTTCCGGTGCGGCCGAGGATGTCCGCCAGATCGACCCGCCCTTCCGCTCTTCTTGCGGCTCTCGGCTCCCAGGTGATCCATGCTCGCCGGTTGCGTCATCCGTGGTCGAGGAGTCCCCGCCCACGTTCTCCTCGAACACGGCCGCAGCCTGCCACGCGCATCGGCCGAGGACAACGCACTTCACTGCGTCCGACGCGAGTGATAGCGTGAGGATGTACTTGCTGCCCCGTACTAGGCTGACGTGCTAGGCAGCCGTCGTCTTGACTATGAAGACGCGAGACCGAAAGGACGATTCGATGGGTAAGACCGAGATTGAGCCGGTCCATACGATAGAAGAGGATGTCCGAACGTTCGCCCCTGCCCGATTCGCCCTGACCCCCCACGGAGTCCACCACCGCCAACTGCATCCCAGAGGATTCGTCAGGCGAGCGCGGTGTTCACACCCCGGGCGGTCGCTATGCCCCCCGGCGGGATAGCTGGGGTATAGCGACCGCCGCACGAGTGAACACCCCGCCGCACATTCCCCGCCTTGTGCCGTCCGGCCCGTCCGCTACGGTCGTGAGATACGACCACCGGGAGGGGGTGAGAAGATGTCGACCACCGGAGAGAAGCCGGGCATGGGTGCCTACGAATGCACCAACTGCGGCGAAGTCATCCACCTCGACCAGAGCACGGACACATTGCCGCCCTGTCCGAAGTGCGCCAAGACGAACTGGAAGAACGCCTAGGACTGCGTGAGGGAGGCCGCTCTGCGGCCTCCCTCACGTTCACGTGCCGGGCGACTCCGGCCGCACGAAGTGGCACCGCTCGTCGTGGCACCAGATCGCCTCGTGATTCATGGGGCGCTCTGGCCAGAACCACGGAGGGCGACCTCGCAGGGGAAGGCTGATCTTGACCACTTGCTCGACGGTGTCGACGTCCGCAAGAGGGATCAGGCTGAACCTATGTCCCGACGTTCGCGGGTCGCTTGCTGTCAGCCAGAAGGCCAGGGGAGCGAACTTGAGCACGTCGCCGACGATCAGCGGGTAGGCACGCCTAATGACCCCCTGAATGGCTGAGCCACGAACGATGACCTGTTCCTCACCAAGATATGGCCAGCACGACAGGTAGAGGTCCGGTGACCACGGGGCCGTCTCGTCCAAGAAGTAGGCTCGGACAGCATCAATCATGGTGCCGTGAGCCAAGGGCTCGACGGGGCTGGACCGCTCCTCAGCGGCCAGCAGGTGGCCGAGCACGGCGCGACCTAACGCCGCCGGTTCCGTCGTCACGCTGAGATCGCCTGGGATGTGGATGCCCACGTCGACGATGGCGTGTAGCTGCGCGGCGACCTTGTTCGCGAACGCGGCTAGAGTAGGGTCGTAACGCTCCCCAAGGCGCTTCCCGTTGCACTTCGAGCAGAGCGATGGGAACACTGCGGCCTGAAACCCACCTCTGACTGTCTCCGCACCGCTCTCTCCGAAGACGGCCGCTATCCGCCGCAGTTCGATCCTGCGCGGGGGCACCACTCCCTGAGGCGGAACGTGATCCCGGGTGAGTCGCCCGACGGAGCCACATATGACACAGCGACCCTTCATGCCCACGCGATTGTCCCCTGACGGCGTGAGGGCATCTCAGGCGCCAGCGTCATTCATCTTCCCGCGTCTCCGCCAAGGGCGCATCGATGTCCTCACGCACGGCAAATGCAAGCGACGACGCGGCGACCATGTTCTGCTGACGCAGATCATCATGCTTGCGGAGCACCGCCGATAGGACGCGGTCGTCCTCGTCATTCGGTGGCAACTTGGGAGAGCCGGCAGGCAGTGGGTAGCCATCATAGGTGCGCAGTACCACCCGCTCGGTCTCGACGATGAGCCCCGCCCCGCCGAGAAAGACCTCGATTCCCTCTGATTCGCGACGGATTCTGGGAGCGCAGCCGCGCTCCTTCAGGAAATGCGCGAAGAGCACAAGCAAGTCACCGTGGAGTTCGAGTTCGTCATCAGGATCGCACTGGATCAGAGCTTCTCCGAACATGTGGTACTCAGAGAGAAGGGTCAACGCGTTCAGGGGAATGTAGACATCGCTTCCGTCGATTCGCGTCACGAGGAAGACATCGCGAAAGCCCGAGCCGAGGGCCGCGAACTTCAACTCGTCATTCAGTACCAGGCTTGAGAAGTCCTCGTACTTGTTCGCCACGAGGATGGCGATGTTGTCCCGGATGATTAGGTTCACGTGGTCGACGGCGGTGTTGTAGCGGACTCGCTTCGTGCCCTTCGCCTCGATAGCCGCAATCACCGCTCTTCTGTACTCGTCCACCGTTGGGGTATGGGAGACGATGGCCCGAATGCCCTTGTGCTTCGTGCCGTCGGGGTTCTCCACGTCCACCGCCTGAAGAGCCAATGCCTCGTAGTCGTCCTTGTGCTTCGGCTCTCCGCCCGCGAAAAGGTGGGTGGCGTATCCTGGCAGTCGATTCAGGCGAACGTCTGAGCCTGAGCGAAAGACCTCGGTCACCTCTACCCCAAAGGGATCGCGGCCGTCGCCGCGACTGATGAGGAAGTCGGGTCCCTCGCTGGCGGTGACGTCGTCGAAGCTGTCTACGTCGTAGACGCTTCGCAGCACACGGAGTTCGTATTCCTTCTGCGAGAGGCGTGTCACGGCTCCGCAAGTCCTCTCTCCGCCAGATGTCGACGCTGCCTACGACGGTCAGCGGACGTGGGCAGCTGCCTGCGCAGCTGCATACTCACTTGACTGATCATCCCCTTACGTCCGGTGGGCTCTCTATCCTCTCTTGCGTAGGCGGTCTCGAGGGAGGAGTGGTCATGGATCACCCGGTGACGCTGG
>Ga0315282_10004358_pt1 | contig 24659 bp, 17 predicted proteins | sample YL17G07_20_MG_FD_203693 | JGI IMG/M metagenome (GOLD analysis project Ga0315282, IMG submission 203693) | Sediment microbial communities from Yellowstone Lake, YNP, Wyoming, USA - YL17G07_20 | ecosystem: Environmental > Aquatic > Freshwater > Lake > Sediment | place: USA: Wyoming | collected... | reverse complement strand
TGGCCGCAAAGCCGCCGTGGCCGCGGGATTGCTGCTCGCCGTCAACAGTCTCCACACGCTGAACTCGCATTTTTACAAGAGCGACGTGGCAACAACGTTTTTCACCGTTGCGGCGCTGGCTTGCATGGCCCGCTACGTTCAAGCGCGCCAGACGCGGTGGAACGTCGGCGCGGCCATTGGCACGGGGCTGGCCACGGCGACGAATTACTACGGGGGCTTTCTGGCCGTGCCATTGGCCGCGAGCCAGTTCATGGCGCGGTATGAAAACCAGAAAAGCGTGCTCGATGCGGCGCGCGCGACGGGAAGGGCCATTCTGGAAGGGCTGATCTGCTGGCAGACCTACGCGATGGCCGCGCTCGCGCTGGCCGTTTTCGTCGCGGCATCGCCCTACTGTTTCATTCGCTGGACAGACTTTCTCAGCGCGTTTCACCGCATGCTTTTTGCGGACCGCCAAACCCTCTACGATACGATGGTAAGAGTCGTGGGGTTTCGGGATTTCGGATTCCAAGGATCACCCCTGCTCTACAGCGTTCGCTTCTGCTATGTATATTCGATGGGGTTTGCGTTGGCCGTGGTCGCGGCGTGCGGGTTGATTTACCTTGCGGTGCGGGGGCGGGCCACGGGTTGGTTGTTGCTGATGTTTTTTGCGGTCCATTTCTTCATGACGGCATCCGGCAAAGCGATTTTCATGCGCTACTATCTCTCGCTGATTCCGGTTCTGACCATTGCGGCGGGTGCGCTGCTTTCGAGTGCCGCGCAGAAACAGGCGCGAAAAAAAGTGGGCCGGCAAAACGTTCTGCTCGCCGTTGCACTGTTCATCTGCGGTGCCGAATGCTTTTCGACGAGCAAGCAACAGGATCGGCTGCTTGTACAGAAAGACACGCGCGTCGAAGCGCGCGAATGGCTGGCCAAGAACCTTCCGCCCAACACGATCGTTGGAACGCCGGTTGATTGGTGGGGAAACTACTATCCCTATGGCAAACCCACGCTTCCCGCCAAGTGCTTCTACGTCCCCGTCAGGCCGGATGAGGTGCGCGACAGGGGCATTCGATATGTTCTGGTGGACAGTTCCCATCTGCGGCTTTACTCGCCGCTGGAGCGCCCAGAATGGACGTTCTGGCTTTCCAAGAACGCGAAGTTGATTTACGAGGTAACACCCAACCGAATGCCGACCGAGAAGAGTTTTCTCCTCTACGACCAGCTCGATGCCTTCTACGTGCCCGTGGATGGCTTCACAAACCTCGCGATTCCCGGCCCGCAAATCCGCGTCTATCAAGTGCTCCCTTAGGGGCAATACTGTTCACTTTGGCATCGTGGCACGGGCGTCTCGCCCGTGATTCATGGGCAAGATGCCCATGCCACGCTCCGAATATCGGCTTAGGTGAACAGCATTGCCCTTAGGGGAACGCCGGCGTTCCAAAAAGCGCGGCTACATCCCGAGCCGCTGGTTGGTCAGGCGCGAGATGTAGTACTCCATGAACTGGTCGCGCTTGGGTTCGAGGCAAACGGAGGTCGGCTTGCCCTTCTCGCGATCAATGCGCGTGAAACCCTTGTCGTCCACCACGAGCGGCAGCGTCTCTTTCTTGCCGAAAAAGGTCCCGGGGCTGGCGGTTTCGGCCACGGCCAACTGGTCGTGGAGCGTCATGCGGCTTTGCGGGCTCGACAGCCACAGCCGATACAGGCACTCGAGCGAACGCGTCAACGGCGAACGATAGTTGCGCACCCGCTCGCGCTCTTCCTGCTTGAGCTGCACGTGCGTCGTCGAATCGAGCGGAACGATGGTCAGCGGCAGGCCCGCGGCATAGACGACCTGGGAGTCGGCGCGCGAGGCGACGACGTTCCACTCCGGAATCACGGGCTGCCCGTCGGCGCGGCCATAGACGCAGCCGCTCATCAGCACGACGCGCTTCACATAGTTGCCAAGGTTCGGCTCCTTCCGCAAAGCGTCGGCAACGTTTTGGAGCGGCCCAACGGCGATGAGTGTTACTTCGCCGGGATAGCGCTTGATCGTTTCAACGAGAAAGTCGGCGGCGGGCTGCTCGATGGGCTTCTTGGCCTCGAAGTCTTCGGCCCAGGAGAATTGATAGTCGAAGCCGTCGCCGGTCTTGCGGCCGACGGAGACGGGGATGCCGTCCTTGCCGGTGAGGTGGAGCAACTTGCAGGCGATCCTGGCGCGGGCCGGCGTGTTGCCGTCGGTGATCGTCACGCCCAGCGGCTCGAACCCCGGATGAGAGATGAGGAAGGCCAGCGCCCAGGCGTCGTCAATGTCGCCGCCGATGTCGGTGTCGAGGATGACCTTCATTTTTTCCCGGGTCGCTTCCGCGCCCCTCGCGTGATCCACCATTCCGAAAACAAGCACTGCCGCGCAGATTGCCACCCTCCAAGCGAATCTCTTCATGGCTTGCTCCTTCCGATTGGACTCAGGTTTGGGAAAACACCGTGGGGTATCTGTAACAGGAGAGGTGAGGGCACGTCAAGCGCTTGTGAGAATCCATGGAGCGGCCTTTAGAGCGCGTCTTGAAATCGCTGCATTTGGCGCGCAACGCCCACCTCGCCTCCGTCCTTGCGAGGAGCGGCCGCTCCTCGCAAGGACGGGAAAACGCTTATGCAATCCCAAAACGCGCTCTTAGAGAGCAAGAAGGGGTGGCGTGATTCACCCCGGAGGCGGGCCGGAGAATTCTGTTCGACACGGCGCGGCACCAGGATTAGAGTTCCGGTCGCGAGGGCGTTTGATGAAGAGAGCGAAAAAGTCCCCTTCTCAGAAGACGTGGCGGCGCGTCAGGGTCGGCGGGATCGTGCAGGGCGTGGGATTTCGCCCAACGGTGTTTCGGCTGGCGCGGAGGCACGGCCTGGTCGGCGAGGTTCGCAACACGGCCCACGGGGTCGAGTTGATTCTCGGCGGCTTGGACGGCGCGATTCGCGGCTTTCTCGACGAGCTGCCGCGCGCCATCCCCGCTCCCGGCCGGATCGAGCAGCTGACCGAGGAACCGACCGCGCCCATCCCAGGCTGCAACGACTTCTCGATTGCGCCGAGCGTGAGCGCCAAGACGATCGAGGTCGTCATTCCGCCCGACCAGGCCACGTGCGCCGACTGTCTTCGCGAACTGTTCGATCCCGGCAACCGCCGATTCGGCTACCCGCTGATCACCTGCACGATCTGCGGGCCGCGCTACTCGATCATCGAAAGCCTGCCGTACGACCGCGAACGAACGACGATGCGCGCGTTTCCGCTTTGCGCCGAGTGCCGCGCGGAATACGAGGACCCCGAGGACCGCCGGTTTCATGCCGAGACGGTGGCCTGCGCGCGCTGCGGACCGAACCTCGAGCTGCTGTCGCCCAGCGGGCCGGTCGCCTGCGCCGATCCCATTTTCGCGACCGTGGACGTGTTGCGGGTCGGCCAGATCGTGGCCGTCAAGGGCATCGGGGGCTATCATCTGGCCTGCGACGCCACGAACGAAGCGGCGGTCGCGGAGCTGCGGCGTCGCAAACGCCGTCAGCACAAGCCGTTCGCCATCCTGGTGAACAATCTCGAAGTGGCCGCGCAATACTGCACCATCGGCGACGTCGAGGCCTCCGTGTTGCGTTCGCGGGAAGCGCCGATTGTTCTGCTCAAGCGGCGCGGCCCCGTGCTGCCCGAGGTTCTCGCGCCCGACAACAACCGGCTCGGCGTCATGCTCCCCTACACGCCGATTCAACATTTGCTCGCGCGCCACTTCGACGCGCTCGTGATGACCAGCGGCAACATCACCGATGAGCCGATTCGGTACACCGAAGAAGGGGTGCGCGATTTGCTCGGACCCATCGCCGACTTCGCGCTCATCCACCCGCGCGAGATCGTCAATCCCGCCGACGACTCGGTGATGGTGGTGCAGCGCGATCAACCGGTGTTGGTGCGGCGCGCGCGCGGACACGTGCCCACGCCGTTGGCTTTGGACATGGGAAAAGAGGCGATTCTGGCGACGGGGGCGGATCTCAAAAACGCCTGTGCGTTTGCTTTCCGGCAGCGAATCTATTTCTCGCCTCACATCGGCGACCTCGAGTATCCGGCGGCGTTTCGGCGTCATCTCGAAGAGGTCGAGCGGTTCGGGAAATGGTTCGGCGAAAAGCCGTGCGCGGTGGCCTGCGACCTTCATCCCGGCTATTTCTCGACCCAGAACGCCCACCGTCTGGCTGGGCAATGGGGGGCGCGCGTGATCGAAGTGCAGCATCATCATGCCCACCTCGCGGCGTGCCTGGCCGAATACGGACGCACGGACGAAGTGATCGGCGTGGCGTTCGACGGCACGGGCTTTGGGACCGACGGGGCGATCTGGGGCGGCGAGTTCCTGGTCGCCTCGCGCGCGCGGTTCCGGCGCTATGGTCATCTGGCCTATCATTCGCTGCCGGGCGGAGACCGTTCGATCCACGCGCCCTGGCAGATGCTCGCGGCCTATTTGATTGAGATTTTCGGCGTGGGGCGCGCGCTCGCGGTGTTCCGCCGGCACGTCAAGGCCTCGCTGGACGTGCAACAAGTGGAGCGGGTTCTCGGCGGACCGGTCAAGGCGCCGCGGACGTCGAGCGTGGGGCGGTTGTTCGATGCCGTGGGGGTTTTGCTGGGCTTTGCGCCCGAGATCACGTTTGAGGCGCAGAACGCCGTGGCGCTCGAAAGTCTTTGCCGGGGCGAGCTGCTGCCGCCGTATGAATTGCAGTTCGGTCCCGCCGAAACGGTCGGCCCCGACGATCATCGCAGCGTGTTCGAAATAGGGTTGTGGGGGCTGTTCGAAGGCATCGTCGGTGATCTTCAAGCGGGCCGGCCGCGCGAAGAAATCGCCAACCGTTTCCACACGACAGTCGTTGAAATGATTTTGGACAGCTGCCGGCGGATTCGCGAGTACACGGGCCTGTCCACCGTTGCGCTGTCGGGCGGGTGCTTTGTCAACACCATCTTGGTCGAGGCGGCCGGCACCCTGCTGGAAGCCGACGGATTCGAGGTGATGCTTCGGCGCGTGGTGCCGCCCAACGACGGCGGGATCGCGCTGGGGCAAATCGCTTCGGCGGCGGCGCAGTTACAGTGAAGGAAAAAGGAAAAAGTCAAAAGTGAAGTACGCCCCGGATGGACATCCGTCGAAGCTGTGAGGCGAATTCCTGGCCGCCGCAGATTCCTGGCAACCCCGGTGCCTTCTCCGCACTGGAAAGGCTCTCCTTCCATCCCTTCTCACGGTTTCCTTTTTACTTTTGCCTTTCGCCCCCGCCGAACCGAAACCGTAGCACCGACACCAAACCCTTGATCAGTATCTTCAACGTCAGCGTGGACTCGCCCGCGCGGCGTTGCTCAAAAAGAATGGGCACTTCGGCAAAACGGCATCCCGCGCGTTTGCACGCCATGAGAATCTCCTGAACAATCGCCGGGCCGTTCGATTGCATCCGTTCGAGGTAAATGCGTTCGAGCGCTTCGCGCCGAAACACGCGAAAGCCCGAGGTGCAGTCGCGAATCTTCAACCCCAGCACGAGTCGAATGTACGCGTTTGCCAGTTGCGTGATGATGCGGCGGGATGGGCGGCGGCCCGACTCTCCCCCACCGGCGACGAGGCGCGAACCGATCACCACGTCGGCATCGCGCGCCGCTTCGAGCATCGCGGGAATGTGGCGCGGGTGATGCGACCAGTCGGCGTCCATTTCGACGACCAGCGCGGCGCCCGCCTCGACCGCATAGCGCATCCCCGCCACTCCCGCCGAACCGCGCCCGCGAACGCCCTTGCGATGGATGAGGTGAACGCGCGGGTCGCGGGCGGCCATCTCGCCGACGATCCGCCACGCGCCGTCGGGCGAATCGTCATCCACGACGACGACGTGCATCCCCTCGATCGCCAGCAGCGCCTCGACGAGCGAGCGGATATTCCCCGCCTCGTTGTACGTCGGCAGCATGGCCATGACGGGGATCGGATGCTGTTCGTCCACCACCGATTCTCCTGGCACCATTGGGCACCACAACAGGTACACGCTTGAAATCTATCCTCGCGATGGACAGACTGTCAACTCACACTGCGCTGACGTACTTACCGAGTGCGGCTCGTGGCAGTCCAAAAAGAATCTCGGGCAAAACCAAAACCGTGGCCGACTTGACAGAGGGCCGTGGGGGGCTTATGAAACAAAATCAGAAAAGGGACCGCGCAGAAATGAGGCACCGGATTGCTGGTCTGAGCATGGTTGGGTTTTCTCTCTGCACACTAATGAGACTGCTCCTGCCGATGGCATCGTTCGGCAACAGCCGCGGGCTTGATGATCCGTCTGCGGCACAAAAACTCACCGCGGTGATGGAAAAGCTGCGGTCGCTGCACCAGAAGCTCGGCAAGCCGCGGCCTGGCGACTGGTTGTCGGCTCATCGCGAACCGGGGCAGACATTCAAGGAATACATTCGATCGCCGGCCATCACGCCGCGCGGGAAACGGCACGTCATCTATATCTACCCGCTCGGCGAATTCACGCCGACCCAGCGTAAGATCATCACGCTGACGGCGGAATTCATGGGCGACTATTTTAACCTGCCCGTGCGGGTCGAGAAGGACCTGCCGCTTTCGCTCATCCCGCCGAGCGCGCGCCGCAAGCACCCCAGCTGGGGAATGAACCAGATCCTGACGGGCTACGTGCTGGAACAGGTGCTGGCTCCACGGCTGCCCGACGATGCGGCGGTGGCTCTCGCACTCACCCCGTCGGATCTTTGGCCGGGCGAAGGATGGAATTTCGTTTTCGGCGAGGCGTCGCTGCGCGATCGGGTCGGCGTCTGGTCGCTCTATCGCAACGGCGATCCCGACAAGAGCGACGCGGACTTCCGCCTCTGCCTTTTGCGCACGCTGAAGACCGCCACGCACGAGACCGGTCACATGTTCTCGATGCAGCACTGCACGGCCTATGAGTGCAACATGTGCGGGAGCAACAACCGCGAAGAGTCCGACCGACGCCCGCTGTGGCTGTGTCCGGAATGTCTGGCCAAGGTGTGCTGGGCCACGGGCGCCGATCCGGTTGAACGCTACAAGAAACTCGCGGCCTTTTGCCGAGCGCATGGTCTCGCGGCGGAGGCAGAATTTTACGAACGGTCGCTGCAAGCGTTGGGAGAGGCGTCAAGGCCGTAATAGCCGCGTGGTTGCACATGGCCGTACAGCTGGAGATTCCCCGCGTCTCTTGTCAGAATGTGGCGCCAAAGCAGAGCGGCAGCAAGCTGGCCGCAGTCCCCATAAAAGGAGAGAATGTCTTGACGGCAGGTGGGCGACCACTGCAACAATTGCGTGGGGATTGTGACGATGGACGTCGAGAAGCAGATTGAGTACTGGCGGAGCGGCTCCGAGGAGGACATAGAGGTTGCGGGAGAGTTGTTGGAAAAGAACCGCATTCGCCACGCGCTTTTCTTCGGCGAGTTGTCCGTCGAGAAGATGCTTAAGGCGCACGTGGCAAAGGGGACGCGTAAGGTGCCTCCGCCAATCCACGATCTCCTTCGACTTGCGGATCTTGCGCGGTTACAGTTATCGCCGGATCAACGCGAGTTCCTTGCGCGTTTTCAGCGTTACTGCTTTGCAGGCCGTTATCCAGACCGCGAGCTGCCAGCTCTGCCTCGTGTTGTGGCAGAGAACGTGATAAAAGAGGCACGCGAGTTTCTCAAATGCTTGATCCATCAGTTGAAATAGCCATCCGTCGCTACGTGCAAGCGGTGCGCGAAGCGGGAATCCAGGCCCGTCGCGTGGTCCTGTTTGGATCGCATGCGCGCGGTGAGGCCACCGAGTGGAGCGACATTGATCTCGTGGTCATTGCTCCTCAACTCGACGATCTTGCCGACTACAAGTTGGTTGACCGGCTCTGGGAACTTCGCGCGTACACCGACTCACGCATCGAACCGATTCCCTGCGGCGAACGCGAATGGGAAACCGACGACACCCGCCCCATTCTCGACGTCGCTCGCCGCGAGGGCATTGTTATCGCCGCCTAGCGAAGACTTGGGGAGTCCATGAAAAGAAAAACCTCGTCAGCAGACGAAATGATGCACCACCGAATGCCCACGACGGCGCAAAGGGCAGATTGCCGGTCGTAAGCGGCACTGAAATACATTCGCGATCAAGGAGGCGAGTACTTCAACGACCTGGTGACCGCCATCGGCGCAACCACAAATCCCCACGAACAGCATCCTGATGTGTCGGGCTCACGATGAGGCCCATCAAGACCTGTACCGCCGATGTCAGAAACACCGATGGAAACCCGGCGGCTGGTGGGACGGAAGACCGCTTCGTGATCCCGTCGGCCTGAACCGGGGCAACACGATCAGCCACACACCACGCTCTCGCCGCACTTTTTGAATGGCAGTTGATAGAGTTACGTTCGTCGAATTCCGCACCGGACGGACCGCGGCTTTTTGTCAGCGACTTCTTCAGACGAGGGGGCACGTCTGATGCGGTTGGCGAGTCAAACATCACCTGTCCCCGGCGTCGGCCTTGCGCCTGTTCTGTGGCTGTTCACGGCGTCGGGCGCGACCAGCCTGATCTACGAGGTGCTGTGGCGCCGCACGTTGATGCTGGTGTTGGGCGGGGCGACCTGGGCCACCGCCATCACGCTGTCGGCGTTTATGGCGGGCCTGGGGATCGGGGCAATCGTGGTGGGTCGCGCCGCCGACCGATGGAAGAATCCGTTGCGCTGGTATGGGCTTGCGGAAATCGCCATTGGAGTCTATGCGCTGATTTTCCCGCTGATCGCCGGCGCATTGCGCCTGGCTCACGATTTCGCGTTTCCGCACTTCGAAAGTATCCCGGCCCTGTTGCGAGCGGGGGCGCTTGTGGCGGCGTTCGTCGCCTTGCTGCCCCCGACGCTGCTGATGGGGGGGACCTTTCCCCTTCTCGTCTGCCACTACATGCGGTGGCGTCCGTCGCTGGGGCGAGGCGTGCGCGATCTCTATCTGTTCAACACGGCCGGAGCGGTCGGAGGGACACTCCTCTGCGGATTCCTCCTGATCCGCGCCTTGGGCACACAGGGCGCGGGTATCGTGGCCGCCGTCGCCAATCTGGCCATCGGTGCAGCGGCCCTCGCGTTGTCGCGGGGGTTGACAATTCCCGAGGACGAAACGACCGCTCCCCCACCGAAGAAGGAAAGCGACCGCAAGATCGCTGAGCCGGAGGCGATTCCGCGCGACGAGGAGGAACCCTCGCCCGCCCGAATCGGGCTGGTCTTGATCGTTTTCGCTCTCTCCGGCCTCACCGCGCTCAGCTACGAAACCCTGTGGACGCGAATCATGGTGTTTGTGGTGGGAAACACCACACACTCCTTCGCCATCATGCTGTCGTCGTTCCTGTGCGGGTTGGCGTTGGGAGCGTGGTTGCTGCGGTTTGTGGGACAAGACCGCGCCGTGGCCAAGGCCGCGGTCATCGAAGGACTGATCGCCCTCTCGGCCATCGGGACCTTGTTCGTCGGCGATATGCTACAGAGCCTCCGTTCCTTCTTCGACCAAAGGCTCGGCGCGACCAACTACATCTCCTTGACCGTCAGCCGCTATGCGCTGGCCATGCTGGTCGTGCTGCCGACGGCCACGCTGTTCGGATTGGCCTACCCGTTGCTGGTGCGGGCGTCCGCCTCCCAGCGAACGCGGACCGGAAGCCTGGTGGGGCGGGCGTGCGGCGCCAACACGTTCGGAGCCATTTTGGGACCGCTCGCTGCCATGCTCCTGTTCATTCCGCTGTTCGGCCTCGGCGGTGGGGTCGTCGCCACGGCGGCGGTGAATCTCGCGCTGTCGCTGGTTCTGGCGAGTCTCGTCACTTCGTGGAGCCGGACGTATAGACTCGCCTGGGCTGCAGGCGCCGCCGCCCTATTGTTGGCCGTGGCCGTCGCAGCTCCCAGGCAGCTGGGAGTTGGCCGCTACTGCAAGCTGACGGGGGGAAAAGCGTCGCGCGTCCTTTACTACAAGGAGGACTCGGCGGCAACCGTGACGGTCTTCGAGATCGGCGACGATTTTGCCAAGCTGCTCTGCATTGACGGCGTGAGCCAGGTGCCCACCGACGCCGACGCGATCCAAGTTTTTCATTTGCTCGGCCATTTGCCGTTCCTGGTGCGTGACGACGTGCGCGATGTCCTGGTCACGGCGTTTGGCGGAGGCATCACGCTCGGGGCGATCCTGACGCACCCGGTGCGGAGCGTGGAGGCCGTCGAAATCTGTCCGGGAGTTCTTCCCGCGGCGCGCTTGCTCCGCGACGAGAATCGCGCGTCCTTCGAGGACCCTCGCCTGCAGGTCATCATTGCCGACGCCAACAGCTATGCTCGGGCCACCCCGCGGCGGTATGATGCCATCGTCTCGGATGCGACGCACCCCGGCGCCGCGGAAAGCTGGGTACTCTACACGCGCGAGTTCTATCAGAACTGCCAGCGGCGCCTTCGGCCGGGCGGCGTGATGTGCCAGTGGGTTCCTCTACATGGTCTGAGCCCCGACGACCTTCGCACCATTCTTCGGACCTTTCAGTCGGTCTATCCTCACACCACGCTCTGGTTCTCCCGGGGCTATGCGATCCTGTTGGCCACCGAAAAATCCCTCGCCCTGAACAGCAGGCGGATCGCGGCGGCATTGGCCGACCCGATCGTGGGGCCAAGCCTTCAGGCCGCCTACATGGAGAACCTGATGGGCATCCTGAAGAACCTGGCCCTGAACGAAGAATCGGTGGCGTACCTGGCCGAGGTGGCGACCCCGGCCACCGAGAATCGGTCGCCGCTGGAATTCGCGGAACAGCACAGCTGCACGCACTCCACGATCAACCTCAATTGCGTGCTGCTGGCCGAAGCGAGCGACGGGTTCGTTCCCGTCAGTCCGCTTTCGCCCGACGAACAGGGCCGGCTGAGAAAAACCGTGGCCGCACGCCCGGTCTACTATCGAGCGACCGGACTGTGGAACGAGAACAAACTGACCGCCGCGCTGCCCCTGTTTCGACAGGTGGCCGAAGCCATTCCCAATGACGGCGACGTTCGCATGTATGCGGCCTGCTTTATTCAGCAGTTTCGTACGGCGCCTCCGACGCTGCCCAGTGAGGCCGGCCTGCTGGATGATTTGCGCGCCCTGGCCCGATCGTTTTCCGACGACCCGATCATCCAGATGGAGATGGCACAAACCCTTCTCGCCCGGAGCCGCAATAAGCAGGATAGTCAGCTGCTCGCGGAAGGACTGGGGCTGCTGCGGAACACGGCCGAGCGCTTTTCCGGCGAAGTCGTGGTGCAGAATGTCGCCGCCGAAGAGTTTTTCGCCGCTCGCCAGTATGCGCCGGCTCAACTTTACTTCGAGCGCGTCTCCCGCCTCCTGCCCGACGATCCCGCATCCTGGAGCAATCTGGCGGCTTGCCTGTCGGTCCTGGGGCGACACGACGAGGCGCTCAAGGCCGTCGCGCGCGCGCTTTCGCTCCAGCCCGACTACGGTCCCGCCCTTCAAGTTCGAGCAACCATCGAAAAGCAAACCGGCCCGCCCCCAGCTACGCCCGTCCGCACGAATCCACCGTCGAGGGATTCTTCCGCGGCAACCGACAAAGCGGCCGCTTCTCGAAAGTAGCGCGGCCTGTTCGGCTGTGATTGTTGTTTCGCAGGCTGACAGCCTGCGCCACGTTCACAGGCTGACAGCCTGCGCCACTTTTGCCGGAAAACAGTTTGGACTTGAGCACGGCCGCGACGAGTGGCTAATGTTTGTTTTTGACGAGTACTTCGGTACGGAGAAAACTGTTTGGGCTTTTCACCTCTCCAGGTCTTTCGCAGCAACCATCCCTTCATTCGGTTCTTTGCCTCGGTCAAGCTGACCATCGTTCTTCTGGTCCTGATCGGTCTGGCCTGCATTCTGGGAACGTTGATCCCTCAGGCCGACTCGGTGGGCGGCTCCCCCGTCGAGATCTACAACTTTTACATCAACCGCTATGGGACGTTTTTGCATCGTCTGTTCAATGCCTTTTCATTCTATCGCCTGTATTCGTGCTGGTGGTTTTCGCTGCTGCTTTTCGCGCTCACGATCAATATGGTGGTCTGCAGCCTGCGACGACTTCGCTGGCGACGGGACCAGGTCGGTTTTCAACTCACCCACCTGAGCATCGTCTTCCTGCTGGCCGGCGTGCTGGTCGGGCTGAACAGTCGCGAAGGAAGCATGCAGATTGACACGGGCGCGCAATCGGACACGCTGGTGGAACGGCCCCACGTGCCCGTCGCCAACAGCTTCGAGCAGGCGCAGCAGCTCATGGCCGAGAGTTCTCACGCCGCCGAAGGCGGTCCGTTCCCCGAGCTGCAGTTGCCCTTCGCGATCCACCTCGACCAGTTTGAACTGAAACGTGAGCGCAAGCCTCTGGACATCCTCCGCGTTCAGTCGCGGACGGACGAACGGGTTCTTTCCTACAATATCGCGTTTCAGCGGCGGGTGGCGCGCGCGACCGGCGAACCTTGGGACATTGACATTCTCCAGACCAGCCCTGTTCTCACGCGGGCAACGCAGGTCGTCGAACGCGAAAACGCCCTGGCCCATCCGGCCGTGGAGGTCGAATTTGGCACGCCCGAACACCACCATACCGACTGGGTCTTCGCCGACGGCCCTTCGCAGAGGCGCGCACTGGCCGAGGATTGCGATATTGAATACCGCCGCTGCCGCACCCGCGCGCAGATCGCCAGCTTGCTCGCGGAGAAAACGATCCTCACCACCTCAACCCCCGATCTCCTCGAGGTCACTGGGGCGGGGGCACAGCCCACCACGTGGCCGCTGCGCCTCGGGGTCGAGCAGCCGATCAAGGGCACCGGCGTGTCGGTCACGGTCTTGAAGTTCTTCCCCCACTGGAATATGGACCCCAGAACGCACCAGGTTTACTCGCTCAGCAATGAACGGCGAAACCCGGCCATCCAGGTCATGGTGAGGCGTGGCGATGCCGGCGAAACAAAGTGGCTCTTCTCGCGCATGCCCAGCTTTCACGGTCAGCGCGAGTTCGACCTCACGACCATGACGCTGCGGTTTGTCGAAGGCGACGTGCGGCGCGCGCATGCCCTACGCGCGCTGGCCGCGGACGATTCCAAAGAGCGCTTTCTGGAGCACTATTTCAATGGCCAGTGGGTCGAGACCGTGTCGGGCGACACCTCCCGCCCGATCGTTCTTCCCAACGGGTTTCAGGTGCGCGCGGTCCGATGGCTTGAACACGCGGTCGTCGAAAGCCGCGAAGAAACTGATCCCGATCGCTTCGTAGCGCGGATTCGCTTGCGCAACCGTACGACCGGGAGAACGGAAGAAATCGAGCTGCCGACGGACAACATCATTCACCGCGGCGATCTTCGGTTCGCCCTCGTGCGCGAGTATCCCATCGAGCAGTACATCAGCCACATCCGCGTCATCGAGGATGGGCGAACCGTGCTGACCAAGGCGATTCAGATGAACGATCCGCTGAAGTATCAAGGCTATACCTTTTATCAATCCTCCTACGATTCCGAAGCGGGCGAGGCCAGCCGCTATACGGTTCTTTCGGCCAAACGCGACCCCGGCGTATGGTTCGTCTATGTGGGGTTCGGTTCGCTGACGCTGGGGCTGGTCATCGTTTTCTACGTCAACCCGTGGCTGAAGAGAAAACGCGGAACGATGAACAATGAACGATGAATACAGGGTTCGGGGTATAGGGTTCAGGGTATGGGGAATTGGGGGACGGGGGCCCAGGGTGGAAAAGACGGACGTGGGACTGGCAACTTCAAAACCCCGAACCCTGAACCCTGGACCCTGGAGTCAGGATACTCTGATCAGGAGCAAACAACATGGCGTGGCCGACTAATGCGAGTGCGTTTTTTCTTGGGCTGGCGCTCTATTTCTTTCTCGCGGGAGCAGTCCTCTCGCTGGCGGGCGTGACGATCGGGTCGCGCGCGCGATGGCTGATCTGGCTGGCCTACCTGGCCATCGCCCTGGGAGCGACGGCGGAGACCGTCATTATTGCCCATCGGTGGGCGGTCGGGGGCCACCCGCCATTGAGCGGATTGTTCGATGCGACGATTTTTTTTGCCTGGACCACGGTCGTCGCATTTGCCGTCGGCGAAATCGCCTTTCGACCCCGCTGGCTGGCATTTCTCGTTTCGGCCGCCGAACTGGCCTTTGTCCTCTACGCTTCCGACCTCGATGTGGCGATCCGTCCGCTCATGCCCGTGCTCAAGAGCGCGTGGCTGACGATCCACGTGTTCTGCTACATGATCGGCTATGGCGTGCTGACCATCGCCAGCTTTGCCGCGATTGTGTTCTATGCCTATTACTTCATCCAGGGAAACAACGAGACCACGCGCCGGTTCGAGAGTCTGACCTATCGCTTCGTCGCGTTTGGATTTCCGCTGCTCACGGCCGGCGTGCTGACGGGCGCCGTGTGGGCCAATCGCACCTGGGGACACTACTGGAGTTGGGATCCCAAGGAGACCTGGTCGCTGATCACGTGGATCGTCTATGCGGCGTTTCTCCACCTGCGGCTTTGGTCGCGCACCTGGAAGATGGCTCCGGAGCGGCGCAGCGTGGCGCTGAACTGGCTGGCCATCCTCGGCTTCGTCGCAATCGTCTTCACGTTCCTCTTCCTGAAATACCTGCCTTCGGCCAGCGAAAGCCAGCACATCTATCTGTGAGAAAACCGGGAAAGGGCGCGGCCCCGAATCACACCGCCCTGCCGAACGGTGGTTCGCGCTCCGGCATCCTCGCTCACGGCGGGAGGGGATCGCGGGGGTCGGCATTTTCGATGCGGGCGATGGCGATGCCGAGGGCGCGGTTGTCCTTGGGGTGGCCGAAATCGGTCGGGCGCCAGGTGCGCTCGACGCGGATGTGCAGCTCGGCCGGATTGGGCGTCGCGGGCGGGACAGGCAGCCGAAGCCATCGCCAGTCCGGCGTGGTGATCTCGAAAGACGTGGCCCGGCCGTTGAGCGAAATCCAGACCCCCAACGGACGAGTGGCGAGATCGGGGTTGCCGGCGCGTAGCTCGATGCGGATTTCGCCGCGGGTCGTCGGCACGGAGAGGCGCGCCTGATCGGCGATCCATCGAAAACGCCGGCCGGTCTCGTCGGTTTCGCGAGGGTAGAAGCCTTCGCCGGCTTCGAGGCCCAGCGCGACACGGCGCCGCGCCAGCGACAGGTTGCCAAAAGCATGGGCTGACTGGAACGCGGCGATCACGGCCACGACCGCGATGCCGGCCACGGTGAGCCAACGGCGACGCCGCGAATCTCCCTTGGGGCGGAAGTCTCCGTGCGCCGCGAAGGCCGCGGCAAAAAGCCAGAACGCCGCCTGGTTTTGCTCGAAGAAGAGATGCGGTCCCGTGAGAAACATGACCAGGAACGTGATCCATGAAACCGTGATCGCTGCATAAATCGCGCGCGATTCGCCCTCCAGCCGGGGAGATCGCACGACTCGCACCATCGCCGCCAGGATCGTTCCCAGAACGGCCACCACAACGGCCAAACCGAGCAAGCCGAGTTCGCTCGAGACCTGGAGATAGAAGTTGTTGGCGTTGTCGAAACGCGGCCAGCGGCGCCCCGCCAGGCGAGCGAAGTTCTCGACCTCGGCCGAAAATCCACCCAGTCCGATTCCGGCGATGGGATAGCGTGTGGTGATGTGGACGGCGGGCTCCCAAAGCGGCCAGCGGTCTCGCAGGAGCGGGGCGAGCAGGCCTTGGCGCTCGACGACCTCGCGCGTCTTGGCGAGACGGCCAAGCAGCACCCACTGCTTGCCTTGGGATCGGGCGCTCGCCGGCGTGAAGGCGACCACGGCGATCGCGACCGCCAGAGAAGCAAAAAGCACGCGTTGCCGGAACAGCTCGCCTTCGAGCCGGAAGCGAAGCGCCAAAGCGGCGGGAAACAGCGCCGCCGCGAGCAGAACGCCTCCGGCGCCCGTGCGCGATCCCGATCCGCCCAGCATCAGCAAGGAGAGAACCGCCACAACCGCGCCCAGCGATTTCGCCGCCGCATCTCGCCCGCCCACCGCCAGAGCGGCCGCAAGAGGAAAAACCAAAGCGACGAAAGTCCCCAGCGCGTTCGGATCGGTGAAGGTGGCGTTGATCCGGCTGTTCCTGGCCCAATAGGGATCGTTTCCGAGCGAAGGGACAAACAGCAATTGCGCCAGGCCGATCAGGAAGGCCAGAAGCACGCCGGCCAAGAGTGCGCGCGCCCATCGAGACAACCACTGTTGATCGAGCGCGATCGTGGTCGCCAGCAGGAAAAGGAGCGGCCCGCTGAGTGCCACCACGAGTGTTTGCCCGATGTTGGCAATGGCGTCGGAAGCCGTCGCCTGGCGGACGTTGATCAGCGCGTCGAGCGCCGGCCATCCGCCCAGTGGTGCGTTGCTGAGGTAGCGCCAGCTCGTCAGCAGTCCGGAGACGGCAAAAAGAAGGAACAAAACCGCGACCCCGTTGACGCCAACGGCCCCGGCCTCCTCCATTCTATCGTCAGGGCCGCGCCGCTCCCGGCGCACTCGCACGAACCACCCCAAAGCAAAGCCGGCAACCATGAGGAGAAGCGGCGGAGGACAACGGATAGGTGCAAGATGGGGAAGGCTCCCGACGAGCGGTATGACAAACGAGAGAAGCAGCAGGCCGCGCCGGGGATCGCGCTGTGCCTCGCGATAGCAGAATGCGGCCACGACTAGTGTCAGCAGTGAGGCCGCGGAAAATGGATAGAGCCAGAAGAACCGGCCGAACAACGCGGCAGCGGCCACAACGTACAGGCAAAGAAAAGCAAGGATGAAGGATGAAGGATGAAGGATGAATAAAGAAGAACAAGAGCCAAGCACCGAATGAGGAACGCTGAGATCATCGGAAGAGCAACTGTGTTGATCTCCGTTCATCCTTCATCCTTCATCCTTCATCCTTCCGCTAGTACGCCATGCCGCGCAGGACCACCCAGACGGTCTTGAGCAGGATTTTGATTTCCAGCCAGACCGACCAGTTCTCGATGTATTGAAGATCGAGGCGAACCATTTCCTCGAAGGAGACGAGATTGCGTCCGCTGACTTGCCAGAGGCCGGTCAGGCCGGGCATGACATCGAGTCGCCGCAGATGCCAGGTGCGGTAAAGCGAGACCTCGTAGGGCAGCGGCGGGCGCGGGCCGACCATGCTCATGTCGCCCTTGAGCACGTTGACGACCTGCGGCAGCTCGTCTATGCTGAACATGCGAAGGACGCGCCCGACCGACGTGATGCGCGGGTCGGAGGTCAGCTTGTGAACGATCTTTCCGCCTTCTTCCTGCTTGGATTTTTCGGTGTCATAGATCCATTCGCGGGCGAACTGGCGGTGGTATTTCGGATCGTTCTCCATGTACATCGAGCGAAACTTGTAGCAGTCGAAAATGCGGCCGTTCAGGCCCACGCGCTCCTGGCGGAAGATGACCGGCCCGCGCGAGGTCAGTTTGATCGCGATGGTGGCGATCAGGAGGATCGGCCACCCCAGCAGCAACAGGGTGGAAGCACAAACCAGATCGAGCACCCGCTTGAAAACCTGGCGCGAACGCGAGACCGAGCGCCGCCGTTGCGTAAACAGGTAGCCGCAAGTCTGGACGGTGGTCCGGGGAAGCGACGCGGGATTGGGCAGCGAAAGAAGCGGCGGGCTGGGCAGCTCGGCCAAACCATAGATCGCCTGGGCGAGCGTCTCGAGATCGCTTGGGTTTTTCGGTTCCACGGACGATGCAGACATCGCACGACCTGCATTTGGACGGTTGAGTCACTGTCGAATCTGCGGAATGGCTCGCCGCAAAAGTGACGTTGCGTGCCTACTTCTCCCCGCCGCTGTTGTCACGCCTAATTTTTGCGATCCGGATTTCGCGGAGGTAAAGATTGCGGTTGATGGGACGCCCTTCGACCACCTTGTTGATATCATTCGGGAATACCACTGCGAAACGGTGACAGCCGTCACGGTCGAATTGCGTCTCCCACCTCACCACGGTCCAGGATCGCGTCCGAACGGGCTGTTCGAGGACAAGCGCGCCGTCGAGATAGACATCGAGAATTGGCCATTCCCCTTCGGCGGCAAGACCCGACACGTCGAAGTCGAACGCGTAGCGGCCGGGACGCACTTCGAGTGCGGTCCAGAGGGCATCGTCCACGTTCAGGCCCCAGCGATGGTTGCCGACCATCTGCGCGTTCGCAATGCGGCCCGCCGTTGGGGTGGTGGCCTGGGCGCCGCGACCCGCTTCGTCGGGGACCGCGAGCCGTTCGAGCCAGACCCCTGCGTTGTGATTGTTGGGCCACTCTGCGAAAATGCGTTGAAGGATTTGTCGCGCCTGGTCACGCTGGCCAAGGCGGAAATCGCAGATGGCCGTGAAATAGTCGGCCCACGTGTTCTCGTCCGTATTGGGGCTGGAGACCTTCAGCGCGAGACAGCGGCGCAGGTATCCGAAATCGAACTCTTCGGGCAGCCCGCGCTGGGCATACTCGATCTGCAGGCGGTCGAGCAGCCCGGAGCGCGCGAAAAGCCCGAGCAGGAAACTTCGCGTAAAAGGACTCTGAGGCAGCGGCAATTGTTCAAAATACCCAAGATACGCCGGGTGGCTAAGGCCGGCGATCTGGTTTTCGAGCGGCGAAGTTGTAAGATAGGCGTCGCACAGCGATCGCAGGAGTTTGTCCTCGGGCGCGCAGTAGCGATTGCGGCCGCGACGCAGCATCGTCGACAGAGCGTCCACCGGGCGGTCAAGGCTGTCGAGAATCCCCGCGCGCTGGAGCAGCAAGTGGTCGCCGGCGGCGGCGATTCGAAGCCGGTCGTTGATCGCCAGCGCCGCGGTGTTCCATTCGAGCGCCGACTGGTTTTCGCCGCCTCGAAACGCCCGCCCGGACCGTTGCGCGGCGATTCCCATCAGGAGCATTTGCGTTGTGGCTAACGCGACGATCACCACCGGGGTGACCAGCAACAACCGAACGACCGTCGGACGGCGCGCGGGCTCGTGATAGTCGCGGAAGATCTCGCCCCAAACCAGGACATAAGCAAGGGGCGCGAAGATGGCCAGCGCCGTGGGGATCGGGACCGAAGCGGCGCGCGGATTCGTGAGGATGTATGCCAGGACCATCACGACCGTCGCCGCGATCCCGCATGCTGCGAGGCGGTTCCAGGTCGCCGAAACCCGCGCCGATCGCGTGGCGGCAACCGTTTGTCCCGCCAGGCTCGCCACGGCCAGAAGAAGGACCGCAACCTTTGCGCAGCTGACCAGCAGCGGCTGGCCTGACGCCGGAAAAATCACGAGGTGGACGAAGCTCACACCGAGCAACGCGGCGAGCACGGCGCGGTGGCGGCCGCCAAGGTTGCGCCGGCCCCATGGTCCCAAAACGCCCATCGCCGTGAGCCAGAGCAAGAGGATTCGCACGGCCACGGTCGCACTGTTCCACCAGGACGTGACGACCAGCAGCACCACGGCCAACACCCAGAACCATCGAACCGCGGAATAGGCGTCCCGCCGAAACGCGTCCCAGAGCAGAAGGCCCAGCCCACCGCCGGAAGGATTCTGGGTTTCGTCGCCTGTCGTACCGGCCATTGGCTATTTCCTCCCTAGCGTGAAAGCGACTTCGAGGCATTTCTCGATCAGCAGCGACCGAAGATGAAAATCAAACCGCGCCGGGCGGCCAACGTTTTTCTCCACGCGAATCGAAGCGAGGTCGCCGCGCGATTGGATCAAGGCCATCCGCCCGGTCTCGATCAGATGGCGATCCACCGAACCGAGTTTGCCGGCAAAGATGGAATAGACGGGCGTACCCAGAACGGCGGCTTCGCGGTTCATCGTCCCGCCCGCGCTGACGACGAGGTCGGAAAAGTAAATCAGGTGGCGGCCATCGAACACCTCGTCGGGGATGAATGCGTTGGTCGGGAGATGCGGGGCGAGTTCGGCGGTCTGGGCGGGCGTTCGTGGAAAGACGAGCAGGCGGGCCTGTTCGAACTTTCCGAGATGCTCGAGCAGGTCAAAGAAAAGCGGATTCTCGAAACGATGGTATGCCGCCATGGTTGCGGGGGGGCGGATTGCGACGAGAACATGATCGGCGGCAATGGCGCGGCCTGCGCGCGCCGCACAGGCCCTCACGCGCTCGGGAAAAGTCTCGTCGGGACGGTAGTCCTGGAGATAGACCTCCTCCTTGAGCCCGGGATAGCGAAAGGTCCTGCGGGGCGCCGCGCCGTAGTGGCGCAAGGCGCTGTCGGGGAAAATCGCCGGAACCATGACGCAATGGGCCAGACGGAACGACAGGTGGTTGGCCGGCTGATACTCATAGTCCATCAACGTCACGGTCGGGATGCCCAGCGAGCGCGAGGCGAGACAATGGGCGTAGGAGTTGTGGCTGACGGCGAGATCGAACCGTTGCGAGCGCGTAAACCGCCGAAGAGCCAGGGCGCGGCCGGCGATGTTGGTGATCTTTCGCAGAGGGTTGGCCCCTCCGTGAACGCCCACCCTCGCGATCTCCAGACCGAACAGTTGGGCGAGCTGAAGCGTCTGGGCGAAGTCGCGCGCGGTAAGAACGACCGTGTGTCCCGCCGCCCTGAGGTCGGCAACGATCGGGGCAAAGAAGAGAACGTGAGGCGAATTGGCCAGGTCTATCCAGATTCGCAAGGGTGATCGGTCGGCGTTTTCTGTCACGGTCTGTGGCATGGGCGTTCCGCCCGCGATTCACGAGCGCTCGGGTGCGGCGATCAGCGTCAGCGCGTGGAGCATCCAGGCTTGCGCCCAGCGCATGTAAGGAATGCGGATGGTGGAATGCGAGCGCTTCCGGTAATAAAAAAACCCGCACTGATCCTGCATGTGCGTGAGGGTCCATTCAACGATTTTCTCCCGGCGCGAAAAACAGTCGGCGCAGCGGTCGGCGAAGCGCGTCAGCGTGATGAGGGCGAGGGCGATCGCGTGGATATCAATCGGGAACACCGTGCGCGTATCCGGACGCGGAAGAACGTCGTCGCGGAACAGGCGATCGAAATAGAAACTCAGGCCCCGCTCGATCGCGGCGTCGTAAGCATCGGTGCGGAGCCATCGCCGGCAGTCGTCGAGCGCCAGGAGGTTGTAGCAGGTGTGAAAGTGGTCCACCCATCCGTGGAAGGGGGCTTCGCCGTAGGGCCAGGAACCGTCGGGCGCCTGATGGGCGACCGAAAAAGCGAGGGCGCGGCGAGACCCATCGGAAAGAGAAGCGTCATTGGCCGCCGACGAGACGCGCGCCAACAAGGCGGCGATGAGGAGATTGATGTTGTGAACGATGGCGTTGTCGAACGGGGTGTAGCTGAAGCACACCTGCTCGGGCGTTTCGCGGGGGCGCTGGAGATGGTTGAGGATGAAGCCACAAGCGCTTCGCGCGATCTCCAGGTCGTCGGGGTTGCCTTGGGCCGCATAGCGGTCGAGGAAAGCGTGCGCGGCAAAGATTGTGGCGACCGCGTTGGGCTCGAAGCGCCGCACGAAAAAGGCGCGTCCCTGCCAATCGAAATTGTAACCCCAACACCAGGGCTTGTATCCGGGCGAACGATGGCGCTTCAAGAGCTCGAACAGCTGCTCGATATCCCCGGGCGCGAGCCATTCGGAGCCCGACTGCGACAGCCGGACAAGACTGCTCGCGAAGAGCGCCAACCCTTTGGGATTATGCTGTCGCGGAACCAGCAGCAGAGAACGCAAATTGACGGGCAATCGCTTGAACAGTTGCGTCCACGCCAACCGGCAGACGCGCGAGTACTTGAACGGGAGCGCCTGAAAGATGCGGCTGTTCAGGCCGTCGTAAGGATCCCACCCTTTCCATTCGTTCTCGCGACAGTAGGCGTAGAGGCGGCGGAGGGCTTCTTCGATCATCTCAGCGCTCGGCGGCAAGGGTCTGGAGAAGGTTCGTGACGGCAGCGCGTCGGGGATCGTCGGGACGAAGCCCGCGCGCGAATTCCTGCAGCGCGAGGAGAACCGTCGGACGCTGTCCGGGGAAATTCGACACGCGGAGCAGCCTTTCGCAAGCGCGCGAAGCCAGCTGGGGCGAACCCAGCAGGACGAAGGCCGACGCCACGGCCACATCCCACGCCTCCAGCCGCTCATAGCCCAGGCCCAGCCCGTCGAAAAGGAAGCGGCCGTGGGGCGAGTCGGGAATGACCGATCGAAATCGCGCGATCCCGTCCGCCCAATCCCTGCGCGCCAAGAACAGCCGTCCCAACCGCGCCGCCGACGCGCCGCCGTTGGGCGGAAGCGGCTCGATGGCCAGAGCTTCGAAGAGCAGCACGGCGGCGGTCTTGACGTCGCCCGAGGTTTCCTCGCAGACCGCCAGCTCGCTCAACGGTTGCGCCCGGTGGGGCATGGTTTCGAGAGCGCGGCGGAAATCCGCGGCCGCTGGGGTCGTGCGACCTTCCGCGCGTTCCGCCAGCCCTTCGAAATAGGCCGCATAGCCCTGATGAGGATTGAGCGCGAGCGACCGTCGCGCCCATTCCGCCGAGACCGGAACTCGGCCGGCGGCGCTCGCCTGCTGCGCGCGATAGGCGCAGTATTCTGCCAGAACCGTTTGCGCGACGAAAAGGTAAACGAACTGGCAGACCACACCCACCGCGACCAAAAACGCGATCCTTCCCGGCTCGAGGCGTTTCTCGGGGCGAGTTTGGGCTGTTTTCGATTTCGGACTCATGGGACCTATTTTGTTTTCTGTTCGCGATTATGCGCGCGCAGTATCTTGCTGTCCTGACAAGATTCAGTTCGGAGTCCGGACATTCGGTCTGCCTCTTTCCTTTCTTCTTCCGATTAGAAATCCAAAAGATAAAGAGCATACGGTTGAAAAGATAAAAGAGTCAGACTAACGATCTGGACTCCGAACAATTCCAATCTGCGAAATCTTGGTTCCCTTCTCCTGCTTTGGTCGCCGCCGGCAGTCGCGCTATGCAATCGGCGATGATCCCTTTTCCAGCCACCGTTCAAACCAATCGAGCATCTCGCGCCACATCTCCGGTGCGTATTGGTGCGGAACGCCGGGATAGACCTTGCCGCCGAAGCGATCGCCTTTTCCGTATAGCCCGTAAATCTGCCGCGTGACCGCATTGATCTTGTTGACGCCGCTGATGGGTGAGCCGCTGTCCTGATCGCCCGTCAACGTCAGCAGCGGCCGCGGAGCGATGAGCGAGACCACCGCCTCGGTGTCGAAATGGCGCAACATGCCGGGAACAAAGTAGTAGCTGCCGTGGGCACGCAGCTGGCCCATCGCGATCAGGTCCTGGTAGCGCGTCAGACAGCAGACGCAGACGGCCGCGGCGGGGCGGTCGTCGAGCGCCGCGATCCACCACGACCGCGTACTGCCCATGCTCATGCCCGTGACGCCGATTCGCCTGGCGTCCACCTCGGGCCGCGACGCCAGGTAGTCGAGCGCCATCAGGTCGTCGCGAATCATCATCCCCCAGAGGCTGCGGCCCAGCCAGAGGTTGAGCTTGCTCATGGTGAGTTCTTCGGCGCCGCCCTTTTCGCTCTCCCCCGCCGGGCCTTTGCCGCTGCGTTCGCCGAAGCAATAGGCATCAATAGCAAGAAGCACATAGCCACGGCGGGTCAGCTCGACGGCGGGCGCCTGGGGAGTGGGTTCCGTCTTGAAAATTTCCTCCTTGCCGACGCCATAGAGGCCGCCGTGTTGGTGGCAATAGAGGATCGCGGGCGCACGGCCCTTCAGGCCATCGGGAATGCAAATGTAGCCGGTGACGATCGCGCCGGCGCCATTGTCGAAGGTGAACTTTTCGACCGTGAAACCCTCCGAGCGATGCGCGCGCTCGATCACACTCACCTTGAGTCGCTTCGGTCGCGGCGGAAGCTCGCCCAAGAGCTGCCAGAGCGTCCGGCGGATTTCCTTTCGCTGCTTCTCCCATTGAGCGAGCTTTGGGGGAATGCACAGTTCGAGCGCGGGAACACCCGGAACGATTTCCCCCGCACCGGTCGCCGGCGAATGGCCGGCCAGAGTGGCGATCCCGCACAAGCCGCCGAGCCAGAGTCTCCACATCTCCATGGTGCGATCTCCCCGAGGGTCTCAACTTTCGCGCCGCTTGGTTCGTGGCCAAGAGATACGGTCAAGAGGGTGAGGCGTCAAGAGAATAGCCTTTCCAGGTCTTCGAAACAAAAGGACGCTGGCTCAGAAAAGCCACCATGCTCGGCCAGGAGTGGCAGTAGGTTCCCGGGTGCGCGACCCGCCGTAGAGGTTTCTTGGGCTCTCCATCGAAACTGCGTGGCGGATGGTTCTATCTATACTTGCGGCCTCAACGGAACGACTCTAGGGAATCACATGTAACTTCAACTAATTGAGGCTTCGACAACTTGTATGGCGCTGCGTTGGCGCAGTTCTTGCAACTTCCCCAAAGTAGCATCTCGTGAAGGGAGGAACAACCATGCGAGCGATTCTCCTGATTGCCGATGGGTTTGAAGATAGCGAGTTTTACTATCCCTACTACCGGCTTCGCGAGGAAGGCATCGAGGTGGATGTGGCCGGACCGGAGGCCGGAACGATCACCGGCAAGCACGGTTACACTTACTACACCTCAACACAATAGAGGGGTTAAATTAGGGTACGTGCCGGCATGCGCGAGTTTCGGCGGCCCCAAAGGGGCGAAGGCCAGTAGCCGGGGGTGATGCGAAACGAAGTGAAGCGAACCCCCGGAACAGACGCCCTCCCTTCCGGTCAAGCCCCGAACGGGGCGGCAGAGACAATCCGGGCGGCGCCGTTTCCTACGCCCCGTTCGGGGCTTGATCGGGGGAGATCGGGTCCG
>Ga0315282_10004357_pt1 | contig 24664 bp, 27 predicted proteins | sample YL17G07_20_MG_FD_203693 | JGI IMG/M metagenome (GOLD analysis project Ga0315282, IMG submission 203693) | Sediment microbial communities from Yellowstone Lake, YNP, Wyoming, USA - YL17G07_20 | ecosystem: Environmental > Aquatic > Freshwater > Lake > Sediment | place: USA: Wyoming | collected... | reverse complement strand
GTAGGATGTTGTGCTCACGATTGGGATGCCGTTTCTTGCCAAGCTGAACATTGCCCCCCAGACTGCTGCTGGCTGGATTCGGCTGTATTTGTAGATTATTGGCATGTAACCCTCCAGAAGAATCAGTGACTTGGGATAGACCTCTTTGAGCCTGAACAGCTGCTCGAACAGGAATCGATGAGTAAGCGTGTACACGAAGTCTTTCACGGTTTTTCTTTCCACCGCACATACGTCAGACAGAACATAATCGCCTTTCTCCAACTGCTCAGTTCTGATCTTGACACCGCGTTCCACAAGTCCCTTGACGATTTTCGCTGCGGTGTTTGCTTCGCGGCCGTCGACGATTATCGTCGGTTCCTGTCCTTCAGCCTTTTTTTCCTTCAAGTAGGGAAGCAAGGTTTCAGTTCCAGACATCCTCTCACTCTGCTGATTTACTGCAGTCTATGCTTTCTTATTTGTGTTTGCGGCCAGTTTCAACTCGACACTTGCCACGGTGATGATGCTCACTATTTCTTGCGGTTCCGTGAACGCACTGCTTGACTCGGCCTCTTTCCGGTGAGATAGAAACCACGTTTTTCAAGTTGCCTGAGCAATTCTCTGGGTTCCGGGTCCCACTGTCCCCATTTTCTGCAGATGTGTTCCGTCCAGCTGTAGTTGTCGTATGTGAAGGTCTCTTTCCGGTTTCCTTCGAGCGGAATCTTGTATTTTGCCTTGCGGTAGTAGTCCTGGGCAAGATAGCCTTCATCCATCGTCTTCATGGCCTTTGAAACCGTAGCCTGACTTAGCTTTGGGTAGGAGTCTTCGAAAAGAGTGAAATCCAGAGGATATCGCGGTCTCGTGGGTGGGTCCTCTGCAGGGTAGCCCATCACTAGCTGAACTAGTGGGAACACTCTTTTCGGGAGGCTGTACTCCTTTGCAATCTTGTCAGCCCTGGATGGTGCACTGCCGAGGAAGCAGCTTCCAAGCCCAAGGCTTCTTCCCGCTACAACCATGTTCTCTGCCATCAAAGCTGCATCCTGAATAGCGAAGAACATCAGCGTGAGGTCGTTGGTGACCAGTTTCCAACGTCTCTTGGCCATTATGAGTTCGAACTTGTGAGAATCAACGCATATGGTGAACAGTAGAGGTGCATTCCAAGGGTTTCGTTTCCTGTTTCGCGACAGGAGTATGCTATAGTACTGGGAAGCGAAAGGCGCCTGCTGACCTGCTCTGACGATTGTTTCCACTACTTCGTCTGAAGGTGATTCATCTGTGTATTTTCGGATTGACTTGTGCTCAAGCATTGTCTGAATTACAAGATTATGCTTCATAACATTCACTTCTTACCACGCAATGCTCAATGTATTAGAAATATAAGCGGAGAAATCACTTAAAAGAATTGGCTCTCAAACTTTCGTGGCTTGAACATGAAACGGATTGAAAGAAAATTCTGGGTGTGGGTATAAAAAGGGAAAGGTTTGCTATGGCCCTTTCTTCGTGATTTCCTTTATGATGCCTGCCGCTACCGTAGTGCCCATGTCTCTAACGGCGAAGCGTCCGAGCTCTTCGAACTCGGCAAAGGTTTCGACGGATATCGGGTGCAATGGCTCCATTCTCACGACTGCTGCGTCACCGGTCTTCAGGAAGGTCGGTTTCTCCTCGACTACTTGTCCTGAGCGCGGATCAATCTTTCTGACGAGTTCGGTGAATTTGCATGCGACCTGCCCTGTGTGATAGTGCAGTACTGGCGTGTACCCTGCGGCGATGGCTGTCGGATGGTAGATCACGATTATCTGCCCAATGAACTCCTTAGCGACTGAGGGCGGATTAGTCACGTGTCCAGCGACGTCTCCACGGCGTATGTCGGTCTTCGCCACGCCTCTTATGTTGAATCCGATGTTGTCGCCTGGTTCAGCTTTTGGAATCCTTTCATGGTGCATTTCGAGCGATTTGACTTCGCCTTGCTTGTTGGGTGGCATGAAGATGACCACATCGTTTTCTTTGACCACTCCTGTTTCCACTCTACCAACGGGAACTGTGCCCACGCCTGTGATGCTGTAAACGTCCTGAATCGGAATGCGCAAGGGTTTGTTTGTCGGTTTAGGAGGTACTTCAAAGGTGTCCAAAGCGTCAATCAGGGTTGGGCCAGTGTACCAAGGCATGTGTTCGCTTTTCTTTACGAGGTTGTCGCCTGTCCACCCTGAAGTGGGCACAAACGGGATCTTTTCAACCTTGTAACCCACCATCTTGAGCATTCTGCCGACTTCGTTCTTGATTTCGTTGTATCGGTCTTGACTCCAATTAACTGAGACATCGTCCATCTTGTTGATGGCTACAACCATCTGTCGGACGCCGAGTGTGAACGCCAAGAAAGCGTGCTCTCTTGTCTGACCGCCGGGGCCGATTCCTGCTTCGAATTCTCCTCGTCTTGATGAGCAGAAGAGTATAGCTCCGTCGGCTTGGCTTGCGCCTGTAATCATGTTTTTGACGAAGTCTCGGTGACCAGGTGCGTCAATAACTGTGAAGTAATATTTCTTAGTTCCAAACTTTAGAAACCTGAGGTCGATTGTTAAGCCTCTTTCACGTTCTTCCTTGAGGTTGTCGAGAACCCATGCGAACTTGAAGGACTCTTTTCCCATTTTTTTGGCTTCTTCTTCGTAAGCCTTTACGGTCCTCTCGTCAACTGCGCCTGCAGCATACAGCAGGTGTCCTGTCGTTGTGGATTTTCCGTGGTCGACGTGTCCCATAATCACTAGGTTCAAGTGCGGCTTTTCAGATTTGCTCATTCTTTTTCCTCCTCGATTTTTCAAATTTCCCTCTAAATTTTAGTGAATTCGTTTACACAACTGTTCATTCAGTTATTTTAAGTTTATGATGACGCAGAGAAATGTCGTGTTTGCAAAACTGGAAACAAATATAAAAGCTGACTTTCCGAATTATTGATTGGACGCGTTTAGATCATGCCTGCAAACTTGCCTCCTGATGCCAGGAAGAAATGGGCAGAAGTTGAAGCCACAAGAAATCCGAAAGAAAGACTTCAGCGCATGCAGGAATTCCTGAGCCTAGTTCCAAAACACAAGGGTACCGCGAAAATGTGTGCCTACGTGAAGAAGCAGATGGCAGCCATACGCAAGGAACTGGAAGAAAAGAAGAGAAAGAAGACTGGAAAGAGCGCATTCAAGCTGTTTTTAGAGAAGGAGGGTGCAGCTCAAGTAGCTCTCATAGGGTTAACGAAAGCTGGAAAAAGCAGTCTACTCGCTTCTGTAACGAACGCGAAAGTCGCAATTTCGCCCAATCCCTACACAACACGAGAACTCGTGCCCGGCACTTTGGCTTACAAAGACATTCAATTCCAGATCATTGAAGCGCCAGCATTGATGGAAGGTTCTGCTGAAGGAAGAGGGTGGGGGCTCAAGACATTGGCGACGGCCCGCAACGCTGATGGTGTAGTATTGGTTTTGGACTTGTCTCAGAATCCGGTTGACCAGTTGTCCCTTATAGTTAACGAGATGGAGAAAGCGCGAATATTGGTCAGCAAGCCTAAGGCTCACGTGGAAATCGAGAGAAAGTACGTGGGTGCTGGATTGCGAGTCATTGTCGCTGGAAGGCTTGTTGACTGCACTTTTAAGGAAGTTGAAGCCCTTCTCAAGAGATACCGTGTGTCAGATGGTGTTGTGAAGATTTCTGGAGAGGCCACCCTGGACGATGTGGAGGACGCGGTTTTTGAAAGTACAGTGTACAAGCCTGCGGTGATAGTCGCCAATAAGACTGATATGAAAGGAGCACGCGCGAATCTTAGGTTGTTAGGGGCTTACGTTGGCAACGCGTTGCCGATCATCGCCGTTTCATGCAGAAGTGGGCAGGGGTTAGAGAAACTGGGAGATGCCCTGTTTGAAACGCTTGATATAATGCGCATCTACACTAAGGAGCCGAACGAAAAAGAGTTTTCGAAGAAACCCTTCATTCTGAAGAAAGGCGCCACAGTCTACGATTTGGCGAAGAGTATTCACAGTGATTTTAGCAAGAAGTTCTCTTTTGCAAAGGTCTGGGCTAGAAGGCTTGTTTTCAGTCCTCAGAAAGTTGGATCCACGTTCAACCTCGAAGATGGAGACGTCGTTGAGATACACGTTAGATGACTTGCAAAGTAATTGCTTGCTTTTTTATCTGTTTGCTTGAGCTACTCTCTCCAGCTCGTAGCGTTTTGCGACGGCATGGCTCTTTATGTCCCTGTTTCCAGCCAGAATTAACTCTTCTGCTAGGCATTCTTCAACCGACCGCGGGTTGTTCATTGATGCTTGTCTGGCGGCGTCTGCTATGTTTCTCAATGCAAGGTCGACTCTTCTCTGGGGGGCAACGTCAACTGACTGGTGGTACACTATTCCGCCGTAGCTGATTCTTGTCGTGTCCTCGGCTGGGGCGCTGTTTTCTACGGCTTTGACGAGGACTTCCACAGGGTTTTTCCCTGTGCGAAGGTTGATTATTTCAAAAGCGTGCTTCACAATGTTGATTGCTCTGGCTTTTTTTCCAGCGTTTTTTCCAGGGCGCATGAGGTTGTTCACAAGTCTTTCTACGATGCTTATGTTTGCTTTTCGGAACCGCTTGTGCTCGTGTCTTCCCATGCTGTGTGGGATCACAACTGGCTTCAGAGAGATGTATCTTTGTAAGCCTAGGTCTGCGACTGTTATGTTTTTGAAGCTCCATTTTTCGAAAAGCAGTACTTCGCGTTTTTCTTCGTGCTTCTGGCTCAAAATTTTCACCGTGCAGGCTTCTGCTTTCTTCCGTAGACAAGCTCGTTCAAGGACACGCCGTTGACTGTTATGACTTTCCAACGTACTCCGGGAATGTCGCCCATGCTTCTTCCGCGTGAGCCGCCGATTCCCACCACTACGATTTCGTCGTGTTCGTCGACAAGGTTCAGGGCTCCGTCCCCAGGCAGAAAGGCAGTGATTAGTCGGCCGTTTTTTATGAGTTGCGTTCTGACACATTTTCTGATGGCACTGTTTGGCTGCTTGCTTTCCACGCCTACCTTTTCGAGAACGATGCCGCGTGCCATTGGTGCTCCTTCCATGGGGTCTGCCTTGACGTCTAGCATCAGCATCCGTCGATTGTAGTACATGCTGCTCCAGCGGAATCTATTCCGCTTTTCTACGAGTTTTCTGGCGGCGAATTCGCCTCTGGGAGACTTTGAACCCATGGTTTGATATCCTTCGCTACGTTTAATCACAATTCTAATATTTAAACTGTAACATGGAAAATCGGTCGCATGTTCAGCAAGGTTTTGTCTGCGAGACATGCAAAACTATGTCTCGGTTAGTAGCAAGGCCAGCTTCTCCCCAGCACGGTTGTAGATTGCGACGTCCTTTTCGTCTTTGAACGGAAAACCGACAATCATGAGTACGAAGCCGACGAAATGGTTTAGGTCAGCAGGTGAAGGGGACAAGCTTCCAGAAGGGTGGGAATGTGCTGTTCCGACGATGGAGAAATCCATTGGCAGCATGTGAAGTCGGATTTGAGCGAACCCCTGACCATAATCGGCAAGTGGCGGAACGACCAGTTCGGAAATTGTGATATGGTTTTTCTTCTTTTTGCCTCTCAGAAGCAGGACTGTTTCTTTCGGATAAAGTGTTCTCGCTCCTTCGAAAATCATCTGGAGTAATTCGTGGTCAATCGAAACGGTTATAGCAGTTTCCATACAACCATCAAAACGGCTCAACGCTTAATTACCTTTGCGAGAAGCTTCTGAAAGGCGAGCGACCTTGGCTGATTGGCGGCTGTTGAAACTTGAAACTCATGATGCGTTCATGAACATGGCCATTGACGAGGCTGTTTTGACCGCGAGAATTGAGAACCGAGCCCCAAACTCGTTGAGGCTCTACTGCTGGAAGCCCTCAGCAGTCTCTATAGGGAAGTTCCAAGCGATTGGAAAGGAGGTTCAAGTTGACAACTGCAGGAAGCTTGGCGTGGATATCGTCAGAAGAATCACTGGCGGAGGCACGGTTTATCATGATGCCGAAGACGAGATCACCTACAGCGTCATCGCCGATAAGAAGAGCTTGGCAACGCAGGACATAGCAGCGGTTTACGCGAAGATTTATGCAGGACTAGTTGAAGCCCTCAGGATTCTAGGCATAGCGGCAGACTTCAACGAAGGCAACGCAAAAACATGCCCAAACCTGACAGTCCGAGGCAGGAAGATTTCAGGAAGCGCCCAATGCCACAAAAGCGGTGTTGTTCTACAGCATGGAACGCTTCTGCTCGATGTGAACTTGAAAAGAATGTTCACGTTGCTGCGTGTTCCATGGGCAAAAACATGCATGGAAGTTGTCAACGTCGCAAAGGACAAAATCACCTCAGTAAATGGTGAACTTGGAAAAACTGTTCCGCTGGAAACGGTAAAGCAAGCTTTAATTGAGGGATTTCAAAAAGGCTTGAACATGAAACTCACAGACGGGGAGTTAACGACTTACGAACGTAAGCTGACACAAAGGCTCTGCATGGAAAAATACGGCACTGACAACTGGAACATGCAAGGCAAAGACTTGCCCGAAAAATGAAACACTGTCTGAAGAAGACAGAGCAAATCTAACCCGCATATTCCTCACTCAAAGCTAGAAGACGTAGCACTAACGACAGATTCAATCTATATGTGAAGGCGGGCTAGACTTCTCAGAGAGGACGAGATAGAAGCCAGACAATAAGCGAAATTCCGCACCCCTTTGCTCAGGCGTTCTGGCCTTTTTCTGTTCTCCATCTCAGGCCTTGAGGCGTGTCCTCGATGATTATTCCCATGGCTGCCAGTTGCTGTCTGATTTGGTCTGCGGTTTTCCAGTCCTTGGCCTTTCTTGCCTCTTCCCTCTTGCGAATGAGCTCCTCAGCCTCTTTCGGCAGTTTTCCTTCCTTCTTGACTTCACCGACGACACCAAGAACCTTATCAAAGCCCACCATTAGGTTGTAAACTTCCCTTGCTTCTTCTTTGCTGAGCACGTTGTTGTCCAAGAGATTATTGACTTCTCTGACAAACTCGAACAGTGAAGCCAAAGCCACACTTACGTTAAGATCATCGTCCATGGCTTCGCCGAACTCTTTCGCCACTCGGTCCATCAGCACGGCTATTTCTTCTCCGCCGCTTTTTCCATCAGCCTCTAACAGTCTATACATGAAGTTTGTCAGGCGCTCAATCGCATTCTTCGCGGCTTCCAGCCCTTCAAAAGTAAAGTTGAATTGCTGCCTATAATGGGTTGAAAGAAGCAGGTAACGCACGGCCTTTGGGTCGTAGCCCAGCTTTATCAAGTCTCTCAGGGTGTAGTAGTTGCCGAATCTTTTGCCCATCCGTTTTCCTTCAACCAGCAAGTGCTCGTTGTGAAGCCAATAGTTGACGAATTTCTTGCCCGTAGCAGCCTCGCTCTGGGCGATCTCGTTTTCGTGGTGTGGAAACATGTTGTCCACGCCGCCAGTGTGAATGTCCAATGTTTCGCCAAGGTACTTCATGGACATTGCTGAGCATTCGATGTGCCATCCGGGTCTTCCTTTGCCGATGTCTGTTTCCCAGAAAACGTCGCCGTCGCCTTCGTCCCAAGCCTTCCAAAGGGCAAAGTCTCGGGCTTCTGCCTTTTCGTACTCGTCAACTTTCACTCTTGCGCCTACTTTGAGTTCGGTTACTTTGAATTTTGACAGCTTCCCATAGTCTTTGAATTTGGATATGTCATAGTAGATTGAGCCGTCTTCGCCTCGGTAAGCGTACCCTTTCTCGATCAGTTTCTTGATTAGCGCCACCATTTCTGGGATGTGTTCGGTTGCTCTCGGATAATGTTCAGCCTTTTCAATGTTTAATGCAGTTATGTCTTCAAAGAAGGCCTCGATGAACTGCGCCGTGTGCTGCTCCAATGGGATTCCAAGCTTTCTGGAAGCCCCGATGGTTCTGTCATCCACATCCGTTAGGTTCATGACTTGAGTGACTTTGTAACCGCGATATTCAAGCCACCTTCTGAGCAGGTCTTCGAAAAGGAACGCTCTAAAGTTGCCTATATGCGCAAAATCGTAAACTGTAGGTCCACATGTGTACATTTCGGCTTTTCCTTCCTCAAGTGGGACAAATTTCTCTTTTTTGCGTGTTAAAGTGTTGAAAAACTGGATGTTTCCGGCTGATGCTTTCATGCGATTTCCCCTAGAAATAGCGATAGAAGATATTTAAGCATTTTACCTCGGGATTATCAGTCGTATCTTTTCAGCTTTATCATCTTTCGATAGTTCTTCAAATCCTCAGCAACGCTCTTCAGAAGGTGCAGTTCCTCCATTGTCCTCTCGAATTTCGCGAATTCTTCGTAGATTTTCTGCAGTGACTGGTTGCCTCTGCTCATCGTCTTTCATCCTCACATGTGCGTTTTGGAGTGGAGGGTTTCATCGTTTTTTGGCTAACCACGAAGCCACTTCCGTCATCGAGGAGAAAGGAGAAGGCTTCGAAAACGGAAAGGGTCTGTTTACAAAGGCTTGTGGTTTAGCCTTCAACCTTAGCCCTCCGCCCTTGCATCGTAAGACTTAAGATACAAGTCTGCTATAAAAAGGTTGCTCAATACATCCAAGATACAAACGTGGGGGCAACATCTAACCTATGGCCAGTATGCCTTCCAGTATCTTCTGCTCGGGGATGTCCAGCAGTCTGGAGAGCCATGCTTTCAGGAGTGCGGTTTGTTTTGGGAGCTCGCCGCTGTAGGTTATTATCTGACTGTTTTTGAGTGCGTCGACTTGGAAGGTTTTTTCTGCTTCTTTGTACAGGAACGACACTGTTTGGGCCTGAAACGCCAAGGTTTGGAAGTCTTCCCACTGTTTGCAGCGCAGGATGACTGGTGGGCCGCGGATTTCTCTGACTTGCACTTCTTCGGTTTTCTGTGTTCGTGTCTGTGTCAGTTGCGGCGGCACTGCGGTGATGCCGTGTGAGGCTGAGAGGTACGTGATTAGGTTGGTTATCTCGTTCTGCAGTGTGGTTAGTCTTTCTTCGACTTTTTCGACTTTGGCGCTGAGTTCGCCGGTGTCGCCCATTTTTTCGGTTATGGCGCCTAACTCGTTTATGAGTTTGTCCAGGTCTTTTTCGTGCTCCTTGAGGACGCTTACTATGAAATCTAATGCTTCTAGTGCTTCGTCCTTGGATGGGGCCCTTCTTGACATTGCTTGCTCTCCCTTTTTCTGCAACCTATTAATGACGTTCTTATGTAAATAAACGTAGCGAATCCTCAAAACTTATCCATGTGAAGACATAACCGTACTTATTGACAATTAAAACTCGTATGGGAGAGTTAAAATATCAGTTTAAAACTCATTAAGATGCTCGGCTAGAGAGGATTGCTCCATGCAGAGAATGTTGAGCTTCTTGGACAAAGAAGAGATTGTCAAGTTTGTTTCTGAAAATAGTGTCAAAATACTTAATCTGTGTCACATACCAGAGGACGGAAGACTGAAGACTCTGAGCTTTTCAGCAATGGACAAGGAAAGGCTCTTCGACGTGCTGGAGCTGGGCGAGAGAGTTGATGGTTCAAGCCTGCTGTCGTTTATTGAGCCTGGCAAAAGCGACATATACGTGATGCCGAAGATTGACAGAGCCTTCGTTAATCCCTTTTCAAAGCTGCCCACGTTGAACGTTCTGTGTGATTATTTGGATGAGAATGGAAAACCGTTGGACGTCGCTCCGAAGAATGTTTTGGCAAGGGCAGAAGAGAAGCTTCACTCTTCAAGTGGCATTGCCTTGAAGGCTTTGGCGGAGCTCGAGTTTTATTTGATCTCTGCACTGGGAGCTGGAATTCTTTTTCCTGCTTTGCCTGACAAGAATTACCACGAGTCTGCTCCTTTCACTGCGTTGGAGGACTTGAGAAATGAGGTTTTGGCTACGTTGGCTTCTGTGGGTGTTGCCACCAAGTATGGGCATGCTGAGGTTGGTTGGATGCTGGACGAAGGTGGTGTGGTTATGGAGCAGCATGAGGTGGAGTTTACGCCGCAGAGCCTTGCTGATATGGCTGACACAGTGGCGATTGCGAAGTGGGTTGTTCGAAATGTCTGCACGAAGTATGGGGTTTCAGTTTCGTTTTCGCCTAAGATTTCTTTGGAGCACGCTGGGAGCGGCATGCACGTTCACCTATGCGGGGTGAAGAATGAAAAAAATGTTGTTGCTGGTTCTGATGGTGAGTTGAGTGTTGAGGCTCGGAAGATGATTGGTGGGATTTTGAGATTTGCGCCGAGCTTGGCGGCTTTCGGGAACCCTACTCCTGTTTCGTATCTGCGTTTTATCGCGCGGAGGGAGTCTCCGATGCACATTTGCTGGGGGGCCAGGAACCGGTTGGCCTTGGTCCGCATACCGCTATGGTGGAGTTCCAAGAACAAAGCGGGGAAGCGGGGAAGTTGCAGGGAGACTTTTGAGTATCGTGCGCCTGACGCTTTTGCGAATGCACATTTGCTGCTTGCTGGTTTGGCTTTGGCTGCTAAGTACGGTTTAAGGAATTCTAAAGAGTCGTTGAAGGTGGCTGAGGACTTGCATGTTGAAGCTGCTGGTGGTGGCGAACCGAAGAAGCTGAAGGCTTTGCCCTGCTGTTGCAGCGAATCCGCGGACAACTTGATTAGGGATAGGAAGCTGTACGAGGCTAAGGGTGTTTTTCCGAAGAGGCTGATTGATAAGACGGTTGACCGGCTAAGAGCGTATAAGGACGGAAGCCTGAAGAAGATGGTGACGGAGAAGCCTGAGGAAGTTGAGAAGCTGATTCGGCAGTTTCTGCATTATGGCTAGATTTCTGCGAACCTTTTATGCTCTGACATGCTCTAGCGGAATTAAACCCCCATATGTAGGTTGAACTTAGTGGGGTTTTGTAATGCTTATATGATACTGTGTTTATGAGCTAATCCGTAAACAGACATGATTGATGTTTCAGAGAAGCATAGATTGGTGCTGGGCGGGTAGATCAGCTTGGTATGATCGCCACGTTGGCATCGTGGAGGCCGCGGGTTCAAATCCCGCCCCGTCCACCAAACCCTCTTTCTGTTCGCCTGCCTTATCGTTCTTTTTGTTTTCCGTAATACTCTTTCACGTAGTAATAAGGGTCATAAGCCCGTTCAGGACCAACTTCGACTGCCTTCGCTGTGGCAGTTCTGTTTGAACATTCATAGATGTAAGTGGGTTTTCCAAGCCTCTTTAGCAACTCAAGGTTTTCAGCTATCACGCCTCTATTGTCCGCCCATATTGTAATAGCGGAATCACATTCCTCGATCATTTTTCTCTCTCTTTCCTTCAAGTCCTTCCCGTACTGCACATCTCTCCAGCTGCCCGCGTTATACCTCAATCTGACCGCGTGCCCAACAATCACGTCTCTGTAACCTTTAGACTTCAAATAATCCTGATAAAGCCTACTTGCCCCCGCAGCTTCCCCAACAATTACCGTCATTTCGGAGGCTATGACCTCATCTATCCTCTCCTTCACCTCAGCCAGCAACTCCCTAGCCCTAAAAGCACTGCTCCCCATCAGAAGCAGCTTCTTGCCTTTTATCACTACCTTCTTCGCTTTGACGGTAGTACTATTGTCAATCAACTCCGACAGACAAAAGCTATCATTATCTATGAGCCAACAAGCGCGCCTTCGTAAGAGCCGTGGAAAAAATGAAGTGACCTAAAGCAGATACTAGCGTGAACGTCGGCGAATGCTGTGATGGGTGTTGATCACATGGGCTAGTGCGTAAAGAAGCAATGCGACTAGCGCGGCAAGATATTTTGCGGGGGAAGGCAGACGAATGCCGAAGAAATCCAGAAGGAAAAGAAAGACAACTCCAACTAATATGGCAAAGAAGAGCAGCTGCATTCTTGGTGACGGCTTCATCACTATACTTGTATCGGCATTCGTATTGAAAAGCTTTGAGTGAACAAGTCAAGGTTATCTGTTTTTTCGAGAAATCTTCTATAGCACGTGTTTACCTATGTTAAGGAAGCTAGGAAGAGGATGAATACCGCATCTGCTAGATCTAGCTTGTTGCGTGCCTGTAATGGCCCTTTACGTGGACCGTCCTTCTTTTTGCTCCGGGTTTCCTTCGCATAAACGGTTGGATTTTAGGTGTCACGATTTCATCACCGATCACACGTAAGCAATCTGTTCATACAAGAGCATTATGAAGCCACACTTCATATCCACGATATGCAAAGACTCCATGGGAAAATAACACGAATAATTTCACTCCCTTTTGAGGGCAATTCCGCGTCGAAGCCCTTCGTGGCTTATGTTTATGCCTCGATAATCATTCCGGCAATTCCTTCTCGTCCCTGTGATTTGCCAGAACGACTACACGCATAAGAGCATATGATGTTCCGCTTTTTGATATGTATCGGAGATTGAAAGAAGTGATTTATTGAGATTCACGATATAGAATAGTAGCGGCACAGGATGTTAGGAGTATGAGGAAACGAAGAAAGGTTGATTTGCTCAACGTTCAAGCCGTCGAAAGGATGAAGCTTGGGTGGAAGGTTAGAAGGCAAGTCCAACAGGAAATCCTCCAAAACAAGCTCGCACAATGTTACTTGAAGCCGCGCAAAGGACGTAAATGCATTCAAAGATATCCTGAAGCCATGCAACCAATGATTAAGGATTTCATGCGAAAAGCGGAGAAGCAAACGAGGCTCTACCGTGTATAGCATTATTTTTCACTGTTTCTTCCTTCTTTCATATGACGTCTTCAGAAAACCGTTTAGGATAACGGAAGCCTGTTCTGAAATCTTCTAAGCCTAGGCGTCTCACCGCTTTGAAGATTCCGCACACATTAAACTAAGAACCCAAGAAAACAGCAAAGAAGCCTTTTTAACGCGCCTAAAGTACAAAGTAAACCCGATGTTAGACCCCAAAAGCGTTGATTTCAAAAGGCTTGGCTTCCGCGCCGGAATAGAGGTTCACCATCAGATCCGTTCAGACAGGAAGCTGTTCTGCCGTTGCCCACCAGTTTTAGAGGAAAAACCCGAAAACATGGATTATACTTTTTACCGTTATTTTCGTCCTGTCTTGGGTGAGATGGGAGACTTCGACCCTGGCATGCTCGTGGAGTTCGAGAAGGGCTACAAAGTAATCTATTACGCTTGTGAACGAAACACCTGCACGTACGAGATGGATGAGACGCCGCCGTTCTATCCAGACACGGAAGCAATAAAAAAAGGCATCATTCTCGCACTTTACTTCAACTGCTCAGCATTGGCTGAAGAAATCGTTGTGAACAGAAAACAGTATCTTGACGGCTCCATAACCACGGGCTTCCAGCGAACCTTTATCACGGGCAGAGACGGCTGGGTTCCCGTCAACGGCAAGAAAGTGCGCATAACCAACGTGCATATCGAAGAAGATGCAGCCAGACGCGTCAACTGGAAGGATACGACCGACCGCACCGTGTACTTCAACCTCGACCGCCTCGGCATACCCCTCACCGAAGTCATCACAGACCACCGCGACATAGAAACGCCAGAAGAACTAATCGAACTAGCCAAGCAAATCGGCAGAATCCTAAGGATAAGCCACATCGGTAGAAGAGGAATCGGCGCAGCCCGCCAAGATATCAACCTCTCCATAGAAGGAGGCAACCGCGTTGAAATCAAGGGTGTCCAAGACCTCAAGACATTTGACCTTCTCTGTCGCCACGAAGCAGTCAGACAACACGCCCTCATCGAGATAAGCAAGGAAATGAAAAGACGTGGAATCAGAAAAGAGGATTTCGAACACACCTACGTGGACATTTCTCACCTCTTCAATCTCAGTGACAGAGACAAAGCCTTCGTCACCCTATTCCCAAAAATAAAGGGACTGTTCGGCACGGAGGTTCAGCCCAACAAGGACTTCGGCGAAGACATCTTCGAAAAAAGCATGCTTATCACAGGAATCCCACGCGAACACCACTACCACAGTGACGAGATCGAACAGAACGCCGCCCGCAAACGCTCACCACACCCGTGCACACTGCGCATCGGCAAGGACAAACACGCCCAAATCTCCAGAATAGTCAACCAAGGTCCAGAAGACGCCTTCGTCGTAGTAGTCGGCCCAGAACGCAAAGCAATGCATGCCATGAAGAAAATAGTTGAAAGAACAAAAATGGCACTGGACGGCGTGCCACAAGAAACAAGACGACTAGTGCCAAACGGCAACAGCGAATTCCTACGAGTAATCCACGGCAAAGAACGAATATACCCCGACACCGACACGCCGCCAATCGCCATCTCAAAGGAAACATTCGAGGAATGCAGGGAGCAGATCGGCAAACGCCCATGGGAAATCTACGAAAATCTCCACACTAAATACAACTTCAACCAGCACCAAGTTGACATGCTCATCAGAGCAGAAAAAGTCGAAAAATTCTACGATTACGTCGACAAACTGCAGCTTAAAGGCCAAACTGCTTACCACTTACTCATCGAGCTCCCCCGCCGCAAGAGACGAGAAGGCATAGAATACAGTAGCCAAACCTGTGACAAACTGGCTGAAGCCTTATCCCACAAGCTCGTAATCCCAGAGCAAACAGATCTACTCATCGGAATATTCGCCAAGAAATCCAACCTCACCATCAAGGGAGCCATAGCCAAACTTCACATCTCTCACGTTTCTGACGAAAAGTTAAACAAACTAATTGTGCGACAGCTCAACAAATACGACCGTTCCAAGCTTCTCTCCAATGCGATCTATCAAAAGCACGCACTCCCCAAGATGGTTGGTGAAGTCTTGAAAGAGGTCAACTATTCGATTCAAGGAAAGAAAGTTCTGAGGAAAATTCGCGCCTTGATTAAGTAGGAGATGGAAGAAACTGTCCAAGAAAAATGAGAATGAACCAGAAGGATATCGCGGTGCCCTCCGCGAAAGACTAGTCAAGGAAGGAATACGCACCTGGAGCAAAGTCAAAATAGCCAAAGGCAACGCCACATACGAAGGCCTACTGCTGCCCAGAAGCCAGCACACTGCCGATGCTTACGTGACACTGAAGGTTGACACAGGCTACAACCTAGGAGTCTTAGTGGACGATGACACCAAAATCGAAGAAACAGGCTACCACAAAGGACACTACCAACTTCCACGCATTGACATTGAGACTGAAAAAGAACTGCCAAACGTCACCCTACTAGGTACAGGCGGCACAGTAGCGTCCCGCTTGGATTATCGAACAGGCTCAGTTATACCAGCCTTCACGCCTGAGGAACTTTTTTCTGCCGTTCCAGAACTAGTCTCCAAAGTAAACCTGACCCCCAAGACGCTTTACCAGATACTGAGTGAAAACTTCAGACCAGAATACTGGGTGAAAACGGCTGAAGCCATAGCCAAAGAAATCCAAAGTGGCGTTGACGGCGTCATCATAGGCCACGGCACAGACACCATGTGCACAACCGGAGCCGCACTATCATATTTTCTGCGCAACCTCCCAGTTCCAGTAGTTCTCGTTGGCAGCCAGCGCAGCTCCGATAGACCATCTTCCGATGGACCTCGCAACATTTTGTACGCAGCGACCCTCGCCGGCTACGAGAATTTCGCTGAAGTTGTTGTCTGCATGCACGGCGGAACAAGCGACAGCTACAACCTCATCCACCGGGCCACGCGCTGCCGCAAAATGCACTCATCGCGCCGCGACACATTCCGTACGCTGGATGATGTCCCTCTAGGAAAGATTAACGAAAAGAAGGTGACTTGGTTCAAAGACGATGTTCGACCTCGTGGTCCCGCTGAAGATTTCATCTTGGACACAAAGATTGACCAGCGCGTTGGCATGCTCTACTCCTACCCGGGTATGAACCCAGACATCCTTCACTCCATGGTTGACCATGGGTATCACGGCATAGTCATAATCGGAACTGGCCTAGGCCACGTTGGAACTGACATTTTTCCGCCGCTTGAACGCTGCCAAGAGGAGGAGATTCCTGTCGTGCTCGTAGTGGAACCTCTATTCGGTTACGTACACCTGCGCGTCTACGAAACAGGCCGAGACATGCTTGCAAAAGGCGTCATCGAAGGCGGCAACATGCTTCCATCCACTGCATACACAAAACTCATCTGGGTTTTGGGCCACACACGCAACATCGAAGAAGTGAAGAAGCTCATGCAGACAAACATGGCAGGCGAAATCACGGCAAGAGAAGGCCCACGAGGCTTTCTGCTTCTTCAGGGCATAGAGCTGGGCATAGACAAAGTACTCAAGAACCTCTAACGCGAAGTCTTCGAACCCTGAGACGGCGAAGCATATAAGCAGCCGATTCAAACTATTTTCTGTATCTCTAATGTTCCCACAAGACCGCGATCTAGGCATCCTTCAGCCAATAATAGGCTCGTGGTACGAGTCTCTAAAGACTCCCGAAGAATCGCAGAAGCAAGTCCTCAGCGAGCTAGTCAAGGAATACGAGAGAACCAGCTATGGAAAGGACCATCGAGCCTTCGAAGCTGAAAGCTTCTCACAGTTCAGGGCAAACTTCCCTGTCCTAAGCTACAGACAACTGAACCCATACCTAACCGAAGTGCAAAAAGGCAACTACAGCTCAATTCTCCCCGAGCCTCTCGAGTGCTGGGTAATGACCAGAGGCTCAACAGGCAAAGCAAAGGTTCTGCCCGCAACAAACACTCACCTCAAGCAGATATTCACGTGCGGAGCAAGGGCCCTCGTAAACCATGCATTGAGAAAGAACGATTTTGAGCTTTTCACTGGAAGCATTCTGAACCTCAATTTCCCCTCCGCCGTCCACACGATGGAATTAAATGGACAAGAGATAACTTACGGGTACAGTTCAGGAACCTATGCCAGACTCAATCCAATGTTTGACAGAGTCAGCCTCATACCAAGGCAAGAGGACATAGACAAGCTGGGTCCAGGAATCGCGAAGGATGACTGGGAAAGAAGGTTTGAGCTAGCTTATCAGCAGGCACAGGGCACAAACGTGGTCGCCACCATGGGCGTCACACCCGTGATCCTTTCATTCGCAAGGTACGTCAAGAAGAAGCGTGGAAAAACCCCCAAACAAATGTGGAACATGCGAGCCTTATTCTGCACAAGTGTACGCAAAATCCACTTCAAGTACGCACCTGCCATGAAGAAATGTTACGGAAACGTCCCAGTCGTCGAAATCTACAGCGCAACAGAGGGAGTCTTCGCCCAACAGCTTGACGACTTGCCATATGTTACGCCGAACTATGACAAATACCTCTTCGAGGTTGAAACAGCACACGGCACGAAAATGCTGCATGAACTTAGACGCGGTGAATGGGGCAGACTGATCGTTTCCTCTTGCATGCTTCCAAGATACGACATCGGAGACCTGATAGAAGCAGCTGGAAAAAACTACTTCCGAGTGATTGGCAGACGAAACGCTTCTACTCTTCTGGAGCACAAGTTGTACAGGCTATTCTTCGGATGGCTGACCTAAGGCCTCGGATGTCTCCTAGCCGCTACCATAGCGCCGTAAAGTGCTCCAATTATAATCAGCAACCCAATCACGACAAAGAAGAAAGCCCACACTACTCTCCTATCCACCGCACCAGTGATCTCTAGATAAGATGTCAATCCGATGAATATCAGGATCAAACCGCCGATCAGCGGTCCGATGAAGGAGTATTGACGTTTTTCATGTTTCTCGCCCTTCTCTTCCTTCTCCTCTTTCTCGTGTCTCCGATACGTTGCCATTCGCGCTTCAGCCGGAGGTTGCGTGGCTTTCAGAGATGCACCACACTTTGGACAGAAAGTCATTTCTTCGCTGATTTTTTCGCCGCATTTAGGACAATATAACATATCCTTTACCTCAACCTGTTCACGATATTATCTAAATACTAGGTATTTAAAACATGCTCACAACACGTGCTCAGAAACGTTATATATTCTTAAGCCGACAGAATGGTCTGACTAGGGATGCAGTTTGAACGGAAGCTCTAGCACAAACCCGCATAAGTATCGCGAAGGCATGTTAAGCGCAATCTCAGTTGGTTTCTTCTTCATTCTGGCCGGAACCATTTTCATCACCACACCCGATCTTCCTGAAAAGGTGGTAGACTTCTTTCAGCCACAGAATTTTGAAGTTATACGTGTCTCAAACACCCAAGTCTACCTGCCTGCCCCAAAAACTCCAAGTGCGTATGTGACGATATATCAAGCGGTTGGATTGTTCAGCCTTCTGTGGGCCTTCTTTGAAATTGCCATGCTGATCGTCAGGATTTCAGCAGGCGCGCCGCCGAGAAGGAAAGTGGACGGTGCGTCAAACGTCGCCTTCTGGTTCGGAGCATATTACCTTATCGGAGTGTTCCTCGACGAGACAGTCACAACGACAAGATGGTTTGCATTCTGGGCTGCGATAGTGGTGCTGATAGGGGTTACGTTGCTTATTAGAGCAGTTATCTGGGCGGCGGTGGCTCTCAGAAGTTGATGAGCATATTACGATGTGTCTGCTGAGATATTAGTATAGGCAAGGCAACAGTCGTTTAATGTATAGAAAAAATTGTCGGCGTGAACTTCGTTGTTCAAAGGAAATCCAAGGGTTCGCCGACTGAGGGTTTGTTTCGCAATGTTTTCTTACGGTTTTGCGAGGACTATTTCCATTGTTGAAACCATTCTGGAGCTATTTTCGCCTTCTCTTGGCGGCATCTCTTCGGTTCCGATGGCAATCTTGCTGATCGTCAGGTCTTTTAGGAAGCGGTTTCTAGTTATTTCGGCTACGTCAACGGCTGTGGTGATTGCTTGTCCGCGGGCTTTCAAGGTTATTTCCTTGGCGTTGGATGCTGAGAGGCTTGTGATTATTGCCAGAACATAGCTCATTGCTGGTTTCCTGCCAATGAAAACGATTTTTGACTCTTCTGTCATTCTTTTCACTCCTTTTGTTGTTTTTTGTTGCGCGTAGCGTTGTGCCCTTGTTTCCCCTTGGGGAACAAAACGCTACTGCAAAATAAATAGGGGGTCTTCCTTATAAATGCAGATGGAAAATTGCTCTTCTTGACGACGTGAACAAATTGATGGATTTGCGTCACTCTATTTCTTGTATGGTTGTTTTTGTCAGAGCCTTTATCTGTTCAAGTTCAGTCATTTCGCCATAGCCCACAAGCGTTATGGCCGTTCCTTCGCGGCCCATTCTTGCAGTCCTTCCGATTCTGTGGAAATAAACAAGCGCGTCCAACGGAACATCGTAATTTATTATGTGGGTTATCCCTGGAATATCCAGTCCTCGAGCGGCGACGTCTGTTGCGATGAGCAGTTTCAGTTTTCCCCTTCTGAACGCGTCAACGACGTAGTCTCTTTGCGCCTGAGTGAAGCCTGCGTGCAGTGCTCTCGCGCTGTATCCTCGTGCTGTCAGCTCGTTTGACAGTTTGCTTGTCTCTGTTCGCGTCTTGCAGAATACTATAGCTCGGCCTATGTGGTTTTCGTCAAGTATAGTGCATAAACGCTCGAGCTTGTCGTAAGGATTTACAACCGTGTAATACTGGTCTATCTGCGTAAGCGCTATTTCGTCCTTGCTTACCAGTATTTTCTCAGGGTTTCTCATGTACCTGTTGCAGACGCTCATGACTGTCTGCTCTATGGTTGCCGAGAAGAGGCCTGTCTGCCTCCCTGCGGGAACTCTGGAAAGTATGTAGTCTATGTCTTCAATGAATCCCATGTCAAGCATTCGGTCAGCTTCGTCGAGAATTACAATTTTCACTGATGCCAGTCTCAGCGTCCCCCGTTGCAGATGATCTATGATGCGACCCGGAGTGCCAACGACTATGTGGACACCGTCTTTGAGCTCATGCATCTGCCGTTGGATGGACTCACCACCATAGATCGGCACAACCTTGAACGCGGCGTACTTGCCAAGCCTGTCTATGTGGTCTGCAACCTGCACGGCAAGTTCACGTGTTGGCTCAAGAATCAAACCTTGAACGGCTTTAATGCTTGGGTTGAGGCGTTCCAACATTGGGATTCCGAAAGCCGCAGTCTTGCCTGTTCCAGTCTGAGCCTGTCCAATAACGTCTTTTCCTTCGAGCATGGGGGCTATTGCTTCGGCCTGAATTGGGGTCAGATTCCTGAACCCGAGCTCTTCAATGCCCTTCATGACTTGCGGGCTTAACGATAACTCGTTAAAGTGTTGTATTTGCATACGTTTTATCTCCTGCCACAAAAATTTTGCATGAGTTTCCGAAAGCCATCAAAAGCTTCTTTAGTTCAAGCATGAATCATGTGACAGGCACAATGAACTGGAACCCTAATATAAAAAGGTTTAGCAGTCACTAGCGGGAAAAGGACGAAGCTAAGCTCGCTTATGGTTCTTTCAGCTTCTCTCTTACCCATTTAATGAAGCTCTGAGCGAAGATGCCATTGTCATATTTTTCACATGGGTAGTTCTTGCAGTCAGAACAGGTAGTTAGCTTCTTGTCCTTAGCGCAGAGAGAAATGTCACAGAAAACCATTCCTTCAGCCTGAGCCTTTTCGCTTGCCTCAGCGCATCCTGGACATTTGCCCTTCTTGAAGACTATGCAGTTGCCACAGTAATAGTTGCAAGGTCCCAAGAGAGTCTTGTCCAACATCTCTTCCTCTAAAGCAATATTCCTTCACTTATTAATAATGTAGTTGCTTGATGATATAGCGCTTAGGATCAGCCTGCACAAAATGCTAAAACTACGCCAGAAATCGGAGTGCTGAGGGTGGGATCTCCGCACGTGCTTACGGGTAAAAATGTGACTGCTGTATGCTTGGCAAGAGTTCTGACCCTCTCGGGCTACCACCTAAAACTGTCAAAGCAATCGCAAATCTGTCGTCTTTTTCCCTATTCTGCAAAAAGGGTACAGCATGCGTTAGCCTAATAAACTTGGTGATGTACTTAGTTATGGCAGTTGGGATTCTTAGAGAAAGAGTCAGATCGCTATATGTGCGTTTGCTTTTTCTCATGATTGTTCTAACTGAGAAACCCTTGGCGCGCGCCATTGTGATATCGTGATTTGAATATGAGAAATCGGGTAAAAGAAAGGTCATTGGAATTGTCCAGAAATGGTCTTCATAATGGAATTAACACGAGGAAAAGAGTAGAGAAGCCTTGAGAAACAAAGCATCACCCGGCGAATACCTTGCTTTTCTTTCAATAAAGTATGAAGTTGACTCTGGCGAACTCTTTTATGCGTTAATCTCAGCAGAAGAAAAACAAAAATCCAGATGTGGGAACCTTTCAATCGAATGCCGCGGCAAAACACAAGATAAAGCCATCTTTTTGATCATGAATGCCTCCAGAGTCGTTGCACAATTTCCAGTATCTGAGGAATTTCTTTTGAGACGAAGCAACCCAATCAAAGATTTCATGAAAACTGACATGATCCGCAGACATCTAGTTAAGAAAAATAGGGGATTACAGTCTCTTCCCATCGGAGATTTGCGAACTGGAATGAGCCATGTTAATTTGAAGGCCAAAGTTCTGGAAATTCCAAGACCAAAGCTTGTCGTTACGCGGTTCGGAAACTACGCGAGCGTAGCTAACGCTTTGATAGCGGACGAAACGGGAACAATCAAACTCTGTTTGTGGAATGAACAGATAGACTCCATTTCGATAGGAGACACCATTCAAATTGAGAATGCACGAACGTCAACGTTCAGAGGCGAAAGACAAGTGAGGATTGGAAAAAAAGGAACGCTCAGCAGCATTGAAGACGCGGGTTCCCAACCAGAAGAAGGGCATAGCTCGTAGGGCGTCTTCGGTCGGAAGGCATTGCTGTGGATTGGATGAATGAGCATCCGAAAGGAGTTGAATGAGCTTTGAAGTTGATTTGCTTGCACCTCATTTCTCTGTAACCTGCGCTATCTATAAAAGGCAAGCTTTTCTAAACTATCATAAAGCTTGGAAAACCATGACCGAAGAATCTGACAAGAACGAATCAGCTTTGCCGGAGAAGCTCTTAATCGATAATCCATCTGGCTTTCAGTTCCACGCCGCCTATCTCACCTACTCTAACACCTTTGATAAGACAACCAACGTTGAAACCAAAAGACAGCTGAACCAGAACATTAGGGCTCTTCAACAAAATCAAATAGACTACTCAACTTTTTACAGAAACATAAGTCAATACCGAACGGAAGACGGCTCTCAATATAACTATGGTCGAACCCTCATAAAAACTCAGAAAAAACGGGAATGGCGCAGAAAAACGCAGAAACACGAAAGAATCGAACGGCACAAAAGATGACTGCGCGAGCCAATGGCAGAAAGGCGAAGTCGTTGTTGTCCCGCAGCGATCTATTCCTCGATTATATGTTTTGGCTGAGAGGCTGAAGGAAAATACGCGGAATCGAGGAACAAATGTGCAAAACAATTGTTTACGGATGACTGTAGGTGTCCTAAAAAAACTTCTTAATGACCCAATCTAGATGATAAAGATAGTCTTCCTCTTTGGGAACATATGTCGGACTTACGAGAGCCGCTCTTGCCGTTATCTCGTCTTTTGAAATTTTGAATTCTCTGATGCAGGTTTCAATGTCTTGGATGTCTCTTTGGTTTAGCCTTCCAATTTTCGTTAAAACTATGTCAACTGGATGCAGAGCCTTTAGCAATATGTGGCTGTACTCTTTTATTTTTATGCTTTTGTCTAAATAGTCCTCAGGCAGTGATTGGCTGAAAACGTAGCCGTCAGCCCACCTGTCTACTTTATAGCCTGGTGGATTGTTCTTCAGTGCTCTTTCAAATTCAGGCAAGTCACTGCTGGGGATTGTAAAATCAATATCGATTGTTGATCTTTTTAGACCAAGTAGGGTCATTGCTGTTCCGCCAACGGCTACAAGAGTCATTCTTCTTGTAAGGTCTTCATTCAAGACTTCTAAGAATTCGAGTAACGCGCTTTTGTCACATGGCATTGTATAGCCTCAACTTTTGCAGGATACTCTCTTCGTCAGCAGGTATTTCCTCCGCGTTGAATGTCTCCAGGAGATCTATTGTTTCAGTGGTTTCTCGCGTTGGTTTGATATTGTGTAAGACTTTCATTAACCCCAAGAGTCTTCCAGTTGTCTCGAATTTTTGGCTTAAGAAGGCCATTATGTTGCTTTTGAAACTGTTTTTTGCGAGGATTATTGGTGTAGCTTCTAGCAGTCTCGCGTTGTCTTGAAGCAGTATTGCGGTCGTTATGTATTCAATGCAGAATTTCTTGGCTCGCGCCATTTGCTGACCGAATTCTCTGTATCCGAACCTGTTAAGATTGTAAGTTAGGTCTAAATCGGAAATGTTGGCAGGTTTTGTTTCTGTGCTGATTGTTTTGATTTCTGTTTTTTCTGCGACTTGTTTGATTTCGCTCCAGAAAGCTTGGGGGCAGAAAAAGGTGGTCTTTTGGCTTAGGGCTTCTCTGAGAGGATTGATTTCGTCTGATGTTGTTAGATCGTAGAAATCGTTTCTATCTATGATGAGACTATTTATTTTTAGGTTGTACTTGTTTTGGAGTTTCAGCATTTCTTTGTAGAGCTGAACCGTCATGTTATGGTATTCTGGTGTTTCCCTGAGGAGAAAGAGTAATTCAGTTCGGTTAAGTTTGATGTTTTTTGTTGGATTTATTGAACTGACCGATCTTATTGTGCATGTATCATTAAATGACTTGGCCATTTCGCTTAGGAATAGCAATTGATCGTTTCTCTTTGTGAGGAAGTTCTTCTTTTTCTCTATTTCCATTTCTGCTAATGTATCGATCAGCAGGTAGTTTTGAAAGTTCAGTTTGACATTGGTGGATCTTCCTATTAAGTCTAGGCTGAGTAATCCTTCTTTCTTTAGTTTCTGCAGTTTCTGGTAGATGTTTGCGTAGTATGCAGTGCCGTAGGTTTCTCTGATTCTCTCAGTCAGTTGATTAATTGATAGAGAGTCGCCTAGATTAGAGGATAATATATCTAGGATTCGAAGTGTAGGTGTATCCATTGTTGTTCGCCTCTAGCCTCACTTGCATCTAACGTACTATATATCTAATTTACTATAACATTATAGTAGCAATACTATAATAAAAATCTTGTGACAGACATCTACAATTCAGGTCTCGACATTACAGTACAGCCCGAAGCTCAAGACCGCTGTTAGGGACTTTGATAAACACTCTGCACCAGATAGCCAGTGCGTTGTGTATACGGAAGTAAATAGCGATCTTGAGATACCTTCATCTAAGTTCACGTGTTCGGACAGTCCCTTATAAGTTATTTCTGGAAGCTCCTTCCAGATGATGTTTAGATGTTGCAACTTCCCACTAGGAAAGAGACTTGAAGATACGCACTCTCCTGCAAGCAAGGTGTACTTATTAGACTTGAACCTATTCTGGCTTATGGCAGACTGCTTAGAAATCATTAGGAACATAACATGCTGGCTAAGATTCTCGAGCTCTCGCCTGCATAGCGAAAACGCGAGTAAAACATACTCATTTCAATAATAATTAAGCTACTTTTCACTCGTAAAATGACAGTATGTAGAAAAAGTTTGAAGCGAGAGTTTGAAGCTCTCCTGAAAATACCTAAATCAAGCATTTTACCGGTAAACATGTGTTCAATTCTTAACCCCCGCACAAGGTTCACATAACGTCTTAAATTGGATTTATTCTACCTAAATAAGTTCAAATTGTGGCTAAAATTGAAGTGCGGGGGGTGGGACCCCCACCCAACTTTACCGGTAAAAAAGCATACCAAGTATGCTTGGCGAGAGTTCGAACTTCTCCTAGGATGCCGCTGCACCATGGACAGGTCGAGGTTTAAA
>Ga0315282_10004356_pt1 | contig 24669 bp, 11 predicted proteins | sample YL17G07_20_MG_FD_203693 | JGI IMG/M metagenome (GOLD analysis project Ga0315282, IMG submission 203693) | Sediment microbial communities from Yellowstone Lake, YNP, Wyoming, USA - YL17G07_20 | ecosystem: Environmental > Aquatic > Freshwater > Lake > Sediment | place: USA: Wyoming | collected... | reverse complement strand
TCTCACCTTCGACGACGGTCCGGACCATCGCACCACCCCGGTGGTGCTCGACATTCTGGATCGGGCGAATGTGAAGGCCGTGTTCCTCGTGAACGGCTACCACCTGTCCCGCGAGGCGCCGGACGCCACGGAGAACCGCAGCACCTTGCGCGAGATATTCCGGCGGGGCCACTACATCGGGAACCATACCTTCATCCATCAGCCCCTGGACCAGCTTCCGACCGAAGCGGCCTGGGAGGACATCAACCATTGCGAGCAGCTCATCACGTCCGTGATCGGCCGCTCCCAGCGCCTGTTCCGGCCTCCGTTCGGAAAGCTGCCTCAGGAGATCCGGGATCGGCTCGACCGCGCCGGGTTCACCGTGGTCCTGTGGAGCCTCGACCCGGAGGACTGGCGCATCGACGACCCGCGCGTCCTCGTGAGCCGGGTGATGAAGCTCATCGAGGAGAACCCGGGAGGGGGGATTTTGCTCCTTCACGACACGAACCGTATCGTGGTGGAGGCCTTGAGCGAGATCATCCGCCGGATCCGGGAGGTCGGCGCCATGCGACGCAGGACCGGCGGCCCGCCGCTCGAGATCGCGGGCGCCGAGAGCTTCTTCAAGGCCAGAGGCCGGGCCTCGAAGGAACCATGATCCGGGTCCGGGCCTGTCGCGCGCTGCTTCTGGGCCTTGTTGCAAGCCTGCTCTGGGGATGCACCGACCGCGGGCCGGTCAAGAGCCGGGTCAAGCCTCCTGCCCGCATTCAGGGGGCGGCCATTCCGACCGCGGCCGAGGCTTCTCCTGACGCCTCCCCCGGCGGCATCCATCCAAGCACCATGACCCCGGCCGAGCAGTACGGGCTCGCCCGAGGGATTCTCGAAAAGGGGGATGCCTGCGCCGCGGCGACCATGCTTAGGACGCTCACGCTGGCAGAAGTGCAGGATCATCTTCTCAAGGATCTCGGTGCGGCCGAGCTCGGGTGCGGCCGCAAGGAGGAGGCGCTCCAATGTTTTCTCGCGCTCTCGAAGATGAAGGACAGCCGGCTCGGGTCCTTCGGCGAGAATAAGGCCGCGGAGCTTTACGCATCGTCGGATCGATGCAGCGCCGCCATCCCGCTGCTCGAGCATCTCGAGAGGACCAAGGAGGCCGATCCGTCCGATCTCCTGCGCCTCGGCCGATGCCTCGATTCCGAGAAGCGGGGGGCAGAGGCCGCGGCCCGGTTCCGGGATCTCGCGGTCCGTTTTCCGCATCGCGCGGAAGGGGACCAGGCGCTTTCCGTGATCGGAACAGGTCGGCTGAGCGTGGAGGAAAGACTCGAACGCATCGGGGAGCTCCTGGGCCATCGGCGGTTCGATCGGGCCAGGGAAGAGGCCGAGGCGTTCCTGGAGACGCGTCATCCGGCCGCGATCCGATACCGTGGTCGATGGCTTTTCGCCGAGGCGGTGTACAAGGGGAGAAAGGACTATGGCCGGGCAGCCGAGATCTACGATGCGCTGGCCAAGGAGCAGGGTCCGAGAAGGCTGGAGGCCCAGGTCCTGGCTGCGCGGGCCATGGCCAGAGCCGGCAGGAACGCCGACGCGATCCGGAGGTACCGCGCCCTGGCAAGGCGCTCCGCCGGATCGCCCGAGGGGTGCGAGGCGCTCCTCCTCGCCGTGAGACTCGAGCTCTCGGACGGTGATCCCAAAGGAGCGGGAGAGGACGCGGGAAGGGCGCTTCGAGGGGCTTGCGGCTCGGACGAGGACCGGAGATCCGCGACCTGGCTTGCGGGCTTCGCGCTCTATCTTGCCGGAAAGCCCGATGCGGCCAAGAAGATGATCGAGAAGGTCGAGCCGTCCGCAGGCTCGAGGCTCGAGCGATCCCAGGCGAGGTACTGGTCGGCCGTGTCCCTCCTGGCCTCGGGCCGGAAAGAGCCGGGGGCCCTGGAGCTGAAGCAGCTCGCGGTCAAGGAGCCGGCCGGCTACTACGGCGCCCTGGCCCGCATCAGGCTCCGGATCCTGGGCGAGCCGCTGGACCCGCCTGCCGCTCCGCCGTCGATGGAGCCCGGGAAGGAAGCGAAGGGAGACCTCTGCCTGGGGCCGTGGAAGGTTTCGGAGCGGGTGCGCATCCTGAGCCAGGCCGGTCTGCTCGAGGACGCGGCCGATGAGATCTGGCGGGCCAGGGACGAAGTTGAGAAGGACGGAAGGGAAGGGCGGCGGATGCTCGCCGAGGCGCTCTTCGATCTCAAGGACTACCCGGATGCGAGGAAGGTGGCCTTTCCGGAGATCGACGCGCCGGAGTGGCCCCCCACGGACAAGAACCTCTGGGCGTGGCTGCTCGTCTATCCGCTCGCGTGGGAGTCGTGGATCCGGGAAGCCGAGGAAAAGCACCATGTGAGCCGTTTCCTGCTCTACGCGGTCATGGCGCGCGAGAGCGGGTTCGAGCCCGGCGCCGTGTCGAGGACCGGCGCGCGCGGGCTCTACCAGATCATGCCGTTCCTCGAGGAGCGGGTGGCCCAGGAGTTGGACCTCGACTACGAGCCCGAGACAGGGCTCTCCACGCACGACAATCTGCTGGCCGGCGCGTTCCACCTCTCGGAGCTTCTCGCACGATACAACGGCGACCTGGTGCTCACGCTCGCCGCGTACAACGCGGGCGCTGCCGCAGTGGATGACTGGCAGAAGCGCTTCGGCAAGATTTCGGCCGACCGCTTCGTGGAGCTCATCCCCTACCAGGAGACCCGTAATTACGTGCGCCGCGTCCTCACCGAGCTGGCGGCCTACTCCCTCCTCTACGGCAAGACCGACGAGGAACGGACTATCCACATCAATCTGCTCTAATGGATTCGTCTCGTTTCCCTGGCCGCCAAGCCGTCACCGGAGGCCACCGGGCCGACGGTATCGTGACCGCGCGCCTCGTGCGCGCGGTGCAGGGCTGTCCGCATCAACGGTGTCTGGACCCCGGTTCCTTTCGGGACATCGGGGTTTTTCTTTCTGGCCGGTCACGCTGACGGCGATTGGATGATATTCTGACAGGATATCGAGATGTTGGCACATATCCAATCTCTTCCGATTGACGCATTGTTCTTTTAGGCTGACTATTGAAAAACATATTTTAATGAAAGAGGTGCCTCATGAAAATACACAGGGCCATCTATGGACTGGCTATATTGCTTTCCATCGTTGTCCTGGACTTGGGCTGTTCAGGAGCTAAGGATGGAGCCGAGGGCCCGGAAGGTAAGCAGGGCCAACTCGGAGAGCAAGGTCCCCAAGGAGAACAGGGGCTGCAGGGAATACAAGGACCTCAGGGAGAACAGGGTCCTCCCGGCCAGGACTGCGCCTGCGACAAGCAGGTGAGGCTCCCGTTTGGCTGGGGAGCCGGATATTACACGAATGACACCACCGAGTGGATACAGAGCGACATCAGCTATACATTGAACAAGTTCGACGTGCAGAACTACACGAATGTAACCTCGGTGATCTTTTCTGCTTTATTGGATACGGCGGATTCGAAATCCAACTGTTACGTTGAGCTATATAATCTTACGGATGATGCTCCTATCCCGAACAGCCAGATAGAGACCAAGAGCGAGACCACAATCTGGGTTGACTCGCCAAACCTTATCGATAGCTTTCCGGACAAGGAAATCGAGTTGGCCGTACGGGTACGAAGCGAAACGCAAGGCGTGAGCGTATCGGTGCTTAATCCTCAGATCTATCTTTACAAGAATTGACCGTTCGAACCCGATTAAATGTCATTGGCACCGTTGGACCCGGGGGCGGCAGCTTGCGGCCTCGGAAGAAGTCCGCGATCTCCCGCCATAGGGCGATGTAATAGATCTTGAGGGCATGCCAATGGGCCTTGAGGAAGCTCCGGTTCCAGGGCATCCGCCACACGGTGCGGTAATAGACCCACGGCCGCGAGTAGAACCGCAGGCCCGCCCTGCGGACGACCTTGGGGAGGTTGACGCCGGTCGCCAGCTCATATAAGGTGACGTGGCTGAAGTAATTGAAATCCTTGCGTTCCCAATCGACCTTGTGATCCGGATATTCCTGGCGCGCGAGTTCGGTCAGGCCCATGCGCGGGTAGACCACCACGGTGAAGAACCAGGCACCGAGCAGGGGATGGCGAAGCGCGAACTGCACGGTCTCCTCTATTTCCTGAAGCGTTTCTCCCGGGAATCCCAGCATGAAGAAGGCCTGGGTGATGATGCCTTCGCGGTCGGTCATCTTGATGACCTCGCTCGCTTTGTCGAGGTTCAGGTTCTTCCGGATGAGCTTCTGGATCCGCGGACTGCCGCTCTCGATCGCGTAGGTGACGGCATAGCAGCCGGCCGCCTTGAGCTTCCGGATCAGCTCGTGATCCATGCGGTCGGCGCGCAGGCCGTTGGGAAAGGAGATGCTCACGTCGATGCCCCGCTCCACGATGAGGTCGCAAATCCGTTTCGCGTGATCCAGGTTGAAGTTGAAGCAGTCGTCGACAATCATCAACTCCCTCACCCCTTTGGTCTTCACGAGATAGTCGATCTCCTCGAGCACTTTTTCCGGGGATCGAAGGCGAATCGTTTTCCCCAGGATGTCGTGGCAGTAGGCGCATCGGTACGGGCATCCCCGGCTCGTGAAAAGGAAGGCATAGGGAAAGCCTTTTGAATAGAGATGCATGGGCAGGATTTTCCGATAGGCCTGGAGATCGATGAGATCCCAGGCCACCATGGGCAGGGCATCCAGGTCCTGGATGTTCGGGCGGGGCCCCGCAAACACTGGACGGCCGTCCTCGCCCCGATACGCGAGGCCGAGCATCCCTTCCATGGACGCGCCTCGGTCGTGCCTGTCGATGAATTCCAGAAGGGTCTCCTCGCCCTCGCCCAGGACCGCATAGTCGATGTTCGCATCCTCGAGCACTTTGTCGAAAAAGACCGACACGTGCGGTCCCCCGACGATGATGACGGCGTCGGGGAGCGCGCGACGCGCCATGGCCGCGGCCTGGTGCATCTCCCGTGCATCCACGCTCATGACGCTCAGGCCGATCAGGTCCGCCTGGAAGTCGTGCATCCGTTTTTCAAGGGCCGACGCGTCGAGCCCTTCCACCACCTGCTGCACCACCTCCATCTCGATCGCGTCGCCGTGACGCTGGCGGACCGTTGCGGCCAGGGACAGAGGACCCAGCGGCGGCCCGGTATTCATTTCCAGGAAGGGATGCCCCGGCTTGATGAATTGAATGCGACGGATTTTCCCGCCCCCAGGCATAGTCACGATTAAGCCTTTCATTAATTTAGGTAGCGGGAACTTTCTACCATGGATGAATTTTTATAGAAAGAAAGAACTATCGGACCTTCACGATCGTGCCCGGGTCGTTCGGCGTGGATTGGACCGCCCACCAGCCGGGCGGCACGTCGGGCTTGGCCCAGCGGTAGAACCAGCGGCTGTCCTTGGGCGAGAGGTTCACGCAGCCGTGGCTACGCCTGAACCCGAACCGGTTGTGCCAGTAGGCGCCGTGGATCGCGAAGTTCTCCAGGAAGAACATGGTCCACGGCACGTCGTGGAGCGAGTAGAGGTGCGGCTCGGCCGGGACCCCGGTCCCGGCGTCGGGCGCAGTCAGGCTCATCTCCTGCTGCTCGTCCGTGTTGTCCATGGCGATGGCCGCCACCTTGACCCAGATGTTGTACTGGCCTGCCGGGGTCTCGCTCTCCTTGCCGTACCTGCCGCTCGTGATCAGGGTCACGTAGACCGGCTTGTCCCCTTCGTAGGCCGCGATCACCTGCTGCCGGGTATCGACGTCGATCCACTTGTCGCCGGGCTTCGGATCCTTGGGCATCTCGGCCGGCGTCGTGGTCCAGCGGGCATCGGCGGCCGGGATCCAGCGCGCCTCGCCTATCTTGAGGAACAGGGGCTTTCCGTTCTCCGGATAAAACCCTTGCACGATGAAATTCGTGAAACGGGGCAGCTTCTCGATTCGCACCTTGGTCTTGGCCTCGGGCTGGTCCACGACCCAGGTATAGGGGCTCACCACCCAACCCACGGGCCAGGCCGCGCCCGGGCCGAGCGCCACGCCGGCGAAATCCGACACGCGGCCCCATTTTACGCTCGCGGCCTCGATGTAATTTCCTTCGGCGGTCTCGATGTACTTGACGCCGTCGAAGGTCCTGACCCCGGCAATGCCCACGCCGAACCCGGGCCTGAGCTCCCGGACCTCGTTCATCTCGCCGCCGCCCCGATCGTACTCGACCGCATCCTGGTACACGAAGCCGTAAGGCCACGGCGTCAGCTCGTTCGGCGGCACGATCGGCAGAACCTCGGCAGACGGCGGCTCGCTCGACGGGTCCACGTCCCTGGCGCAGATCCAGGCCTCGCCGTAGACGCGGTACCAGAGCCCCATGCAACCCGGACCCGGCGCCGCCTCGTACACCGGCAGCCTCACACCGCGATGCACCACCCCGCGCCGCTGGTTCGACTGGGGGCTCACTCGGATGATCGCCTCCCTGGCCTTCACCACCACGGACTTGGGCAAGGCGTTCCACGCCGGAGCGGCCTTGGGCTCCGGAAGCGGCTCCACCTTCAGCTGGGCCCGGCCCGGCCCGGCGACCAGGGCCCAGAAAACGATCGACGCAGCTCCAATCAAGGCAAGGGTGAAGAATTTATTTCCGGTCATGATTCTCATACGATTATTTCATATTCCAACCTTCTCACCAGTTAGATACCTCCATAGCCAAGCCGTATTCTAATCACATATGGAAATCAAATACATGAGGTACGTCTTGCCGAAGTTTACGCATCGGTGTAATGGTCAGGAAGTCTTGGGAAAGAGGAGGTCAATCCATGAAGTCGAAGAGGTGCTTCCTTACCTGTTCCATGGTGATGGCAGCCGTGCTGGCCGTGGGGTGCGGAACCGAGAAGGAGAAGTCGGACTCGGAGCTGGACACGGACGGCGACGGGATTCCGGACTCGGTGGAAGGGAACGTGGACACGGACGGCGACGGCATCCCGAACTACAAGGACACCGACTCGGACGGCGACGGCATTCCGGATTCGATCGAGAAGGGCAAGGACGGGAATAGCCCGGTGGACACGGACGGCGACGGCAAGCCCAACTACGTGGACGCCGATTCGGACGGCGACGGCATTCCCGATACGATCGAGGCAGGGCCTGACCCGGAGAAACCCAGGGATACGGATGGCGACGGCACACCCGACTACATGGACTCGGACTCTGACAACGACGGCATCCCGGACTCGGAGGAGGGAACCAAGGACTCGGACGGCGACGGCATTCCGGATTACATCGATGATGACCCGAACCCAGGCGCGGACGCCGATGTAGACGGGGACGCCGACACGGACGCCGATGCGGATGCTGACGCGGACGGTGATACGGACACGGATACGGACTCAGATACTGATACGGATACGGACACAGACAGCGATACGGACTCTGATGTGGACACGGATGGAGACACGGACACGGATGCTGATGCCGACGCGGACGTTGATGCCGATGGGGACGCAGATATCGACGCGGACGCGGATACCGACGCGGGTGCCGATGCAGGCATTGATGCGGGCGCGGACGCCGATGCAGACGGCGATGTGGACGCGTCGCTCTACCTGGCTCCTGGTCCGATAGGAACGGTATCGCTGAAAGAAGGGGTCACCTTCGGGACACTGTCTCCCACGATCCAGGTCGGGCAGGTCGTGCATTCTGGAACAGGTCGGATTGCCGCAACCTCCACCACCACGGTGTTCCAGGGGGTTATCGAGTTCATCGTACCCCAAACCTTGCCGGGCTTCATGACCGCCGACAACTTCACCGCGAAGCTTAACAGCCTGACCGCCACCAACGGCGACGGGACCACGTCCTTCAACATGCCCATACTCCTCTACGAGATGAGCGACACGGCCGAGAACGACGATGTCGGTCCGAGCGACTACAACGGCTTCGTAGGGAGCCCGATCGCCACGCGGTATCAGCAACTGCCGAACATGACCCACGCCGTGTTCGACGACATCGACGTCACCGCGGCGATCCGACACGACCTGTTCCCGGCGGCCCCGGATGCCGGCGCGAGGATCTACCAGCCACCCACACCCATCACGGCGGGATTCATCCTCCTCTCCCCGGGGCAGACCGGGACCCGGTGGGTCAAGTTCGACCACTCGAAAGTGCACGTCGATATCTGGATCAACCCATAGTCGTTTCCCGACGCGTTGCCGGTGCCGGGTACGTCGAACCGATAAGGGCCCTGTCCATTCCACGTGTTTTCCGGTATCATTGTCGGATAAACGTAGGAATCAAGGGAGGGCCATTCAATGTCCAAAGGAACAATCGTTGTTGGTATTCTTTTATTTGCTCTGACGCTGTCCGGATGCGGCGGATCCAAGGACAATGGGAACGACTGGAATCCACCCGGTCAGGACGGCGGCATGGACGGCGCCCCGGACACCGGGGTCGACGGTGCCGATGCGGATGGAGACGCGGATGCCGACACGGACACGGACGCGGATGCCGACATCGACGGCGATGCCGATGCGGACGCGGACAGCGGCACGGACGCGGGCGCGGATGCCGCCACCGATTACCGCTGGCACACCTTCTTCGGGTCCAGCGCGAGCGACCAGGCCAACAGCCTTGCGGTGGACGGAAGCGGGAACATCTACATCTGCGGGGACAGCTATGCGTCCTGGAACGGACCGACCGGCCAGGCGCCGCTTCATGCCTACAGCGGTCTGGGGGACATCTTCGTTCTGAAACTCTCCTCCAGCGGCGAGTACCAATGGCACACCTTCTACGGATCCGCCGATCAGGATGCGACCTACCATCTGGCATTGGACAGCAGCGCGAACGTCTATGTCACGGGTTCCAGCGTCGCCACCTGGACAGGCCCGTCCGGAGAAGGACCGCTGCATGGCCACAACGGCGTCGTTGCGATCTTCGTGCTCAAGCTGTCGTCGGCGGGCGCCTACCAGTGGCACACCTTCTACGGCTCCGGAGCGGGCTTCGACGGCGGCTACAGCATCGCCGTGGACGGCAGCGGGGATGTCTATGTCACGGGCAACAACCAGTCGAGCTGGACCGGTCCTTCGGGCGACAGCCCGCTCCACGCCCACAGCGGGCTGGGAGACGTCTTCGTGCTCAAACTCACCGTGGACGGCGACTATCAATGGCACACCTTCTACGGCGCCAGCGGCTCCGAGTGGGGCAACGGCATCACCACGGATGCGGTCGGCAATATCTATGTCACCGGATACAGCTGTGAGACCTGGACCGGCCCCTCGGGAGAGGGACCGCTCAATGACTACAGCGTGTGCTACAGCATCTTCGTGCTCAAGCTGTCGTCGGCGGGCGCCTACCAGTGGCACACGTTCTACGGCTCCGAAGAAGGGAGAAACATCGTCGCCGATTCGAGCGGAAGCGTCTACGTGACCGGCTACAGCAATGCGACATGGAACGGCGACACCGGACAGGCTCCCATCCACGCCTTCAGCGGCTTCTCGAATATCTTCGCGCTCAAGCTGTCGTCGGCGGGTGCCTACCAGTGGCACACCTTCTACGGCACCACATCGAACCATTCCGGGCATGCCATCGCCCTGGACGGGAGCGGGAATGTCCTTGTGGTGGGGGAGAGCGACATGGGCTGGGACGGTCCGGGAGGGGAGAGCCCGATCCACGCTTTTTCCGGCGGTTCGCCGGACATCGTGGTCATGCAACTGAATCCGAGCGGCGCCTACCAGTGGCACACGTTCTATGGCGCCATGAATAGTGATATCGGCAGGGACATCGCATTGGACGGGAACGACAATATCTGCATCGCCGGGGAGAGCATGTCGACCTGGAACGGTCCCTCGGGCCAGAGCCCCCTGCACGCTGACAGCGGAGACAGGGACGCCGTGGTCCTGCAATTGAAGAACCCCCTCTAGCCCGTCCCGAAAAATGCGTCAGAACAGCCCGATCGAGAAGTGGAAGGCGCCCGGGTCCTCGCCGGGCTCGCGGTCGAGGTTGAACCCGTAGTCGAAGGCGAGCGGGCCGACCGGGGTCTGGTAGCGGATGCCCAGGCCCGCCGTGGGCCGGAGCACCCAGATCTTGAAGTCGTCGGGCTTCCGCCAGATGTTGCCGGCGTCCGAGAACACGCCGAGCGAGAAGCCCGATACGATCGGAATGCGGAGCTCGGCCCGGAACACGATCATGGTCTCGCCGCCGAGCACGCGTAGCCGCTCCTGGTCCGTGATCTTCTGGTTCTCCCCCTTCACGATGACCTTGTCCGCGTCGGCCGCGTGCATGGACTCCTCCGGGAAGCCCCGCACGTCGTTGATGCCGCCCAGATAGAAGTACCGGTCCGGGAACGTGGTCGACCCGTCCTGCAGGTGGTGGATGAGGCCGTACTGCACGTTCAGCGCGAGCACGAGGCCGGCGATCGGGATGTAGCCCGAGGCCGAGGCCATGATCCGGCCCAGGTTCGAGAAGAGGTACTCGTTTCCCACCTGGATCGCCCAGACCGACCTCACGTACTCGTAGCTCGCCGTGGCGTAGAAGCCCGATTTCGGCGTGAACGGGTTGTCGCGGAGGTCGAGCCCCACCTCTGCGCGGCTCACCCAGAACACAGCGTTGTCGGCCTGGGGCAGCCGGAGCCATTGGTACTTGGGGTTCCGCTGGAGCGAGCTTGAGGCGTCGATGCAGTTCGCCTCGGCCGGGGTCTCGCCCGGGGCGCAGAAATCGACCCAGATCTGAATGTTGCTCCGCTCGAGCCCGGTCGCGGTCTCGAGGTTCACCGCCTTGAAGTACCGGCTCTGGACCGTGAGGTAGCCCGAGACCTTTTCGGCGCCGAAGTAGGGCTCGTTCACCCGCTCCTCGCTCGCGTCGAGCCGGACGCCGGCTATGGCGCCCATGCCCGGCAGGTTGGGCACGCCGATGCCGAGCAGGAGCCGCCGTTCGAGCTGGTCCGCGAGCGGCAGCTTCTCGTAGGCCGACTCGAAATCGGGCTGGCCGATGAAGAAGAGCCTGTAGTTCACGCTCGCGAGGAGCCGCGCCTCGACCGCGTACCCGAAGATGTCCCGGTAGGCGTACTCGAACGAGGCCCGCGCTCCCTTGCCGGTGGAGAATCCCGGCTTGAACTCCAGCATCTGCGGCTTGTGCTCGCGCACCAGGACCAGAATCGTCTTCTGGGACGAGGGCTCCTCGGCCCGGTAGGGCTCGATGGTCACGCTGTCGAAGATGCCGAGCTGCATGAGGTGGCGCTTGGACTCCTCGGCGTCGTTCGGCGTGTAGATATCCCCCTCGCCGAACGTGAGCCGGTCCAGGATGAGCGACTTCGAGGTGAGCGTGTTGCCCCGGATCACGATCTTGTCCACCCGGACCTGAGGCCCCTCGTCGACGGCGAAGGTCACCTCGGCGAAGCGCCGGTTCTGCGAGAACCGGATGCCGTCCTTGAACGACACCGAGGCGTAGATGTATCCGAGGCTCCCGTAATGGTCGGCGATGCGGCGGCGGGCCTCCTCCACCTTCTGCATGCTCAGGGGCTCCTCGACCTCGAGATCGGCCACGTCGATGAGATCGCCGCTCGCAACGGAACGGTTTCCCTGGAAACGGATGGTCTGGAGGAGCGTCTCGGTCCCCTCCTTCACCGTGAGATGCACCGTGATCCGGGTCCGATCCTCGCTCCGCACGGGTTTCAAATCGCCGATCTGCGCGTCGAGATACCCCTTGGAGGCGTAGAGGGTCTTGAGCCGATCGATGGCCCCATGGTACATCTCCTCGCTGTAGACCCGGCCCGGCCTGGAGTCCGGCGCCAGGGGAAGCGGGGACGGGTGGGACGTGGCCGATCCCTGGCCGCCCGAGATTCCTGCCGCGTTCAGGGTTCCGGGCTCGAGCGGCTGGAACACGGCCGACCTCGCGATCTTCTCCTCCATGTAGGCGAAGACCTCCCGCGACAGAGCATCGTCCGAGAACCGCTCGTTCCCCTCGAATTCAATCCGGTCCACCTCCACCTGCGGGCCTTCCTGGATGATGAACCGCACCACCCTCTGCCCCTTCCGCGGCTTTTCCGACCGGCTCGAGACCTGGACGTCCAGGAACCCCCACAGGACGTAGTGTTTCTCGATCCTCTCGACGAAGTCTGCGAGCACCTCTGGACTCAGGTGTTCCTCCTGCTCCAGCTGGAGGACCTCCAGAAGCGCCGCGACCCTGAAGTTGCGGTTCCCTTCGAACACGAAAGCGAAATGATCCCCTTCGGTGACGGAGAACACGAGGTCCATCTTGCGATCCGGCCGGGGATTTGCCTTGGCCTCGCTCACCTGGCACTCGTAATGATTCCGCTCGCGGAGGTAATCCCGGATCTTTTTCCGGGCGTCGTCCACGTCCTGCCGGTCGAAGCGTCCCCCCTCCTTGAGGCCGGCCGCGTCGAGGAGGTCGGATTCGGCGAAGCGATCCAGCCCCTGGATCCGGATCTTTCCGATGAGGAGCGGCCGCCCCTCGTTCACCGTGAGCACCAGCCTCACCCGGCCCCGCTCGCCGGCCGGCTCGTGACGGGCCGAGGCCGATGCGTCCGGGAGCCCCGCGTCGCGGTACTTGAGAAGTATCTTCTGCACCATCTCCTTCAACCGATCCTCGTCGACCGGCATGTCAGGGAAGAAGCCCGCCGCCTTTTCCAGGTCCGATGATTCCAACGAGGATTCACCCTCGATATCGATTCTTACGAGCCGCATCCGGGTCGCCACGGTCAGGATGAGCAGCACCTGGCCGCTGTCGATCCGCCTGGCCGAGACCCGGACGTCGGCGTAGTCGCCGGTGTCCCAGAGCCGTCGGATCGCCTTCCTTGCAAGCTCGGCGGTGAGGAGGTCTCCGGTTCGGATCCCGGCGTCCGTGACCGGATCGAGCTCGGCTGCAGCGCCGATGGCCTCGATCCGACCGATCACCGAGCCGTAAAGCGCACCGCAGGTGTCGGCCCCGCGGTCGTCCTGGGCCCGGGGCACGCCCGGGACGACCGAGAGGAGGAAAAGCGCGGCGACGAGGCGCCCTATGGGTATCGCTCTAGAACTCATGGTGCAGCTTCAGTTCGAGGCCGATGTCCCCGAACGGGCTATAGTCGTCACTGTTGTATACCGCATCAAGCGAAAGCTTTTTGCTCAGTTTCAGCTCGAGATCGGTTCGGAAGTCCTTCTGCTCGCCCACGCCGGACGAGGCGCCGAGGTTCAGACCGCGCGTGATCTGCTTTTCCACGCCGAGCCTCGGGCCGAGCCGACCGGTCTGCTCCGAGTATTCCGTAGTCACCCTCACTTCGTCCACAATTGGGAGAAGCTCGCCTACCCCTTGATCGAGCTCGAGGCTCTCCACGAGCGGGTCGAGCACCACGGTGCCGCCGCCGAGCTGATCCGCCTCGCCCCGGGTCATGCCCACGGTGAGGAGGAAGGCGATGTCCTCCTCGGCGAGATCCGGGGACGAGCTCAAGGTGATCCGGTAATTGTCCAAGGTGCCTTGGGCCTGGAGCATGATCTGATAATCGCGCTTCTCCGTGCTTGCGGCCACGTCGAACCAGGGATTTTCGATCCGGAAGCGGTCCTCGAACTCCACCACCCCTCGGGTCAGGTCGAATCGCGTGGCCTGCCAGGTCAAGGTGCCCTGGTAGGCGATTATCCGGCCCAGGAGTCCCACCACCTGGTTCGTGCCGACGAGCCGGAGCGGCTTCTCCGAGTCGTCGATCTGGATGTCCACGGTGAAGAGATGGTTCTGGGCCACGAGGTCCTTGGCGCCGTGCAGCCGGATGTCGAAACCGAACACGTCGTTCTCGGGATTGAGAGGCGATGCGGCGCCTGCGGTTCTCGTCCGGGTGAGCTCGGTGATGGTCTTCATGAGCTTCACCGGCTTCGTGAATCGGAGCTTTTGGAGGTTCAGGTCGCCCGTCACCATGGGCAGGCCCGTGGGCGAGGCCGGGCTTGCGAGCTTCAGCGCGGCGTCGGCCGTGAGCGTGAGATAGTCCATGGGCCGGAGGTGGAGATCGCTCGCCGAGAGATCGAAACTGTACGTGGAGGGCCTGAAGCCCATGAGGAGCATCTCGCCGACGAGCGAGAACCGGCTGTCGGCAAAGCTTCCGGTGAACCCGTCGAAGGTGACGCGGTTCATGCCGAATTTGAGGCGGCCCGATACGCCGTCGATCCGGTGGGGCACCCCCTTGATGGACAGCATGCCTTCCCGGAGGTTCCCGAATCCGAGGAGCGAAGGCCTGTCCCATGTGCCGTAGAGGTTTACGTTGATCTCGAGGAGGCCGCTGATGTCATTGGTCCAGGAGAGGAACGGCGCGGCGAGCCGCAGGTCGATGAGGAACCGGACCCGGAATCGTCGCGGCCCATCGAGGTCCGCTCCGCCGGAGAACGCCACCGTGGCGCCCGGCGACTGGAACACCGCCCGATTCGTCTCGATCCGGTCGCCGAGCAGGGCCAGCGTGATCGGCTGGTCGTTCTCGAACTGATAGCCTGCGGCCCGGAACGTCAGCGACTCGGCCCTGAGGCATCCGATGATCCCGGCGGCCGCCGGTCCGTATCCCTCGAGGCATGTGCCGATAAGGCCTTTGGCGCCGGGACCGCCGGCCACATGTGCCTCTCCTCCATACCGGATCGAGGTCTGGCCTTTGCCGGCCACGTCGCTCACGGCGAGGAAGCCCGCGAGCTCGAGTTCGTGCACCTTGGCCTCGAGGTTCCAGGCCCCGTTTCCGATGTCGATCCAGGTGCCGGTCCCCTTTCCCGGATCGAAGGGAGTGATTGCGACGTCCCCGCCGAAGGCCTCCCCCTCGATCGTGATACGGTTCCCGTGGATGAACCCCCGGAGGTTCGTGGGGCCGAACTCTCTCGCCGCGTGGATCATCGGGCCGACGCGAAGCGTGATGGTCCCCTCGGGGCTCTTCTGGGTGCCCTTCACCACCGCCACGAGCTGGGCCTTGGCCTGGGCGTCAGCCTTACGCATCCACGGGTGGTTGATGTCCCTGAGATCGACGGATTCGCCCACGAGAAGGAGATCCAGCGCGCCGTCCGGTCCCCGCCGACCGGTAAGGGAGATGATGCCGTCCCCCTTGGCGAGGAGCATCTCGTCCAGAACATACTCGCCGTTTCGGTACCTTCCCCGGATGGTGCCGTCCCCGAACCTCTCGCCGTAGAGCGAGACGTTGCTGTGCACCAGGTCTACGTCCACGGTGAACAGGAAGGGCCGCTCGCGGTAGTGGAGGACCACGGTGCCGCTCAAGTCGCCCAGAACCTGCTCCAGCTCCGGGCCGAGGAGGTTGAAGGTGGCGAAGATGTCGGGCAGGGCGAGCCGCTGCAGACTCGCCTTGGTGAAGATCTCGAGCCCGTTCGGGCCGCCGAACTTGAGCGTCGCCTCCTCCATGCGGTAACGGCTCAAATTCCTCTCCACCTCGAGGCGGCTGAACACGAGCCGGTCGGTCTGGAACCATACGCCAGCCCGGATCCGGCCGAACCGGTACTTGTCGAACCGCATCTGGGCGATGTCTGCCTCCCCTTCCACGACCGGGTCGTCGTAGATACCGTGGATGCGGCACTTCAAGGGGCCGCGGCCGCTCATCCGGAAGCCGGCGATATGGCCGAGGTCGTCGAGGTCGAAGCTCCCGGATACGGCGTCCAGGCTCCAGGTGTTGTCGAACGCGAATCGGGCATTCACGGCAATTTTGGTGTTGGGGAGGTCGACCACGGCGGACTTGACCTTCACCGCCTTGTCGTTGATCGCCAGGCCGCCGACCACCTTGGCCCGGTTGAAGTCCAGGATGATGTTCGCCTTTTGCGCGAGATAGGAGGCATCCCTCACCACGAAATCGTGGACCTTGAGATCGAGGTTGCCGTCCAGGGCGAGCGGCTTCAAGGATCCGGTGAGGCGGATCTGGCCGTTCATCTTCATGAGCACCTTGCTCGAATCCACCGTGACGTGATCGAGCAGCCGCGCGAGCTCCACCTCGTCGAGATCGGCCTTGACCTCGGTCGCGAGCGTGTCGTCGAAACGGATCCGGCCGGTGAGGCCGACCCGGCCGAAGTCATCGCGGATCGAGGTTTCGCTGAACGATACCCCGGCCGGGTCCAGTGCGATCACGCTCTCCACGTCGCCGATGCGGAAGGGGGGGATGGCCCCCTGCTTGAGGACGAGCCGGCCCTTCAGGACAGGGCCGCCGTGCCATCCCCCCTTGCCGGAGAAGCTCAAGACCCCTGTGGCCGCGGGCAAGCCGATGGGGTAAGGGGAAAGGCGCGGAAGCGGGATGTCGACGCTCATCTCCTCGACGTCAATCCCCTCGGGGAGCTTGGTCTCGAACGGGACATGCCCCTCTTGGATCATCACCCGGGCGTCCCCGGAGTCGAGAAGGAGCTTTCGGATCGTGAGCCCCTTCTCTCCGATGCCGGCCCGGATCTCCAGGCGGTCGATCGGCTCCTTGGTCTTGTCGAATTGGGTGTACCCGCCGAGGATGAGCGCGCGCACCTCGGTGAGGCCGCCCGGCTCGCTCGTGATGTCCAGCCCGATGTTGTTCGCCGCCACCTTGGACCCGTGGAAACCGGGGAACGAGACCTCCAGGCTTCCGTCGGTCACCGTGATCACCTGGATATTGCGGAGCTGAGTGATGTTCGTTTGGCTCTCTTTTTCTCCGGCTCCGGTCTTTTTCGATTCGGGCTGGCTTTCGATGGTCGCCTTGATCCGCGGACGGTTGAGGTAGACTTCCTCCAGCCTGAGATGGCCTGCGAAGAGAGGGAGAATCTCCGGTGTGATCTCGAGCTCCTCCATGCGGATATCCACCCGTCCTGCAGAATCCTTGACCTCGACCCCCTGGATCCGGAGGCGGGGCGGAAGAAGATCATAGTCGATGGTGGTGAAGCCCACGGCGAGTCCGGTGTTGGCCTGAAGCTCCTTGGACGCCCATCGGCGCACCGTGGAAGTGCCCTGCGGGGTTCGGATGTAGACGAGGCCGGTGCCGAAGACCAGACCGATCGCGGCGAACACGACGAGCACGATGAGATAGAAGCGCTCCCTCACGTCGCCACCTCTTTGCAGACACCCGGCCCTATGGACGTAATACGACCCATCTTAAAGACACTATATCATACTTTAACTTACATGTCAGATATTATGCTACTTTATTTCTTTTGCACATGTGGCAAACAAGGCCACTTTGGGGAGGAAAGGACACCTTGCATATATATTCATAAAAATACTAAAATACATGAATAATATAAGTTATAAAACCAGGTCTTGGCCGGTGTTGCATTTTAATAATCAATCAATAACAATAGGTTAATATATTGTATACAATGCATTGCAAAATTGCATTGTGACGCGATGGCCTTGGTCTCACCCAAGGCCTGCTCTCTTGACACTTTTCGATCCCTCGTGTTACTTCGAAGAAAATCCGGACCCTGGTGCGAGGATATTCAAAATGACAATCGACCAAGCGATCGGGGGTATCTGATGCGAGTGAAAATCATTATTCCCAACCTTCTCATTCTAATGATTCTTTGCGGAGGGATCTATTTCTATCTTCTGCACTCTTTCCGAACCGACACGGACCAAAAGGCTGAATCCAATCTCAAGATGATGGCCGGTCTTTTCGAGAAGACCAAGCGGCTTTCGGGCTACGACATGCTGAACGCCGTGGTGCAGCGGGCCCAAGTCGATACGGTGATCGGGATTTTTGCGCCGGTGGTGGACCCGAACATCACGGATGCCCAGATCCGGAGCACCTTGTTCAAGAAGGCCTTTGTCGAGGTGGAGGCTTTCAGCGAGTATTTCAAGGTGGAATATGATCTCAAGCCCGAGATGGTCCTCGTCACCGAGCATACCGGCGTGGCCATCGCGAGATCCACCACTCCCAACGCCTGCCCGGCCGGCTTCAACCTCGCCAAGGTATTGCCCAATGTGGAGAGCGCCCTCAAGGGACAGCCGAGCCGGTTCATCTGGTCCGTGAGCAAGTCTCCGTTCTCGCCGAAGAAGTGGGATCCCAACCTGTGCGGCATGATGGGAGGCCAGCTCCTGGACGTGGTCGTAGCCCCCATCTGGCGCGAGAACCAGATCGTGGGCACGCTCCTCGTCGCCTTCGAGCTTTCCAAGGGCCTCGCCAAGGTCGAGCAGTATGCGCTGGGGATGGAGATCGGCTACATCGAGGGGAGCGAGCTGTATTCCACGTCGATGGACAACAACATCGAGCGCAAGGAGGTGGCCGATCTGGTCCGCGGGTCGCTGGCGAACGACATCAACGAGGCCCTGGCCACGAGAAAGCCGACCAAGACCCTGCGGTTCAAGACCAGCCAGAGCGAGTACATGGGCCTCATTGCACCGCTCCCGGGCGTATCGTCGGATTCCAAGATCAGTTACATCCTGTTCACCTCGGTCGACAAGGCGCACGAGCCTCTCAATGCGCTGAGCACCATTTTCATCTTCATGGGCGTGGCACTCATCCTGCTCATCGTCGTGGGCAGCGTGCTTACCGATCACTTCATGAAGCCCGTAGAAGCGATCGAGGAGGATTTGCTCCGGGTCATCAACGGCGACTACAAGTACCGGTTCGAGGTGAAGAGCGCCGAGGTGGGCGGCCTGTGCTACCGCATCAACCAGCTCATCGGCGCGCTCACCGGCGAGGAGGAGGAGGCGGAGGAGGAGTCCAAAGGGAGCGGGGGAGGCGGGGAGAAGCCCCGGTCGAACGGGGGCGAGGACTCGTTCGGGGTCGATCGATAGAAGACACTGCAGGCATGAGCCTTTTTTCCTATTTCAGCAAAGACGAGAGACAGAAGCGGGCCGTGGCCGGCGCCGTGGCCAAGGCGAACAGCAAGCACATGCCCAAGGACTACCGGCGCGCCGCGCTGTCCCAGGTCATCGAGACGGCCCGTCAGGGGGACACGTCCGCCATCAACGGGCTGGTGGCCCGATTCAGCGTCTTTGCCGAGCCCAGCATCGAGGATGAGGAGGAGAAGGAGTGGATTCACGAGGAGCTGGTGCAGATCGGCAAGCCCGCTCTGCCCGCGCTCTTCAAGGCTGTGGAGGGGGGGGCCGAGAGCATCAGCTTTCATCTGCGGACCCTCGAGCATATCCTCTCCGAGGCCGAGTACAACGAGAAGCTGCTGGAGATCATCAACAAGTTCGACACCGAATACGAGCGCAACCCGGACCGGAAGATCCAGCTCATCGTGGCCATCGGGGATCGGAACGATCCCCGGATTCCCAAGGCCATCGTCCGGTTCCTCGAGGACGTGGACGAGACGGTTCGGTTCAACGCGGTAAAGGCCCTTGCCCGGCACCGGGACGAGGAGTCCTGCCGGGAGCCCTTCATCCGGCTTCTCCTCCGCGACGAGAGCCAGCGGGTCAAGGACGAGCTGGTGGAGATTCTGGGCGAGCTCCAGTGGTCGGTCCACGGATACCGCAAGGAGGTGGAGGCTGCGCTTCCGTCCGGATGCCGGCTCGATCGCCAGGGCACCATCAAGAAAGCCCCCAAGCGTTAGGATTTTCGCCCCGAAAACGGAAGCATGGAAAAAGCCGCCGTCCTATATCTTTTTCTTATTTGATCAATCCAAAAAGCTGTTTACAAGACGTTCTCCCTTCACTATGATTCTTCAATCCATGGTCGACCAACGAAGAAGGAGATAGGAAAAGTGAAAAAAACGCTAATCCTCACTTTATCGGTTTGGGCGGCCTTTTCCGCCCTGGGTTGCAGCCGCGAGCGCGCCAAGTCCGTCGAGATGATGAACCGAGGGGTCGAGAACTTCCAGAGGAACCAGATTCCCCTCGCGATCCAGAACCTCACTCGCGCCATTACCTTGGACCCGGAAAACGAGAAGGCCCATCACAACTTGGCCATGATCTACATGCAGAACAAGGACTACACCGACGCCGTGACCGAGCTCCAGAAGGCGATCTCCCTCAACGGAAAGGAACCTGTCTACCAATATCAGATGGGCGAGTGCTACTACTGGATGGACCAGTATGACCAGGCGCTGCCCTATCTCCAGAAGGCGGTCGAGTTCGACCCGGGCCTGTACAGGGCTCATTACTGGATAGGCCGGATCTACCAATTCAAGGATCAACCCCAGATGGCGCTCAACAAGTACACCGAGGCGCTCCATAAGGGGCCGCGGTTCTTCGATGCCTACCGGGAGCTGGGGTCCCTTTACGGGGACCTGGGCTTCCTGGAGCAATCCGAGCAGGTGCTGAAAGAGGGGATCCGGGCGGTCGAGGGGAAAGCCGAGGATGCGGCGATTCTCTATGCGCGGCTCGGCAACGTCTATCAGGAGAAGAAACAGTACGAGCAGGCCATCAAGGCCTTCCGGGAAGCCCTGGCCAACAACCCCAAGATGTCGGACATGTTTTTCGACATCGGGTGGACCTATTCGCTGATGAACGACAAGGACATGGCCAGGATGTGGCTGGAGAAGTTCGTCAAGTCGGCGAACCTCGATGTCCGGCCAGACGTGATCAGGGCGGCCCAGGAGCGGCTGATCGATTTGGGAGGGGGGACCCAGGCGATCCGATAGGATTGTCGGATTCTCCCGGTTTCTATACTTTTCATCCGAAAGACGGGACGCCATGGAGACGAGACAGGAGAGGGGCCGTTATCAGGATCTTTTGAGCTTAAGAGAAACCATCCTCAGGCTCGAATCGGAAACCGACGCCATCAAGGAACCCAGGGAGGCATCGGAGAGGCATCTTCGGTTGGGGAAGCTCTTCGAGGCCGGGCTTCTGAACAAGGGCAAGGCCATCGCCCACTACCAACGCGCCTTCAAGCTCGACCCCGGCTGTCACGAGGCGCTGGAAAGGGCCCGGGGCATCTATTCGGAGATGGGGCGCCTCCATATGGTGGAAAAGCTCATCGATCTCGAGATGCAGTCCGGCATCAAGGGGGAGCGGGCTGGCGCGCTCTTCGCCGAGATGTCCGCGATCCGGCAGGATCTGGGGAACGCCGAAGGGGCGGTCCAGGCCTGCCGCGAGGCGCTGGCCAGGGATCCGGGAAACCCGCACCTCACGGCCCGGCTCCAGGACCTCACCGAGATCGAGGGGAGAGGCGATCGGGCCGCTCTCTTGGAGCAGGAAGCCGAGTCGATGGCCGGCAGCGACCCGAAGAAGGCCGGTTCCATCTTCCTTCGAGCCGCGCGGCTTCACCGCCTCCTCGAGGACGACGCGGCCAAGGTCGAAACGCTGCTCCACGAGGCCGTTCTCGCCGATCCCGAGGACCAGGCGGCCTCGATCCTGTATGAAAGCATCCTGGTGGATCAGGATCGCATCGGCGCCATCCAGGAGCTTCACGACGAAATCCTGGCCTCCATCGCGGATCCTTCCGGGCGGTCGGCGATGATGCTCCACCTCGGTCTCCGGTGGTTCCTCCGACTGAACGAACCGGAACGGGGGGTGGACTATCTCGAGAAGGCCTGCGCCTCGGATCCGGCATTGCGATGGGGCATCGTCTCGATGCTCCGCCAGCGGTGGGCCGAGGCGGAGACACCGGAGAGGACGCTCGAGTTTCTCGAGCACCTTCGGGCCTCCAACCCCAGGCCGGAGGAAGAAATCGATTTTCTCAAGGAGTCGGCCGAGGTCTTCCGGGAAGACCTGCACGATGAGGCCAAGGCCGCAGAATACCAGAAACTGGTGGACGACCTTTTGAAGCATCAACCGAGCGACGAGAACGCGGCACAGGACGTGGCCGTCGCTCCCATCGGGGCGATGACCGATACGCCTGCAGGCAAGGCGGCCCCCCCGGAGGAACCTCAAGAACCCATGGGAAAGAAAAAAGTGGCGAAAGAGAAGGGCGTGAAACCAGAGGAAGCAACGGTGGAGATCCCCAAGGAGGCTCTGGCGTTCGTGGAAGAGGCGGAGCGCACGGACGATCCGCAGAAGGCGGCCGAGCTGTGGCGCAAGGCTTGGGAGACATCCGCGGGCATTCCCCGAATCATGGAAGGCCTGGTCGAGACCTACGGCCAGCTGGGCAAGTGGGCCGTCGCCGCCGACCACCTCAAGAAGGGGGCGGCGAAGATCCCCGACGAGCAGCGCGAGGTCAAGATCAACGTGCTGCTTCGGCTCGCGCGGATTTATGACGAAGAGCTCAAGCAGGACGTCATGGTGGTGAACACCTACCAGTCCATCCTCAAGCTGGATCCGGCCCATCTCGAGGTCTTGGATCTTGCAGCGGTGAAGTACGAGGCCATGAACCGATGGCCTGACGTGGTCAAGATCCTTTCGGCCAAGGCCGAGGCGGTCGAGGACGCCGACCAGAAGATCGATCTCTGGTCCCGGGTGGCCACCCTGTTCATGGAGCGTTTCTCCAACCAGGCCGAGGCGATCAAGGCGTATGAGAACGTTCTTGCGCTCGACGCGCGGAACATGCAGGCGCTCGCTTTCCTCAAGGAGATGTACGAGAAGCGGCGGGACTGGGAGAAGCTGGTCGGCGTGATGGGCGCCGAGGCCGGGCTCATCGAGGACCCGGTCGAGCGCACGTTGAAGTTCGTGGAGCTCGCCAGACTCGCCACCGAACGGCTGAAGAAGCCCCAGGTCTGCATCGATCTCTGGAACAAGGTGCTTGAAAGCGATCCGGAGCAGACCGAGGCGCTTTCCAATCTGTCGCAGATGTACGAGCGGACCAAGGAGTGGGGCCCGCTCACGCAGGTGCTCACCCGCATGGCGGAGATCGAGCCGGACGCGCATCAGAAGGCCGAGATCTGGTTCAAGCTCGGCATGATTTACGGCGACAAGCTGGAGGACAACGCGAAATCGGTCGAAGCCTGGAAGACACTCCTCCAGCTGAATCCCGAGGACCGGAGGGCCGAGGACCAGCTCAAGAAGCGATACGTCGCGCTGCGGGCGTGGAGCGAGCTCGAGGAGTTCTACGAGTCGAGCCAGAAGTGGGACGAGTTCATCCGTGTGCTCGAGCGGGAGGTCGATATCAACACCACGAGCAAGGAGGACAAGGTCGCCCTGCTATTCAAGGTGGCCCAGCTCTGGATGGACCGGAAGGAGAGGCCGGATCGCGCCGCTCTGGCGTACGAGAAGATCCTTTCCATCGACCCCGGCCAGGTCCAGGCCGCCGAGGCGCTCATCCCCATGTACGAACAGGGCGGGGAGTATGCCAAGCTGGTGAAGGTCCTGGAGGTGAAGCTCCCCTCCCTGCAGAACGACGAGGATCGTGTCGAGCTTCTCCGGCGGATCGCGTCCATCAGCGAGGAAAAGCTGGCGGATCACGCCAAGGCGTTCGAGAGCGCGCTGAAGGTGTTTCGGAGCAAGCCGGAGGACAACGCGGCCCGGGAGGACCTGGAGCGCACGGCCGCCAAGAGCACGAGGTGGGAAGAGGCGGCCAAGGGGTTCGAGGCGAGTCTCGGAAGGCTCGGAGGCGAGGACCGGTTGGACGCACAGCTCCGGCTGGCCCGCATCCTCAACGAGGAGATGGGGCTGCCCGAGCAGGCCCTGGGGCATTACGCCGAGATCCTGAAGACGGATCCCCAGAACCCGGCTGCGGTCTCGTCCCTTGAGCGGATCTACGCACAGATGGGGCGATACGAAGAGCTGCTAGACATTTACCGCCGCCGCATCGAGATCACGTCCGATTTCGAGGAGCGTCGGGAGATCATGTACAACATGGCGCTTCTCTGGGAGGAGGAGATCCGGAACCCGGCCGAGTCGATCCGGGCCTACGAGGCAATTCTGGAGTTCACCGGCGAGGAGATCCGAGCCCTCAAGGCGCTCGACCGCCTGTACCTGGCCGACGAGAAATGGAATGAGCTCGCCTCGGTTCTCGAGCGGGAGCTCGGGGCGGCGGCCGGGGAGCCCGCCGAGGCCCAGGAGCTCAAGTACCGGCTGGGCCGCGTCTACCAGCAGCATCTGGGCAGGCTCGAGGACGCCGTGGAGTGCTTCCGCGACATCCTGGGCGCCGACCCCTCCCATGATCAGGCCAAGCAGGCCCTCGAGGAGCTGCTTCAGGTCGAGGGGGTCAAGCGGGCCGAGGTGGCCGCCATCCTGGAGCCGATCTACGAGCGTTCCGAGGAGTGGAGCAAGATGGTCGAGGCCGAGGATATGCTCCTTCAGAGCGCCGAGACCGACCTCGATCGGATCACCCTGCTCAAGAAGATGGCCTCGGTCTGGGCCGAGCGGCTCAACGCGCCGGACAAGGCCTTCTTCACCTACTCGAAAGCCCTGAAGCTCGATCCTGCCGATCCGGAGGTCTTTTTGAAAATCGAGGACCTGGCCGGCGTTCTCGAGTGCTGGAAGGAGCTTGCGGACCTTTGGAAGGCAGGGGCCGAGCAGCTCGGCGAGGAGCCTCGTGCAAGGGATCTCTGGCTGGGCGCCGCGAAGATCTACGACATGCAGTTGAGCGACATCGAGAGCGCCATCCAATGCTACCGCAAGATCCTGGAGCAGGAGCCCGGGGACGAGGAGGCCCTCGGCGCCCTTGAGCAGATCTACAACCGGAACGAGCGGTGGAACGATCTGGTCGATATCTACCGCCGCCGCGTCGATGCGCTCCTGGAGCCCTCGGCCAAGGAGGGGGTCCTCGAGCAGATGGCGATCATCCACGAGGAGATGCTCGGGCAGCCCGAGAAAGCGGTGCAGTGCTACAACGAGATCCGCACCATCTCCCAGGGGAACCTGAAGGCCCTCGAGTCTCTCGATCGGCTGTACACGGATCTCAAGCGGTGGCCGGAGCTCGCCGACGTGCTGCAGCAGGAGCTCGAGACCGCAGTCGATACGGAGCAGAGGGCCGGCTTCCAGTTCCG
>Ga0315282_10004355_pt1 | contig 24674 bp, 14 predicted proteins | sample YL17G07_20_MG_FD_203693 | JGI IMG/M metagenome (GOLD analysis project Ga0315282, IMG submission 203693) | Sediment microbial communities from Yellowstone Lake, YNP, Wyoming, USA - YL17G07_20 | ecosystem: Environmental > Aquatic > Freshwater > Lake > Sediment | place: USA: Wyoming | collected... | reverse complement strand
GTTGGCTGCCGTCGGCTTCTTTACTGTCCAGTCAGCTGTAAGCTCAACGAGCACGCCCATTGCCAGGTCTTCGCCTGCAGTCAACGTGATTATGTAGCGGTCAGAGACAAGCGGGTTTGTTCCTTCAAAAGTTGGAGTGCTCATTCAAAACGTTAACCCTTGAAGGATTCGGTCAACAATTTTCTCTGCGCCTTCAGAATGTCCCTGAACCAGTCGTAGTTGCCGAGCGCGTCACGTTGTAATTCGTCGACGGCGACTATGCCCTTGCCTGAAGCTCGTTTAGCCTCAGCCTTTTCAGCCTCTGAACTTTCCTCTGCTTCTGCCTCTTCACTTTTCTTTGCCTCTTCAGCTTTCTCCGGTTCTTCGCCTTCTGCCTCGCCTTCAATTTCAGCCAAACGTTTCGAAAGCTCACTTATCTTCTTGCTCAACGTCTTCTTTGAAGCTCTTTTGGCAAGTTCAGCTTCCAAATCAGCCACTTTCTTTTTCAAAGCGTCAACCTCGCCTTCGTCCGCTTTCGTCTGTGTTATCTGCTTTTCCAGCTGCTGCAGTTGATTCATCAAATCCTCGTATTCAACCTGTTTCGGCGCTGTTTGGCCCGGTGCAATGTTTACGACGCCTTGTGCCTGATGCGGAGAAGCTTGTTCGTCTGCTTTAACAGACATAAGCTTCACCTCTTCTTTTGCGTTCAAATTTTTGTTTTCAGGTTCTTGCGGCTCCTTCTGCCTAGAACCCACATCCTTGTCATTTTCAAATGACTGTGAAAGTTCCACGGATTTTATAACGGCGTCCCACTGCGAAGTATTCATTGCCGCTGCGAAGCCTACAGGCTTAAACTCAGTGTTTTTGTACGCTGGGCTTGCTACGATGCTGAGCTCTCGCACTTTGGGCTTGTGCACGATTTCCCACGCGTCCGGGCACAAGTGAACCAGCATGCCTTCCTTGCGCGTTGGACGTTTGCACTTGCTGCATTCAACGTCATCACTGTCCACTTGGATGCTCACGTGTGTGATGTAGTTGCGCAGTATTTTCTCGATAAGTTTCTCCTCGCCAACCTCAGCTCGGAACCAGACAGTGTCTCCAATGCGTTTTGCCTCTGGAACCCTGCCTACAACCATCAGCGCACTTTCAGCATGGTCCACGCGAAGCTGGGCCCCAGTGAGGCTTTCAGCAACAAAGTCAAGGTCCTCAGCAGGAATTTGCCACTTGTTCGCGTTTACGCTTGTGTCGATGGCGACGCCTTCGATGTTTACGAGCTTTTCCTTCAAGGCAAGCTCTGCTGAAACGCCTTCCTGCGCTTTGAACGGTACAAAATAATGCAACTGCACTTTTACGTCACCACAACAGCACGTTTACCGTGAACCTGAAGCCACGCTTCACGGTAGCTTCTGAACGCCTGCCAATCTTCCAGCATGCCCTTCTTCTTTTCCTGCGGAAAGTAGCCCTTGCAGCCGGGCACGCTGCACGGTGGATGAGCCATGCCAAGCTCCCTGTAATGCCTCAGAAGATGGTCATGCGCCTGTTTCTGCTGCTCCTTCGACAAGTTCGTATGCGTCACACGAGCCATCGCGTTTCTGAGATGCGGCACATCAACGTCACCGTTAAGCTTATGATGCGGCAGATTCCGATTCGTTCTTGGCAACGTTTTGCCTTCACTGTCCTTTTCGCCTTTAACGACAAACGCGAACGCCGAATCGGGAAGGTCATTTATGTATTTCGTGTCCCATTCTTTCGCTTGGAACAATGAAGATTTCACTGAAACTTTTTGTGGGCGTTCTGGCAAAAGCTTGAAAACTTCCTCGCCGAGAACCTTGTATATCATGTCAAACTGCTGCTCTGTTATGCCAAAGTGTTCCATGAACCGCTGTTTGTCAGTCTTAGGCTTGCCTTTCTGAGATTCTACAGATTGAAAACTCATTTTTGGTCACTGTGAAACCTGTGAAATTTTGACGTAGGCGTTCACAAACCTTCTGCGCCATTCGTCCCACGCTTTAAAGTCGAGAAGCGTCTGGATCTCCGCTTTCAAATGCTGGTCAAGCCACTTGCGAACCTGCTCCCGCGTCTTAAACAGGGATTTCTCGAACATGTAGTTTTGAATTTCCCAGCGGTCTGCGCCTTTAACTTTGCCAAGCGTGATTTTGACGCCTTTCCCAAGCTCTTTCACGCGGAACTTTTCAAACTTGTCAGGGTCCGCTACGCGGTACCTCCACATTGATTGTCCTTCATCCAACCCGGGCATACTTCAAGCCACCGTTAATTCGCAAGCCACTCGCAAACCGTGAGCAGCCGCTTCAAAACCGCAGCCTTAACATTTGCCAGATGACGTTTGTTGTCGATGAAAAGCACGTATGTTGTCCTGTCCATGGGCAACACGATGCGCATGAGACTGTTGTAACGGTACCTCCGCCTGTCCAATTTTCCATAAAAAAACCGCCTCACACGGCAGAACATGCAGGTGAAATGTGGCCTACGCAGCTTGTAACCGCACAGTTTCCTGCAAGCAAAACTCATTTTTCGAGTCAACCTAGACTTTTGATTCCTTCCTTCCGCAGCCGCTCCACCACGGACCCAGCCACGTCTTCAGGCTTCAACCCCTTCTTTTCAGGAAGCGAAGGCTTAGCTGGCAGACTTTCCCCCTCTGGAAAATCTTCAGAGAAGCCAAGCTGCGCACGCGCTTCAGACGGCAATATAATGCCTTTCTCCACGAGATCACCCAAGTATTTGGCTTTATCCTGCAATGTCGGCTCCCAGATCGGCCGCCAAGAAACATGCGGAACCTCAACGCCTTCACCCCACTCGGTTCGGATAAGCTGTTTGAACAGGTCTGTTTCAAGCATGTCGCCGATGATTTCCTGCATCATGCGCAAACGGGTGACATACTCCTGCATCACGACCTCAGCAGTGGCCCGGTTTGTGCCTTCGCTTTCGCCGAGAAAGATTTTTGGCACGCCCAGCACTGCTTCCCTTTGCTTGAGCAGGTAGTCGAGCCAGAACTGCACGTTCACGTCTTTCGTGAGGCTTTGGACAACGTCTACGGTGACGTCTCCCCGCACGAACACGTCTGTGGCCGGTTGCCTGTTGCGGAACGCTTCCACAAGCTGGCTTAGCTGCGTGTCGCTGAATGGTCTTTCAGGTGTGCCTGCCTTGATGACGAGCATTGGCTTCGTGTACGTGTGGATTATTACGGCAAGGTCGTTCTGCAGCTGGTCGATGAGTGACTGTATGAGGAGCAGGGGCCTGAGGAGGCTTGTGCCGTATGAAAATTCGTACCACCAGCTTTTTGCTCCCCAGCGGAAGTGGATAATGTCGTCTGCCGCGAACACGACAGGCGGCACGGTGAGCAGTTGGATGTAACCGAAAACGTTGCCGTAAGCGTCGCGGCGGACGCGGATGTGGACAGGGTCAAGCGGTTTCAACTGCACAATTTTGCCTGTGTCTTCGTGACGGCAAACTTCCATGTAGCCGCTTCCAAAAACAAGCATGTCAGTCGCTATGACTCTTAACGTTTGGAGAATATTCTGCTCGTCAAGCCAATCCGTCAACCACTCGCGGACCGCGTCGTCTCCGCCCTGCAACTCGAAACCGTTGCTGACGGCCAAGTTAACGGTCACGTCGATCGACGCTTTAATGTAAGGCGTGAAAGCGTACAGGTCCTTGTACTTGGGCAGGTCCTCGATTGGCACGGCGCCCCAAAGTTTTTCGAAAAAACTGCTGTAAGGAGCAGACACGAAGCCTGCGCCGGAGCCCTTAAGCATGTAACGGTTCACGTACCCCCACAGCATATTGTCAGCTTTCCAGCTTAGAGGAATCTCCTCCTCAATCTGTCTTCTAGTGATGTCGGCTGGGACCTTCCGCTGAGCCGAGAAGCTGCTTACAGTCTGCTTTACGGCGTTGAATGCGCTTCGAAGTTTTCTACCGACGAAACTCACTTTTTCTTCCCACTCCTGCCCCTGCCGTCAAATCGCAGGCGGCACGTCTGGACCGCTTTATGGTCGTCTGAACATTTCAGGGGCATCTCAACGTTGGAGCCGCTGAAAAACCGTCTGCAAACCTTGCGCAAACAGCATTTTTTCACAGGATAATTGCTCCCTTCCCGGGCAGCGGCGCTTGAACAGCACCATAAACTGCTAGGGCAGTGCTCCAGAAAACGTCGTCATGGCTACCTTCAGGGTGACTGAAGCGGAGATGCCCTGTCTTCATGAGCTCGTATTTTTCAACGTTCAACTCTGCCGTCAGGTCCACGTCCTCAACGCTTCTGCTTGGCACATATGGGATCCGCACTTCGCCGCTGCGCATCTTCTCCCTCAGGATCGTGGCCATCTCCTCCTTGCTTTGAACCGTGAACGTGACGCCTGTGACGCCTTGGATGCCGCTGCGCACCATGTCCTCAACAATATAGTTTCCAACACCCGTCACGTCAGCATACACGGCATGCACAGTTTGCCAGCGGTCCTGCAGGCTCTTCACATAGCCGATCACGCTAGCATATTCCGTGTGCAACGGAAACCGGTGAACATGAACTACACGAAGGGTCTGGCCTGATTTTTCAACGGCGAGGACCACGCTGAAGTCCTGTTCTTTGCCGAAGTCGACGCCAACGTAAAACTCGCCCTTGGGCACATCCTGAAAATCGTAGGGCTCCAAGTTGCTGCCGATGCAGCTGACGATGAGGCTCTGCGTCAGCCAAGCATCCACGTCTTCGACGAACTGGCTTTCAAACTCGCGTTGAAAACGTTCAGCTGGAAGCTGAGCTCTCATTTCGTTGATGAAGCTCTGCTGGATCAGTTTCGCCTTCACCGCATCGTCGCATGTAACCACATGCTGCTTGAACTCTGGCGAGTTGCACATCCGATAGAATACGCTGTCTTTGCTCCATGGCGTGCTGCTTGCGATGAGTGTGCCGTCTGTCGTTGCAAGCATGGGGTAGAGCACGTTGTAGAAGACTAGGTCGTCTTCGCGGAAGAACGCGGCCTCGTCGCAGATGACCTGATTCGCCGTGTAGCCTCTGAGAAGTTGTGGACTGTTTGGAAGGGCGATTATGCGGCTTCCATTGGTAAACGTGACAGTTGTTCTCTGCAGTTTTTTGATGAACAGGTGAAAGTATTTTTTGGGCAAGCAGCCGAGAAAGTCGCTGATGCGGTCACTCATGATCATGCTCTGGCGCAGCGACGGGGCAACGATAAGCGTCAAGGTTTTCTTGTGGGTTACGGCATACCAGATGGCCCTGAGGGCGATTGTTGTTGTTTTTCCGCTTTGGCGGCTCCAACGCACGGCTATGCGTTTGCTGTCATCCTGCAGGAGCCGAGCCTGATACGCGGTCGGTTTGAAACTGAAGAAGGCTTCAGCGAAGACAGCCGCGTTTCGGAAGGCTTCCTCCACGTTTATTGGGCTCCCATCAGCTTTTTCAGTTTAGCCGTCACCTGGTCGTCCTGCACGATTTCCTGAGTGATTTTCTCCCGCATCTTCGGCGTAACTTTAAGCTGTTCCAACGTCGCAATGAGCATGACGTGAACGTTTGCAAGAGCGCAGGTGTACCGCCAAACCACACGTTTGCCCTCTTCGCTGGCAAGCAACTCTTCAATGTAAAGCCAGTCAGCATAAAGTCGGGCTGCCAAATCAATCAGCGCCGTGTCGATGCCATGCTGAAAATCGGGTCTGTGCCGCAGTTTTTCGTAGATGGCGTTTTTTAGGCTCCTGTACTCGTCAACATACTTTCTTTGTATGCGTCTCTCAGCAAACATGCCGGACCCTTTATAAAGGGGTATCATAAGTCAACATTGCCTAGCAACTTTTTATTTTTTCACCGCTGAAAACTTCCCCGTCCACGACTGTCAACGAGAACCTCGCCCTTCACAACGGGAGGAACCAAAACGACATCCACAGCACCGTTAAGCATGCCTAAAACGTCAACACGGTCCAGCCTGCACACGGTTTCAGCCCTCCTCGCATCCACGAACGCGTTGCTGAAGATAAGAGCCCTTACGCGCCTTTCCAGCAGCTTGTTATGGCTTCTCCTGTGCACTTTTCGTGATCCCTCAAAAGAAAGCGTATGCTATGCGCCACTCAACGGCGGCTCAACGTCATCCATTAATGTTAAATCCTTGATTTAATAAGGTGAATTGTACTGCCTGAGGGTCGCAGGGTGGGCTGGAACTGCCTAGAAAAGACGTTGTCAAGGTTGTTTTGAGCAGACAGCAACGGGAAATTCTCAGGCAGATAGCAGGCAGGCTCGGCCAAAGCGAAAGCGAAACAATGCGCGTGGCCTTCCTAGAGTACGCGAAAGAGCTGAGCGTAGTAACAGAAAAAGTGCATGGAAAAATTTAGAATCAGGCTTCATGAGGAATGTTGGTGACATTGGCGCGTGCCTGGGTTCTGGCGTGAACGTAGGCCTGCTTGTTTTGCAGGAGACTTGGAAAAAGAAAAGGGGGGTTGTGGTCAGTTTTCAATTCCCACTTTGTCGATTAGGAAGTATCTTTTGCCTGTTTCCACGTCCCATGCTATGGCTGCGCAGAAGTCCAGTTTCGTGTCTACGGCCACTGTGATCAAGTGCAATTCATAACCATAGTATCTGATTATTATTGCTCTTCCGCATAGGCGCATGTAGACGGCTCTTCTTATGCCATAGTCATTGTCTGGCGTTATGAACTGGAAGAACTTGTGGACGGTGTTGATCTTGAGGGTTGTGCCTCTGCCGTAGCTGTCCGTGAAGACGTAGTCCCAAGAGAACAATGCAACTTGAACTGAGTTGGTGACTTCTACGTTGCCTACATTGTCTGTGCTGTTAAACTCGATGGTGTAGACACCGTCAGTTAATGATGTCAGGTAGAATGGTTCTGTGTAGGGTTGCCAGCCGCTGTCATAAGCGCCATTGTAGATTCTGTAGGCTATTGAATAGACGCCTGAGCCTGCATTATCATTTGCTTCTAACGTGAACGGCGTGTCTGAAGTCACATAGGTTGTGTCGGAAATGTACTTTGGTTCGCCTATGGTTAGGCTTGTTGTTGGCGGAGTATTATCGAGAAACACTGTGACTGTGTTAGTTAACTCCACGTTCCCAGCGTAGTCTGTGCTGTTGTAGTCTATTTGGTAGGTGCCATCGCTTAATCCAGTCAAATAGAAGGGTTCCGTGTATGTTATCCAGTCGCTATCATACGAAGCGTTATAGATCCTGTAGGCGGTTGAAGCAACGCCAGAGCCTCCAAGATTGTCTTCAGCAATCAACTCGAGGGGAGTGGCTGAAGTCAAGCATGTCACGCCGTTGACGACAAACTTTGGCTCCCTAATATTATGCCAAGTCTGTGGCGAAACATCATCCGTAGCAATCACATATTCTCTTTGAGTAAGCTCAGTGTCCGAAGTAAAAATGTGCTCAAAAACTCCGTCACCATTAGAATCCACTTGAACAGTAACGCCTTCTTCACCCAGAGAAAGAGCAGTCCAATTGATAGTATACTGATTGACTGTGTTGGGTAAAATGGGAATGTTTTCGGCGGTAAAGGTGGTGGCTTCTGCATCATTGACAGAGGTTATTTCAAGTCCGTAATTTCCCTCACTTGTACCTACAACTTCGCTGTGGTAAAAGGAAAGTTCAGAGGGATAAATTGAGGAGGAAAAGACCACAACCATGTTGTTCTCTCCGTCATACACTGAGTTTGGAATCTCTTCTTTCACCTCGCCATTGATCAAACCCGTTACTCGTCCCGAGGAATCATAAACGCGAAGTTCGCCTGGACTTTTCATGCGAGCGCTAAACCATGATGCTATTTGGCTTAACCATGGTCTTTCTATTGTTTTCATTTTATAGTCTAATCCATAAAGACCCGTATCACTTTCGCCGAGTAAATAAAGATAAACAAAAGGAGATTCTCCGGGTATTTCGATGTCAATGACTCTTTTTTCACGAGGCCCCAGTTCTATCCAATCCTTGCCCAGGGCGTTAGAGACACTTGTGGGTAGGTCGTAGTACCTTCCAATGAGGGGGGATAACTCGTAACTACGATAGGTTTTGTAGAATGTAGTTATTAGCTTAAAGCCAGCTGTGTATTCACCTGTATTTTCTATCTCAATTCTATAAATTGTGCCATCATTAACGATAGAGTTTATCCTTCCTTCAGCAACGTGAGGTTGGCCTTTATCTAGGATGAGTTGTAAACCTTTAATCGTATTCTGGTATATGCCTTTAACGACGTTTTCGGAATACTCTTGACTTGGGTTAAAAACGTTACTCTCTAGAAGAAGATGACACAGAGTATACATTCCTTCATCGGTCTTCATTGATTTGAAATCTTCGATTAAATCGGTTATGAATGGAGGAATGGTCACGAGAGGACCAAATATCGAAGGTAAAGATAACAAAAGCACACTTCCTGTGTATAATTTCTCTCCTACTCTCAGCGTCCAGCTGTTCTCATCTTGTTTCTTAATCTCGTCAAAATTGTAGAGCAGGTCTGCTTGGCTCCTGAAAAACTGGCTTAAGAACATGTTCCCCAACATTCTCGCTTTTAGGTCCTTTCGGTATAAATCGACATCGTTTCGTGTTAAGTCTAAGCCGTCTATCGCGTTTAGAAGATCATTTTTTAAAGTGATTATTGCGTTTTTCTCGTTTTCAATCATATTTTGAACTTTGGTCTCAGCATCATTAATTAAGAAATCGTCGTAGGAGTAGATCCCCAGCTCCCATCCTTTCTTCAATATTGCTTTTACTACTTCTTTAGTGATTTCCTTAGGGATGCTTTCTCCTGTTTTTTCTGCTATTTGGAGAACCATCTTCTGTATTAATGTATCTCCATAAATGTCTTTTAATGGTATAACCTCAAAAATCACATCGAGGAATGCGTCTAACGCCGTTAAGCCCACACTTTCTTTGAAATCGTCAGCAGCTTGAGCAACCTCTTTAATTCCGTCTAAAACTTCTCCGCTTAGATGATTTATGCTTCTTTCAGAAAGAAAGTTAACATCCTGCTTTAGCTTCTCAATTGATTCTTTCGTTGGAATCGAAATAAATAGGTCAAAGACTCTTTCACGTACCTCGTTTCTATCATCTTCTATAGTCAAAGTCACCCTATAAATTCCTTTTTCCGAGTAGCTATGGCTTACTTTTTTTTCAGTACTAATTGAGCCGTCGCCGAAATCCCATTTATAAGAGACAATTTCTCCATCCAGATCAAAGCTCCAAGAAGCATCGAAAGTTATGTCCTCTCCAGCATCGTAGTATAGTGTAGAGCCAAGGAGCCATTGAAACAGATGATAGCGCTCGCGATATAATCTCTCAAGCCCCTCAAACCAATTACTGCTTGATGAAGGATAATGTATGACTATCGGAATCGGTGGGTAGTTCAGGTGTTGAATTAGGAGTGGGAGGTAGTGGCTGTTTATGTAGGAGGCTGTGTCAACAAAGAACTCGTATTTAGCAGCGTCGTAGGTTATTAGTGCTGATACTTCGTAGTGTCCGTTGTTTATTGGTTGGATAACGTTTGGTATCTGCCCTGAAAAGACGTAGGTGTTTGTGCCTGTCGGCCAATAGCTGAACCGGCTGAGGTCAACAGCCTGCTTCGCCAATTCCTTATCTTGCCCATCAGTTGCTACAAGGTAAACTTCAGGAACACCAGAAGGCAAGGGTCCATTAATGGTGATTTGGCCCCCTATAGACAAAGTTCCAGCTGAAAGAGTGGCTGTTCCACTTAAATGACCAGTACCCTCAACAGTTCCATAATCATCATCCAAGTTGTATTGAAAATCACCATCAAACAACCATTCTTGGATGGATGGTGTTGGTGTCCATGGGTTTACGAGGGGATAGTTGTCTTGGTTGTTTGCGTCTATTACGTATGGATTGTCCCATATGCCGTCATTGTTGAGGTCTACGTCAGTGTAGTCGCTCCAATAGTTTCCGCCACTGGGATAACCATCATCCCAAACGTTAATTGAGGGAGGATACAGCTCGTTGTCATAAACCTGTTTTACGTTCTCCGCGAAGGTGTTATGATAAATGATGTTGTTATTTGAAAGCGCCGTATAAACGCCCCAGTAATTGTTTTTGACGCTATTCTCAAAGACAACATTGCCAGATGCTTCGCTCAGACTGAGGCCTGTGTTATTACCATGATCTGTGATATTATTACCAAAAACGACGTTATTGTTGGCTCTCGAAGACAGGCTGATGCCCATCCCACCGTTGCTTGTGACAGTGTTTTTCAGAACTTTGCTGTCTGATATATCTTGTAGAGATATGCCCTGCCCGCCGTTTGTAACAATATTCTCAGATATCACATCGCCGTATGTAAAGGCTGAATACACAGCATAAGCACAATTCGCAATGGTATTCCTGCTGACGTTATTCCCGTGGGAACTAAGCCACCAGATACCGTGTTTGTTTGATATTATCTTGTTGTTTAGAATGTTATTATTGTCAGAAGACTCAAAGAAAATTCCATCGGTGTTGTTGGAAATGTTGTTGTCCAGAATGTTGCAATAGCCAACCTTTTTAAGATATATTCCAGCAGAACCAAGATATACCCCCATAATATATTGCGAGGATTTTCCACTTGCTCCTTTCACGCTGAACCCGCTAATGTTTGCAAACTCAGCAGTCACCTCAAAAACATGATCACTCGAATTCTCAGCCTGAACAATTGTCGCCTCCATCCCATTTTCTGACCTTATGTTCAAGTGATCCTTGTTCACCTTGACATTTTCAGTATATGTTCCGCTCTTGACGATTATTGTATCGCCAGGGTTTGCTGCATTTATTGCTTCTTGTATTGTTGGATAATCGTCAGGAACAATGATCGTCCCAGACTCTGCTTTGACTGGTTGAATGTTAAACGCCAAATTTAACGTGCTTACTAAGAGAAGAAATAGCATTATTGCAGAAACGCCTTTCCTAAACAACTCCATCCTCTCTCCTAACTCTAAATAAGCTGATTCGAAATTAAAGTTTATGGAAAAATCCTCTATTAACTGCTTTGTGTGTACGTGCGCTCTTAGCCCATACCAACAGTTTCTCTCTGTTTCTTTAAGAATTATGCGTTTTCTCCAGAAACTCGTCGTTCCAACGTTTACAGATTGTCCACATGAGCCTTGGCAGGTTTAAGCCGCCAACACAAGGAATTGCTTGAAAGTCTCCGTGAAGCTGGGACAGAGCGAAAGCGAAACGCTCCGCGTTGCCTTCCTAGAGTACGCGAAAAGCATAAGCCTCATAACAGAAAATGTCCACTGTCACTATGGTTTGACCTATCTTTTCTTCGAGCATACCGATAATCAATGGTGAAATTTTAAATGTGTAACTACCGTTAATTGAGAAACAGGTCAGAGGATGAGTTTCGCTGAAGAATCTGAAATGTATGATAGAATTGCTCGCTTTTTGGAGCATCGCTTTCCTGATTGCGAGACTGTTATGAACAAGATTAGATTCGACATGTTGAAGGGTTGGAAGATTGATGTTGCTGGTATCATCCACAAGGAAAGCAACTACATAATCGCTGTCGAAGCTAAGAATGACTTGTCTCCAGAGAATGTATTGCAGGGAATTTCACAGGCTGAAATGTATCAGAAGGCATGTAACGAAGCATTGATTGCACTTCCGGCCTACAACATCGAGGATTTTAAGAAAACCAGCAGGGATGATTGGGAGAGGATCACAGATCTTTGTAAGTTAAAAGGGATAGGCATAATCAGTGTCGCCGAGCAATGGGAGGACTGCAGAGTTCTGCATGAAGCAATGCGAGTTCAGAGATACAATGATCTGTATGATGATATTCTGAATCAGTTGGAGTACGAGACACTCAAATCGTTTGGAGGATTTGAGGAACTTGATTTTGATTACTTCATTGGCAGAGCTGATCAGCGAGAAAGTCTTCTCAAAAAGAAAATTGAGTTGCTTGTGAAAGAGATCAAAAGCGAAATGCTTGCTAATCCACGAGATTTTCCAGCAGTTGACCCCAAAAAGCTGGTCATCAGCTTGCCTTCGACAGGGTTTCGCAAGGGAGGATGTTGGTTTTTCGCATCAGAAGTTGAAAAGGAGAAGCTGGCATACTTTCCTCATTTCACATTCCACGTGGACAACGACGGAGTTTCATGCGCATTGAACTTAGGGGAGTCAGCAAAGACAACAAAGACTCTTATTGCGAAAACGAAGAAGGATACCCAACAATTCTTGGAGATTCTACGAAAGCTAAGCAAAATCGACGAAAACTACATGCTAAAGATATGGGAACAAATACCAGAAAAGGGAAAACCAAGACGACCACAATGGTCCTGGCATACTATCTGCTCTTTCAATGCAGGTTACCTAGATAAGGACACGTTTAAGGTTGTCCTCGAACTGCTCGCCAAAAAGAAATATCCCATAATTAGGATATTGTGTCCACAAGTTGGACGCGGCGATTCCAGACTATACAGCAGGGAAATTGTAAATATATGCACAACTTGGGTCAAAGAGCTTCAGGATGCCTATTCTTTTTTTACTGACTAGACTTTCATTATTTTAGAAATCACACGCGTCCATGACTTGACTCTCCCAAGGACGAGTTGTGAATGCTTTTTTAGATGATAGCACTGAATAGTATTCTAGGTGGAAGGTTTGAGAAAGATTGGGATAGTTGCAAGCGGGTGCACGGAGCTCGGGGCATCTGTGATTCTGGCAGAGGGAGAGGAGAAACTCGTGAAGGCTGAAGATCTTGTACTTGTTCGAAACAGGAATGGAAATGAGATAATGGCTGTATGCAGAAACGGATTAGGCAGCAATGAAAATCTCAGGATAGGTGCTTACTCGCCTGGTGTAGCTTATGCACGTATTGGACATCACCCTTCAAATGCCAAGGAATACTATGCCTTCGGTCTCGACGTGATAGGTGATGTCTCGACTGAAGACTTAAAGGAAAACAAGATGCTTATTGCTCCTTCGTCTGATGTTGAGCTCTATGAAGAACATGACAATCCTATGGCCAGTCTAGGTTCAACACCGAACAGCATAGGCTACTACAAAGACCATCCAAATTGGAAGGTTCCAATAGACGCGAGTTACGTTTGTTATCACATTGGGGTTTTTGCGTCTACAGGTGCTGGAAAATCCCTTTTGACTAGGTACCAAATCATTCCATTCATCAGGTCAGCCGGTTATGACGTTCTCATTTTTGATTGGAAAGGCTCAGATTATGCCACCCACTTTCCAAACGTGCTCGACATCTCTGACCTTGGATTGGATGATGATGTTGTCGTGGATTATCTATGTTCAGCTATGGACAATTTCGGTTACTATGCAGCTGGGATGGTTGACAAGAACCCTATCAAAGCAGCTCTGGAAAACGTCATCTGTGAAGGTAGTTGGCGTTCGTCAAATAACATCAAGGAACTGCGTCAGAGTCTCGAAGACAAAGTGTGTGCCGAAATAGCGAGCGATCAGACTGATGCCAGTGGAAAAGTGAATCGTTATGGATTAAGCTATATTCGAAAATTTCAGAAAGCCCTGACAAAAGTCACTGATAAAGAATTCGAAAACATAATGGGCAAAATGGGTCCTTCAGAAATTATCGAAGCAACAAGAAAGCAGGGCATCGCAGTCCTCGACGTAAGTTCAGGGGGTAAAGAACAAAAGCTCTCAGTCTTCCTATCAATAGCCAAATGGCTGCGCCAACTAATGGAAAACAAGGAAAAACTGAACCTTGCAGTAATAATCGACGAGGGTCCACAATACTGCCCCTTCAAGCCGCAAGGCATTGAGAACAAGACTACTGAGACGATATCTGACCTCTGCGCTCTGGGCCGAAGTTACAATCTTGCGATCATATTGCTTAGCCAAGGCATAGCTGGCGAGATTGGAATTAACGCGGCTATTCGTCGAAATCTGAACACGCAGTTTATCGGCAAATTGAATCCGCTAGACTTGGATGAAGCTGTGAGGTTATTGGGACAGGTTGACATCAACCCAAAATACCTAATTCTAATGCCAGTTGGCGACTTCTACATTGCCGGCAAAATGAACCCTTCTCCTATTCCTCTGCTTATCCACTTTGACATTCCAGAATCCGAAAAGAATGAAGACAAAACCCACAAGTGATCAACATGAGCGCCAAGCCTTCTGAAACATGCACTGAATGGACAAAAATACCAAAGCGAATGCAGCATCAATTCTTCGAACTTGCTGCAAAAGAGGCTTCCCATGCAAAACTGAAGCTGCTAGAAGACAAGACCAAGCTGGTTGAGATCAAGAAGCTCCTAAAATTCAAAGACGTAGCCCTTAACGATGAATGGAAGAAATGGCGCATCTGCGTAGTCGACGGGTCCGACTCACCAGTCATGGGTGAACGAGTGGGCGGTCGTTTCGGCGCATACGGAGTCACTTACCACATCTACGAAGGGTCAGAGCTCACCGAAGAAGACTACTACAGTGGACAGTTTGTGGATCCACAGCTCGGCGACTCAGAAGCAAGCATGAAAATGCTCTCTCTCCTCACCACTTGTCTCGAACGAGACGTCGCCCTAGAGTGTTTGGAAAAGAACATTGATCTGTTGTTGATAGATGGTAGTTTCTTCGGCTTCAGACCACGTTGCAGGATAATCCACAACCATCGTGTGCCTGGCGACGAATTCAAAGACGGTGCAGAGCTCGTGAAACATGTAGCCGAAGCTTCGCTGAGACTCCTCAAGAGCGGAAAAGCCGTAGGCATCATCAAGAGAGTTCAGACGGCAGCCTTGGACGGCTGGCTAACCTACATCGGCAAACGGAAGTTGATGCTAAGCCGCAATGACAAGGACATTCTCTCTTCGCTTATGAGAGAAAAACAGCATTTCTCATATGAGGATGCTTTCGGCGATCCCATCATGTTCAACTATTTCACTCGCCTGGCCACAGCCTATGACAGATATGCCGTCGACGTTTCAAGGTCTATGGAGTCCATCTTCAAGGCCTGCAAAGATGACGTTGAACGCAACGTGCGACGCGATCTTATGCTAAACTCAACACAGATCTTTAAGACATCTCGACATTTCATCAGATGTACCTATCCTGCAGCTCCGTTCTGTTATGAGACCTCCTTGAACTGCCGACTGAACAACCTCATGGCGTTCTTCATTGGTGTGCGAAACAATTCAACCGGTCTGCCTCTCCTATTGGATTTGACGGACCAGGATATTACCTTGCCAGCGGGCTTCACGCAAGAGCTCGTTGAGGAAATCGAAGCTAACCTAGTGAAAGATCCGGAACTGGACAAATATGAAATCGAAAACCATTTTGCCTCACTGAACCCGCAAAAACAGGAATGAAAAGGCGAGCACGATGTACACTTGTCTCTTTTTGATGCTTTCTGTATGGCTCCCACTATTCTTGATTGTCCAGACAGTCTCTTGGTCTATATCAGCCAACTGCGTTCTCTTCAAACTTTCCGGTAACCTTTTCCCTTCTGAAACTTCAATGTGAAGCCGTGTTTTCCGTTCTTGTCGTAGTATTCGCGGTATTGTGTTTTGCAGTTGTTGCACGTTTAGGCTTGGACTGTGAATTGTCCGCTGCAATAAAAAGGGCCTTCTTCCAAGATTCCCTTTTGAGTTAAAATGTGAATGTTGGGTTCATAAATGTTTAGAATCTAAGTGTTTGAGTTAAATCTACTGATGGTTTGTGGGTGAGAGTGAAGCGAAAGTTCTTGGTGACACATTTGAAGAAGCACAAGAAAGAGGAAAATAATGCTCCGGATAAAGATCAAGTTGAGAAGTTTTATTGTTCTGTTTGTGGGCGCGAGATTAGCGAGGAAGAATATGAAAGTTATGATGGTATGTGTTGGGAATGCTGGGATGATCAGCTGACTGAGGAGTCTGATGACATGTTTGGAGATTTGATGTAGAATGGGCGAGGAAAGAAAGGTTTTCGAGTGTGTGAGGTGTGGCAGAAAAATCACAAAGGAAGAGTACGAGACCTACAGTGGCATGTGCCAAGAATGCTACGAGATAGAAATAGATGAGCTTGATTATGAGGACGAGTGACGCTGCAGTCCAGCATACGCATTAGATCGATCGAGCTTGCGTCTAGAAACATTACGCTTTGATGTAGCCCTTGCCTTTTTGAAGTTTTAGTGTGAAGCTGTGTTTTCCGTTTTGGGTGTATTCTCTGTATTGGGTTTTGCAGTTGTTGCATGTGTAGGCTTGGACCGAAAATCTTCCGTATTTCCATTTTTTGTTTGGTTTGGGGTTTTCTTTTTTGCAGTTTGGGCATTTTGCCATATTTATCACTGGTTTGATTGTTTGTGTGGGTTTAAAAGTTTTTTTTATGTTTCTAGTGTTATGTCTTTGAAGTCTGGTCGGCTTAGGAACATGTAGGCGACTACTTCCAGGTCTTCGGGTTTGAGCGCTTGGGGTTTTCTTTTTTCGCGTTTCTCTATCATGTATTTTTGGAAGAGTTGTTCTAGTGATGTTAGTAGGGCGTCTATGTTTTGGTGTCTGCGGTATTCGTCTAGGTATTCTGCGAAGTCGTCTTCCCATGCGACGAGGTTTTCTTGGTTGAGGATGCGGTATATGGGTAGGGCTTTGTCTTTTGCGACTTTGCCCGTGTTGAAGGCTGTGAGTATTTCTTGTGTGAGTTCTCGTTGATGTTTGGGTTTGATTTTTTGGGCTAATCTGGCGTCGAGTGGAGCGTTTACTGCTGTTAGGATTTCTTGTCTTGCTTTGGTGTCTATTAGGTTGAATTGTCTGAAGCCTTCGTATCCTTTGATGGGGAGGAGAAGTGGTTCGTCTTCTTCGCTTTCGATTTTGCGGAACAGCCATGTTATGTCGTTGTAGTGGTCGAATTTGGCGTTTTTGAAGTCGTAGTATATTATGTGCATTCCTTCTAGGTTGTTCTTTTCTCTGTAGAATACGGCGAGGCCGTTTAGGTCTGATTTTTTGCCGCTTCTTCTGCCTAGTGGTATTGCTTCTAGGCTTTTCGCCCCTGCCTTTTTTAGGTATGCGAGTATGAATTGGAATGGAGTTTCCATGGGGAGTAATTCAGCAGCTCTCTCAAGATCATCCATAAGTTTAGGATCTTCTTTTATAATTCTGGATGCTGCGTTGAAGTTTTTGGGGTTTTCTTTTTCGCCTAGTATGGTTGTTTCGATGCCTATTGTGTCTGCGATTTTTTGGATTTTTGTTTCGAGTTTTTCAAGCAGTCCCAGCAGGTCTTCGAGTTCTTTTTCTGGGATGAAGACTGCTGAGGTGGCGGTCTCATGTTTGCTGCCAAGTCTGTCGACTCTGCCTGCCCTTTGGACGATTTTCATGGGGTTCCAGGGTAGGTCGTAGTTTACGACGTAGTTTGCGTCTTGGAGGTTCTGTCCTTCGCTTAGTATGTCTGTGCTGACTAGGACGTCTATTTCCTTTTCTATGTATGGACGGTTCTCGCCTTTGGGAGTATTTGATATTGGTGCGAAATCTCTGATGAGGCGTTCTCTTATTTCTGGTTTTGTTTCGCCTGTGAGTAGTTCTACTCTTTTGTCTTTGAGTTCTGCTTTTAGGTCGTTGTAGATGTATCTGGCAGTGTCTACGTATTGGGTGAATATGACGACTTTTTTGCCGCCTGTTTCGAATACTTGGTCCTTTTCAAATTGTTCTTTTAGAGCTGTGAGTTTTCGGTCTGCGTATGGTTTTATACGGTTTAGACTGAGTTTGAGTGGTTCGAGTAGTTTGAGGTCTTCTTGAATGTCTTTTTTCATTTCTTGTTTTTTGTATTCTTCAGTGAGGGGGGATAGTGGCGCTTTTTCTAGGGCTTCAAAGAATTTTTCGTCGTTTTCTTCTCCCTCTTCACGCATCTCCATGAGGATTTTGTGGAAGGTTTTGCTGTCTAGGATTTGGTCTTGGTCGAGGGCTTTTGAGAAATAGTTGTAGAATTTTTCGAGTCTTTCTATGCTTTTGCGGATGGCTTCTACGCTGCTTTCGAATCTTTTGAGTAAGCCTATTTTTTGTAGTGTGGCTCTTTGTTCTATTTCGCCTTTTTCTTTTTCTTCGGTGGTTACGAGGTATGAGTCGGTTCTGTATGGCACTAGGTTGAGTTGGTCGATTGTGTCCAAGACTTGTTTGTATATTGCTCCTCCGAAGAGTTGGGTGAGGCTGTATTCGACTTTTCTCAGGATTCTTTTTGGGAATCTGACTGGTTCGCCGTTTAGGAGGGCGTCGGTGTAGTTTTCGATTATGAATTGTCTGGTTCTGCGTATCATGAGTTCGTCTAGTAGGCGGATTATGTCTTCGATGCCTTGGGCTAGTTGTTTTCTGTCTGCTGCGATGAAGTATCTTCTTAGGTCTGTTACTCCTAGGTCTGCGAAGTGTGTGTCGTCGCCTGCGGTTATGAGTGATAGTTGGTGGTATAGGTCCATGAGGGTGTTGTGTATTGGTGTTGCTGTAAGTAGTATGAGTTGTTTTTTCTTGCCTGCTGAGAGGAGTTTCATGAGGCTTGCGTGGCGGTTTGTTGATGGGCTTCGGTAGTTGTGGCTTTCGTCTATGAGGACTACGTCGTAGTTCAGGTAGTCTTCTGGGTGGAAGGATTCTGTTCCCGTGCTTTCGAGGGTTATGTTTTTGGTTTTGATGCTTTCGTCGAGGAGTTTGGGTTCCCATACTGTGTTGAGGACTTGTGAAGGCGCGATTAAGAGGGCTTTTTTGCGTTTTACGGCTACAAATTCTCTTAGGAGTTCTAGTCCGATGTGGGTTTTGCCGAGGCCTGTTGAGTCTGCGACGATGACGCCGTTGTATTTGCGGATTATTCTCGTGGCTGTGTTGACAGCGTCTTCTTGGAAGGTGGTGAGTTCTACGACTCTTCCTCTTTCTCTTTCGAGTTCTTCTAGGCGTGGTTTGTAGTATTCGTAGAGGAATTTCATGTACATTTTGAATGGTTCGAGTGGTAGTCCGAATTTGCTGCTTTCTAGGAGGTCGATTAGTTCTTGTTTTGCGTCTTGGGCTTCTCGCCATCTTCTTTCGAACCATTCTTGGACTTTTTGTTGGGCTGAGGGTTGGTAGAGTATGGCGTTTAGTTCTATGTTGGTGGCTAGTCCTGCGCCTGTGAAGTTGCTTGAGCCTACTGCTGTGGCTTCGTCGAGTATGTAGCATTTTGCGTGATTGAAGCGTCTTGGGTTTTTGCGGATTTGGACTGTTGGCTGTTTTAGGAAGTCGATGAGGTTGTCGATGAGTTTGGCTGTTTCTTCGGTTATGGCGAGTTTTGCTAGTTCTTCGTTGAGTGTGGTGTCTATGTCTATGCAGTTTGCTAGGTCTGGGTTTTCGGTTATTGGGGTTTCTTTTCCGAAGAGTAGGCGCATGTTGAAGTTTGGCTGTTTTGCTGCTTGCCAAAGTTCGTCTTTGACTTTTGCGAAGCCTGAGACGTTAAAGAAGCCTGAGGCGACGTCCACTTTTCTGGTTTTTTGAAGGGTTTCTTTTAGGAAGTTTGCCATCGTATAGCTGTCTGTCTCGTTATCAACAATTTCCTTTTTCATGCGGTTTTCCCTTCGCCTTGTTCAGAACTTAATGAATCAAAATAAGATAGGACGCGTTTACGGACTTCGCCGTTAAACTTTCGAATTAAGGTGTCATTCCATTTCACTTCTTTCATGTTTACCAGTTCCTTGTCTTCTTCAAAACCTTCAAAAGACTGAAGAATAACTTCAAGTTGTTCTCGATTCAAGCCATAATGCTTAGCCACGAGAGCATTAAGCTTCGCAGTTAACTCAATACGCTCCTTCATCGACAACGGACCACATTCAACACCCAAAGCAGAAGCAAAATTGCTAAACCTATTGTCTACAGAACTTAGGCGAGCTGAGATTTTGATGATTTCTTGCGCTATTTGTCCGTTAATCGAAGCAGGCACCGGAGTCTGATAAATAAAGAAGAAACTAAGATTCATCGTGACCCTAGTTCTAATCAAGAAGTCAAAAACCATCGAATTGAGGATAGCCGCTAAATAGGCAAGAATCGAATAATAATCAGTACTACCAGGTTTCATGCCTTCTTTCTTTGGCAAGACCATAGGGGCTGAATGAGCAAAAAACGAGTTCGGGGGGGCAATACACGCAATCATACTTCTTACGTCTGTACTTCGGGCTACATTTCGGAACCCAAGCCTCACAACATCATGCAATTCTTTGTTGATGCTGAGAAATTCTCTATGCCTCGTAACTGTTTTAAGACCCTTAATAGGGTCCACGCTGAACATGGGGGTCTCGAAATCGGGCAAGAATTGATTGAAGTTCTTTCCTTCAATTAAAGGCCAGCCTTTAATATCAGTTTTAAATAAGCCGCTGTCAGTAGTTCGATTCAACTCTTGTATTAAAGCGACTGTCCATCCTTTCTTTTCATCTGTTAGAAGAGGATGTTTGTGATATAACCAACTGAACACTTCGAATTGGTGTTTGTTTCTTATTTCAGGAATTGATAGGCTGTCAGGTGCAGCTGTTCTAATGAGTTCAATCGGCATATCAATGAACTTTTCTTGTTCTGTCTTTCCATTAAGTGCCTCGACGTCATGTAAATAGAAAGCTGCAGGAAAAACACCAGTAGATGGCGCATTATCAACCACAAGAAGGACAAACTTGTTCCTTGAATCTATCTCAAAGATTTTTTTCTTGTTTTCAAACTCGTATAAAACTCTAATTCTCTTGTCAAAGACTGCTTCCCTCAGCTCCTTCGCGCCTTCATTCGTAACAAAAGCTGAGTCAAGCACTAATGCAAAGCTTCCATCTTTTCTAGCGAGGTTTAATGCTCTTTCCAAAAACAATTTCCAGAGATTAGTATGACCACTGCCTCTCCTCACAAATTGTTCAGAGTTCTTAAAAAAGGCTAGTCTTTGTCTTATGTTGGTGCAGTACTCTTGGTATGATGTTTTAATTTCAGATTCTTGAAGCAATTTCTTCTTTATCTTCAGTTTTTCAGATTTTTTCTTAATTCTACGAAACCTCGGATAATAAACAGAGAAGAAATCATCATCTTCTGGCATAACTGCATCCCAAGGCGGATTCATAACAATCACGTCAAAGCCACGCTTATCCTCCGTGAAAGCATCAGGAAACTCTAGCTCCCAGTGGAAAAACCTATACTCCTCAGCCAATTCCAACGCTTTCTCTACATCAGCCCACCATTTAGGCTTCTCCTTCTTCCTATAAGTCTCCTCGATAAGACTCAAATTCTTAGGCAACTTCGCCCCCAACTCAGGCTCAATAACACTTGCACAAAACATATCCAGCAAAACACACAAAGACCTAGTTTTCTCCCTAACCGCCTCATAAGCTTCCCTACTTTGAGCCGCTTGCTCAACAGTCAAATCCGCAGGCATAACCACAGCCTCAACCAAACTGGTTCCAGCAGCCGAAACCGCCCCAGTCCACCGCTCCAAAGTAGTATCGAAAACTTTAGGCGCAATATTCTCCATCCACAACCCAATCAAGCTGTCTCCACAGCGAATATGATGGTCTAGGAAGGTCAGAGGCGTCCCGATAGTGAACGAATCAAGCCACAACGAGACCTTAGCCAACTCCACAGCTAAAGGATTAATGTCAACGCCATAGACACAGTGCTTCATAATCATACGCTTCAAAATCACATCATCAGTCAACAAATCCTCATCAAGCCGAACCCCACGCTTCCGCTGCTCCTCAACAATACTACGCCTAAACTCCTCAATCTCCCTCATCAAAGGAGCATCAGGATACTCCTTAAGCAAATTGATAATCCATCGAGTGATCTCATTAACCGCAGCAACCAAGAAATGCCCGCTGCCCATCGCAGGATCAACAACTCTCAACCCCAACAAATCCTCATTACACTTCTTCTCCAACTCCAAATCACGAGACTTAGAAGCAGGCGGAAGCCGAGCCAAATCAGCCCTAAACTGCTCCTCCCGTCTTTTAAAGTGAGGCTCAAGCCCCTTCTTCACTAGAAAAGTGACAATCCCATCAGGCGTGTAATAACTTCCAGTTCCCTTCCGAGCCAAACCCTTAACAGATAAATACAATTCACCTTTCTCAATAAATCCAATAGGCTTCTGCTTCAAATCCTCAGCATACTTCGCATCCAAAATCTCCTCCTTATACATCACCAAAGGCTGCTTAGCCTGCCTAACAGAATACTCCAACAAAGCCTCATACAAAGACCCAAGATGCCGAACGCCCAAATTCTGATAATCAATCCCCTTACCCTCAGACTCCATCAAATCCCGCAAAGCAGGAACAAGAAACTCATTCTTAATCGTAATACTATCCAAATCAGGGTCTTCCTCAAACAAAGCACCATCATACTGCGGCAAATTAGCCTCAACATCCCCCCTACTAATCATTCCAAACAGAGCCTTCAGAATATCCCAAACTGCATGCCCTGCTGGCTCCTTCGCAAAAGCATCAAGCCTTGGACGCAGAAACTCCAAAGAAAACTCCTTATACCGAGCATTATCAACAGGCAACAATCCACGCGACTCAGCATAAAGAACAAACAAAACCCTATACAACAACTTCAAAGCCAAAGCTTTAACCTCATCAAGCTCCTCCTGACAATACATCTTAGAAGGCGAAAGATCCAAGACACCCTTCACCAGATTAAGGAAAAGCCCACCATCAAACACCTTCCGCCTAAGCTCATCCTCAACACCCTTAGCATGCTTAATGCCCTCATCATAAACCAAGTCAACATCCGTGACGCCTTCTCGTATAACAAAAGAAGAAGCCGAAAACAAAGAAACAAAATACACCAGCCGAGGATCAGTCTCAGCAACAACACCATCCAAATCAACCTCAAAATAATTCGTACTCGCAGATGAAACTTTACCTGAATACAACCGCCAGAATCGACCATTGGTAAGAATAATCCAACCAAAACGCCTCAGGGCAGCCACAGCTTGATAACTCGGGGCCACCTTATCTCCCATCTTAACATCCAAAGACTCAGCAGGCGCCGCAACACAAGCAGCATCCAACTGTCTACCATGCGACCTCAACAAATACTCAGGATAACCAGACTCAGAAACAATCTCAACACTATAACCTAAAGCCTCCAAAACCCGAACAGCCTTATCAGGAACAGCAGGAAACTCCCCGTCAAACTTGCTTAATAATCCATCAGCCTCTTTCGGCGGACTCCGACCACGCTCAGAAAGACAACCCGACAACCGCTCCTTAAGAAAATAATTCGAAAACAATCCACGATTAGTAAAGTATCGTTCAGCTCCAGCCCTCAACAAATCAACAACACTGTAAAGCGAAGAATGTGCAGTCAACTCATCAGACAGAAAATTGAACCTTCGAATAGCACTAACAGCCTTCTCAAAATCCTCTTCCTTCCTCAATGGAATCGGCAGAGGCGCATTGTCATCCTTCTTAGACCGCCGCAAAACCAGAACAACTTGCCCATCACACACAGCTAAAAGAACAAAATTCTCCTTGCTTATTCCAGAAGCAAGAGCCCTGACTTGTGTAAGATTTCCGTCAGGCGCCAAGACATAAAAGAAAGCCACAGGTAAATCAAAAGTAAACGCCTTCCAACTCGACGGAACAGGACGAGAAGAAAAAGCAAAAGAACAGGCCCGCTTACTCTGCTCATCAACCCCAAAAGCCTCAAGTATCCTTTTTGCACCTACACTACTCTGTGCATTACCCCTACTCAACATAGACCCACAACCGAATCCATCTGAAAAATAACGGTAAACCACCTATAAGCGTTCTCAGTATTACTATTATCGTAACCTAACCCCTTATCTTTCACCATGAACTCTTCACCCTCATGAAGTAATTCCGATGGCAAAACAACCAACCCGTTCATCAAAAGCTTCTATGACATCCATATATGCTGCATCTTACCCGTCTGAGCCATAAGCGTTCCAACGGTTTTGGTCAGTTTTCTGTGGGTTTCATCTGATGTTCTGAGCGTTTTCACTTTTATGTTTCTTTGATTTTTCTGCGTATTTCCCAGCCTTTTTCGCTCAGGATCTTCTGGACTTTCGGCAGGCTCAGGGCGAACCTGACGTGGCGGCAGTCTTCGGCGCCGCAGTACTCGCAGAAAACCTTGTCCGGCTTGAAGTAGACGTCTATGATTCTTCCCCGCGTCGACCCGTTTGCAAGGGTCCTGTCCAAGACGCGCACGCCCTGCTCGTCAAGGTTGAAGTGTTCAAACGGCGGGCCTATCACGTCGGGGGTGAATAGGCCGAGTTTTTCGCATTTTTCTCTTATGGCAACGGTGACGAAGTCTGCGAGGCTCTTGTAGCCCATTTCCGGGTGTGTTTTCACGTAGTTTTCTGTGACGCCCACAAGCTGTTTCGTCAGGCTTATTCCACGGATCCTGTCCATCGACATATGTCGCGTGCCTGTTCGCAAATTCCTTTTCAAGTGTGAGAGATGGATCGTCTTCCAAACGATGCTTCAAATGTCCCTGGGCACATTACCATTGATAGGTGAACAAATCCAGAAGTATAAGCTACACAGCAAACGATTCTAGGAACGGGCATACACGCTAAGAATGTATGTTCTAAAAAATGGAATTATAAGCGGGCAGAGGTCTCTTTTGGGATAACATGACAAAATCAATGCTCAGAGAAAAAGTCAGACGTTCGCTTGAGGCCATACTAACAGCTGTATTATTCGGCACCCAGACTATACTCAACGCTGGCTGGGCTATCAGCGTCATGTCCATGCCATTGTTGCTTTATTTGGTCTATTTCTTGAATGGGCAAGCATATCCTGAGCGAGAAATCCAAGTGT
>Ga0315282_10004354_pt1 | contig 24676 bp, 19 predicted proteins | sample YL17G07_20_MG_FD_203693 | JGI IMG/M metagenome (GOLD analysis project Ga0315282, IMG submission 203693) | Sediment microbial communities from Yellowstone Lake, YNP, Wyoming, USA - YL17G07_20 | ecosystem: Environmental > Aquatic > Freshwater > Lake > Sediment | place: USA: Wyoming | collected... | reverse complement strand
GAAGCGCGTGAGGGCTTTCTTCCCGATGCTCCTTCCTCTGATTTTCAGTTATCTGTCTGAAAGTCTGGAGCGGGGACTTGCACTAGAGCTTCGTGGCCTAGGAATTCGTGGCCCAAAATCGTACTTGTTAGAACTCAAAGAATCCGGCGCCGAGCGAGCTGCAAACCTCCTTTTGCTCCTGGGGACTTCGATCATCATCCTGTGGAAACTCTCGAAATGGCTCATCCCATAATTACAGTTGAGGATTTTTCTTACTCCTACAGAGCGTCGACGAAGAAAGCACTCGACCAGTTGAGTTTTTCCGTCGATGAATTTGAGTGTTGTGGGATCATCGGTCCATCCGAGGCAGGAAAATCCACACTATGCTACGCGATTGCCTCTGTCCTCCCACATTACTTTTCAGGAGGAACGATTGAAGGTCGAATCGCAACAGCAGGCCTGGACGCACTCTCAATTCACCTTGAGGCGATGATGAAGAGAGTTGGCTTGCTAATGCAAAACAGCGAAGTCTTCCTGACGGGGATCAAGCCAACGGTCAGAGAGGAAATTGCCTTCTCGATGGAGAACCTTGGGATCAGCCGTTCTGAAATCGTTGAACGAATACAATCGGTGATGGATGAATTAGGAATTGGGCACCTCGCACAGCGAGACCCATTGACTCTTTCTGGTGGCGAGACGCAGCGTGTTGCATTGGCGTCTGTCCTCGCACTCAATCCAGAGATTCTAATCCTTGATGAGCCGACGTCCTCGCTCGATCAAGAAGGCGTGCGCGATCTGAAACTCGTTGTACGGAAACTGAAGGGAAGGAAAACAATTCTTCTCGTTGAGCAGAGAATGGAACTGCTTCCTGGATTGGTCGATAGCGTTCTTGTTCTGCGAGAAGGGAGAAAGGTGTACCGTGGGCCTGCAGAGCCGTTCTTCAGCGGCTTCGACTGTTTTGAAGAGAAGATCGGCGCACCAGTTTGGACCCGCATTTGCTACGAAATTGGCAACCGGACTAATCGAGAGACTGGTGTACTTCCCTACACCTATCGTCAGGCACTCCAAGAACTGAGTAAAGCTCATTGAATATTGAAATAAGTAATCTTCATCACATTTACACCGGGGGCATCCATGCTTTGAAGGGGATCACTCTGACAATCAGAGGCGGGGAGTGCGTTCTCCTCCTGGGTCAGAACGGTGCAGGGAAATCAACACTCCTCAAGCACCTCAACGGGATTTTGAAACCCACATCTGGAGATGTCGTCATCGGTGAAACAAATACAAAATTCCATGATATCGCGCACCTTGCACAGTTTGTGGCACTGAGCTTCCAGAACCCTGACGATCAAATCTCCTCTAAGAGTGTGTTCGAAGAGGCTACGTTCGGACCAAGAAACCTCGGGAAGGAGAATCACGAGGATCTCGCAAGAGACGCCTTACGAATGTTTGGTCTCGAGGAAATCGCTGATACTCACCCATATGACCTGCATCCCTCGAAGCGGAAGTTGCTGACGTTAGCCTCAGCAATTGCGATGGACACTCCTGTCGTCGCGTTTGATGAGCCGACGGCTGGCTTCGACTTGACTCAGAGAAGCCTGTTTGGCGAGGCACTTCAAAAGTTAAAGGAGAGAAGGAAGACAGTCATTCTCGTTTCTCATGATCTCGACTATTCGTTGCAATACTGTGATTTGGTCATCTTGATGGATCGCGGGCGCGTGACTTTTCATGGAGGTAAAGTCGATCTCCTTTCTCGACCAGATCTCCGTGAGCTTCTGAGGGCGAGCGGCCTCGGACCTCCAATCCTGTGGCGAATGAGTCGAGTGGTCGGGTTGAGAACGGTCCCGTCCAGCGTTGAAGAATTCAGCCGACTCCTCAATGAGAAACGGACCATCTAAATCGACTTCTCACTCTTGCACCTGGCTCCCAACTTCAACCTATGATCATCGAACCTGTAGAAAGTGGACCATTCTTCACAGTTGGCTATCTTGTTGGAGACGAGAAGAGCGGAAAGGGGATCGTTGTCGACGCACCCAAAGACTCAACTCGCCATTTCCTGAGCGCCGCTCGCAAGCACAATCTGACGGTAGAGCTCATTGTCGACACACACGGACACTGGGACCACATTGCGGACAACTTGGAACTGCAGCGTCAAACCCTCGCCCCCATCGCAATCCATCGGCTCGACGAGCCTCGAATCGAGAATCCGAAGCCTGTCTTCTTTCAACTCCCCTTTGAGATTGCCCCTACGAAAGCTGGCAGACATCTTGAGGATGGAGACTCAATTCAAGTTGGAAATATGCAGTTGGAGGTGCTCTTCACACCTGGGCACACTGAAGGCGGGATATGCTTGTACGAGCGAACTGAAAGAGTATTATTCTCTGGTGATACGCTCTTCGCTGGAAGCGTGGGGCGCGTCGACCTCCCCGGAGGAGATTGGGATACGCTAATGAAATCAATACACGAAAAACTTCTCACTCTTGAGGACCACGTGACTGTCTACCCAGGACATGGTCCACCCACTACGATTGGAGTTGAACGAAGAAGAAATCCCTTCCTCACTCAAGGCTAAATTCCAAAAAGTGTATTCTGCGAGACCACTTCCTTGCCGAGGCTTCCGTCCGTTAGACTTTCATAGGACGAATATCGGCCGGCGGGAATGTCATTGTGAAGACCGTCCCCTTGCATGGTTCCGACTCGACTGTTATCCGACCACGGTGGTTTTCAATGATCTTCCGACAGATGTTTAGTCCATAGCCGTGACCGTTTTCCTTCGTTGTGACTTTCTCAACGAGAATCTTACCCTTGATTCTGGGATCAAGACCCTTTCCGTTGTCGGAAACACTGAGGTGTATGAGATTCTTGAGGATATCGTATTCCGTCTTGAATCTGATCGTCGCTTCCGGATAAGCCTCTACAGCATTGTTTGCCAGGTTTAGCAGGACCTGCTGGAGTTGTTCCTTGTCGAGGCTGATCTTGGGCAGCGTCTCGTCTCCCTCCAGGACGACTTTAGCCTTGCGGAATTTTGGAAGAACACTGATGAACGCCACGAAATCGGAGGCAAGCTTATTCAGGTCCTCCTCTTTCATCTTTGGTGCAATGCTCGAGCGCACAAGGAGATTCTCAGAGAAGATGTTGATCTTGTGAACGCTCTGAATGATCTCGTTGACGAGCTCGGTCGATTGCTGTGTTTCCCCTTTGCTCGTCCGTTTCTGAAGGGCATGGAGCTGCAGGAGAATAACTGCGACGAGATTTTTGAGTTCATGACTGACCTCCGCCGCAAGCTCTCCGCGCAATGCCATTTTCTCGGACTTTATGATCTGCTCATTCGCCTGCTTTAGCTGTTCATACGTTTTCTTCAGATCCTCGTACAAACGAGCGTTCTGGATTGCAATAGCTGCCTGCCCGACAAGGATCTCAAAGAGATAGAGGATATCCTCCTTATCGATTGCCTGGATGTAGCGGCTGTCGACGTAAATCACACCGATCGTTTTCTCGTGTGTTTTAAGCGGAGCGCACATGATCGTCTGGAGCTCGAGGTTTTGCACGCTCTGACGGCGTTCAAAGCGTTCGTCGTTGAGAGCATTCTCGATACAGATGGATTCACCAGATACGAAAACGTCCTCGAGTACGCTCGAGCTCACCTGGAAGTTTTCTGGGTGAATCGGGTTGCCATCCCGATCACGCGCGACGACGAATTGCAGAGTGCGGTTCTCGTCTGCAAGCATGAGAAAACCGCGCTCCGCATTCGTGATGCGAATAGCCTGGTCAATCACCAGTTCCAGTACGTCTGAGAGGACCAGTGAGGTGTTGGTCTTCCGAACAACGCTCAAGATGGTCTCAAGATTTTGAATTCGTCTGTCAATTGCCGTCCCTTCAACAATCACCTTGGTGCTGCTGCGGGGGTTTTCTTTCACGAGCTCGTTGAATCTCATTTGTCCCTTCCTTTGACAGAATCCAGTTCGACTCTCGCTTCTGCCAGTTTCGAGGTTGCTCCCACCTTCTCAAAGAAGCGGGAAGCTTTCTCAAAGGCCTTCTTAGCCTCGACAGCCTGGCGGCGCTTTTTCTTCATTACGCCTATCTCAAAGTACGTCTCTCCAAGATTCAGGAGATTCCCACGCTCTTCGTTGATCCGGAGACTCGTCTGGAAATGTGTCTCGGCGAGATCGTACTGCTTCATTGCTCTCAGTATCATCCCCTTCACTTTGTAGGCGTCAGCTATGCTCAGTCGATCGTTTGTCTTCTTGAATTGCTCGAATGAGAGATTGCAGAAAGCAAGGGCATATGCATAGTCCTTCATTTGGAAGAACGCCACTGCCTTCCCGAGCTGCACAAGACCGATGAGACGTGGATCCTGAAGTCTCGTCGAGAGTGCAAGCCCCTTATCGAACTCACGGATCGCCTCAGCGTAGTCCCCCTTGGAGATGTATGACATTCCTGAGTTATGGTGAACCTCAGCAATCCGCCTTGCATCTCCCGCACTCTGGAAGTAGGGCAGCGCACTGTGATAGAACTCGACCGCCTTGTCCCATTCACCCATGACGTTGTGAACGATCCCAAGATTCATCAGCACAGTCCCAGCCATCACCTTTTGCTCAGACTGCTCAAACTCGCGGAGTGCCCTAGAATAGTGTGACTTGGCTCTCCTGAGATGTCCTTGCTCTGCAAAGCAGGTACCGCGGAGGTTTTCCACCTTTGCAATAGCAGTCCGATTATTGGTCTTGAGGAAAAGACTGCGGCTCTGACCCAGATCTCTGTCCGACTCCCTCCAAAGTCCCTGGCGACAGTACACTTCACCTCGCCGCAAAAGGGCTTCGGCGACAAACTCCGCATGACCGGTCTTTTGACCGAACTGCAGCACGTTGCTGTAGGTCTCTTCGGCTTTCTGCAATTCTCCATGTGACTTGAAAAGATCCCCGAAGTTCAGCATGATTTCTTGAAACTCGTACTCCTTGAGATTCTGCTTACACACAGTCACTAACTGGTCATAGACAGATTCGCTATCCAGGGAAAACCCTTGTGCCACAGTTCCTGCCGGGCGTTGACCGCCTTGCCTCAACAGCCGATTTTCAACAACGGCCATTTTTCTCTGATCGCTGATGAACCTCGAGACCAGCCTCTCACCACAATATCTCCTCAGAAGGGAAAGAATGTCTTTGTCGATCACGCTCTCTCCTGCTGGTATCATATGATCATCCCTCATTGTCAGATTTAGGTCTTTTTTCGTGGATTAGTACCCGAAGGCATATCGTGAGAAATGGGGTATTTCCCCATTATCGCACGAAAGCTCACCAGTCCAGGCGTTAGCTGATACCCTGCCGGTCTTCATCTCTACCCACTGTCCGCCATCACAATAGAAGAGTTTGACCTTCTTCCAGGGCGGAACGCCAGAAAGATCCAAACCCCTGGCGTAGACATCGAGCATCGCTGGCTTGCTGAAGGAGATCCCATCAGGATCAAAATCGAACGCGAGCGTTTGATCGTCCAGTGTCATCGTGATGTCGACATCCTGGCTAACTGCGCGTTTCGGAAATGTAAGACTCGCGACGACAAATGGCCACTGTCCGAAAGTATTGATGGCCAATTGCCCTCCATCGCGGACTGTAATCCTCTCAGTAACAGAGACGACCTTCCGCAATGCGTTGGATGGCGGCAGCTTGATGAGCTGCGGCCCCTCAGCCAATGCATCTGCAGTCTCTACGGGACCAGCCTTCTCGCACCCTAACCCCAGAATGCCTATCGAGGCAGCCAAGGCAAGTCTCGTCACAACGTTGGAGAGTTTCATTTTTCCCTCCTTTTGATAGTTAGCGAGTTACCAGTTTCGTCTTCAGTGTGCCAGAACATGATGGACTTTCCTCTTTCACTAATAGCCAGACTGCGAAGGAGAAAACTTGAATCGTCCTTTTCATGTTGATCCCCGCTTATGTTGCGAAAAGGTAACTCTGTGAATTAGTGTTCTAATGTCTCTGCTATGCTAATTGCAAGAGCTGTGCCAAAGAAGAGATAGAAGAACGGGATAAATGGGAACGGGTGGGGAGCGGTTATGAAATGCGTGCTAAATCGGCGGGAAGAAAATCTTCGCGCTGGAGACTATCAAGTGACATACTGCCTCGTGAAAAACACCGGTGTAGACCATCAAGTGACATCGGTGCAGTTCTGTAATACTTTGTGTCAACGTCTGCTGCACAAATCGTTACAGCTTGTCACGAAGTGCATTGTTACCAATGTTAAGTATGCGATCGAGTCGAGGTCTGGAGATCTTCAGGATTTGGGCAGCGCGCCGTTTATTTCCTCCGACGTGCTCCAGCACCTTCACTGCGAGCGCGCGCTGGACCTCATGAAGGGATGCACGCTCGATTGGAACAACAAGCATCAGCGTGTCTTCCTTCAAATCTTGAGGCTGCTTTTCCCTGTCCACGGCCTCTTCCTTCCGTGACGGAGCTTCTACAGTTAAGAGAAACTCAAAATCATCTCCAGTTAACCACTCACCATCCTGGAGTAACACACCGCGCTCTACGCTGTGCTTCAGTTCACGTACATTCCCCTCCCATTTGTGGTCCAGAAGCTTCTGCAATGCCTGCGGGTTTATTCCTTTGACCCTTTTCCCGTACATCGCATTAAAGGACTGAATGAATGACTCGACCAGCAATGGTATATCCTCTTTCCTTTCACGCAGAGGCGGAATTTCAAGGGGAAGGATCTTAAGGCGGTGGTAGAGATCTCTCCGGAACTCTCCAGACTTCATCTTGGATTCGAGATCGACCCCGGTTGCAGCCACAATACGTGCTTTCACAGGGATATCTCGAAGTCCTCCCAGCCGACGCATCGTGCGGCTCTCGATAACTTTCAGAAGCTTAGACTGCATCGCATGGGAGATGTCACCGATCTCATCCAGAAAAATCGTCCCATCTTCAGCAACCTCAAAGAGCCCAATCTTCTTCTCCCGTGCGTCCGTGAAAGCGCCTTTCTCATAACCGAACAGCTCGGATTCGAGAAGGTTCTCCGGAAGAGCAGAACAACCGATATCCACAAAAGGACTACTCCGATTGCTGCTGTTATAGTGCAGAGCACGTGCCAGGAGTTCTTTCCCTGTTCCTGTTTCTCCGGTGATGAGGATCGTCATCGCATTGCTCTCGATGATCTTCTTAGCACGGCGAAGCACCTCCTGGAGACGAGGTGAACCCCCAATGATCTGGCTGAAGTCGTACGTACGCTGTTGGAGCTCGAGGAATTCCTCCTTCCTCTTGTTCATCCGCCACTCATTCAACAACATCGTGATTTCCTCACTCAGCTTCCTGTATTCATCCGGGAAGAGATAGTAACCCTCCGCCCCGACCTTCACCAATTCGACTGCATCACGGTGGTCTGCTGAGGTCGCGAGAGCGAGAACGAGAACCTGTGGGAAGTGCTCACAGAATTCCTTCACCGCGGACCGCAGCAGGGTTCGATCTGCTTCAACGTCGATCAACACAAGATCGGGCAGGTTGAAGACGGCTCTTCCCAGAAGGAAATTCGGCGACGAGGCATAAAGGAGATGCACGTCGTTCGACTCGACAATAATCTTCCGTGCTTCCTCCATCAACTCCTTTTTTCCGCAAAGGAGGATCTTGAATTTATCTTTCCACTTGGACACGGCTGTCTCCTTTTTGTTGTTTCAGGTACGACGCTATCTCCGAGAGAATCGTTGACTTGTGGTCAACAGAAAGATACTGCTCCCTGAGATTCGTTGACTTGATCCGAGATGCCAAATGCTCGATAATGAGTTGCGCATTCAGATAGTGCCGTTCAGCCTTCTCGCGCTGTCCTCGCCGAGAGTACTCCTTCGCGATCGCATAGGATAGTTTCCAGCTGATCTCTCCAAGGACTTCATTCTCAATCAGTTCTAATCCTTGTTTGAAGCAGCCGAGCGGCTTCTCTTGACTGTCCTCCGGATGATCTCGCGCGATACAGCCGACGAGGTACAAACATTCCGCCTTGGTGAGGGGAAAACTCTTCAACTGCTGACCGTCGAGCATGCTCGTCAGGAGCTTCGCTGCCTCAACATGCTCACCAAGGGCGATAAGGGCCTCACACAATCGAAGCTGTGCGAGAGACCGCTTTTCATAGTCGCCTTCGTTCTCGAAAGCTTCTCTTGCAGTCAAGAAGGCAGCCCGCGCATCTTCGAGGCTGTTGAGAGTAAGGGATTGCAGTCCCTTGAGGTATGAGAGCTGGCCTCGGAAAGTGGACAAATCACGTTCCTCAATGATACTCTCGGCCCGCTGCAGATTGGCCTGGGCTTGCTTCACCTCCCCGAAGGACCACGAAACGCGTGCAAGTTGAAGAAGTGATTCCGCAATTCCGCCGCTGTCTTTCATCTCTTCGTTAAGATCGAGACTCTTCTTCCACCATCCGAGCGCTTGCTCATAATCACCCTCGGCATAAGCAACTTCCCCGAGGTTTGTGAAAGCTAACGCAAGACCGTTCTTGGACCTCAACTCCTCAAACACTTCCTTTGCCCGCATGTAGCAGGCCCGAGCTTCTGCGTACTCGTGAAGCATGTAGTGAGCAATGCCCATATTGTTCTGCACTTGTCCCTCGTGGTGAAGCGTTCCCAGCTCCCTCCCAAGTGACAGGGCCTGCTCCCAGTGCTCGAGAGCGCCACGATAGTCTCTCGTTACGCTCAAAACATTACCGAGATTGATGAGAGCATCGACAGTTCTCTGTCTATTCTGCACCTCCCGGTAGATCTGCAACGCAGTTGTGAATGAATCCCGAGCGGGCTCATAGTTCCCCCGAAGAAACTCGGCTCTTCCAAGGTGTGTCTCGACAGAAGCGAGCATCTCCTTGCTTGGCGCGTGTAAGGCGAACTCTCGCTGTGTCTGGCACAGTTCCACAGCCGCGTTGTAGTACCCAGTGGCTATTTTCAATGCGATGATTTCTTGCAGGATCTCAAAGCGTGCGGATGGCTGAGGGGCCAGCCTCAAAGCCTCTTCGAAGTGACTGAGTGCCTGGGCATGTTCACCCGACCGGGAGAGTGCCTTACCCAAGGCAAAACTTAGCGGTGACCCTCTGGTGTCATCCTCGTCCAGGTGCGCCAATAGCAATTCATAGATATGTGAACTTTTCCGATATGCGCCACTTTCGAAATATACACGGGCAAGCCTCTCCTGAAGCGCAAGATATTCATGCTCATCTAACCTCCCGTGTTTCAACTCGATGGCTCTCTCAAAGTTGTCAGCCGCACGAGACAACGACTGATGTTGAACTGCTCGATCCCCTGCCGCCTCATAATAAGACGAAGCAGCAAGCTGATCACCCCCGAGCGAGTATTGCCTCCCAAGTTCCTCGTACTCTGTCCACCCTTCTGCCTCCACCATGCGCTTGAGAGCAGAGGCGATGAAGGAATGAAGCTTTGTTCGCGCGTCTCCGATCGTCCCGTACAAGTGCTGCTTCAACTTTGAATGGCGAATAGTGCAACGGTTACCGTTGTCGAGCCGAGCAATATGTCCCTCATGCTCGAGGAGGTCAAGGTAGTTGTTCAAGCGATGTGGCTGCATTGGAACAAGGTTCCTCAACAGCGTAAGAGAAGGTGGTTGATCAAAACTGGCGAGGACTTGCAGCAGGAGGAGTTCTTCTTTCGTCAACTTCCCAAATCGTCGAGCAAAGAAACCTTCAAGACTGGCGGGGAGGAATCGCTCGAGTTCGTCAGCAAACTCTGCCAGTGTCCTTGCATCCCTGTATGACTCCAGAGGTAGCAGATCAGCTATCAGCCTGACTGCCTGTACGATGAGCGGCGGGACACCTCCGTAAAGCTTGTAGAGCTTTTCTGGGACCGCAGCCGACACAAAATGATCTCCAAGGGAAGTCCGAATTAGTTCGGTGACTTCCTGGAGCGAGAGCTCCTCCAAATGGATTCGCTGAGTTACGCTCTGATCAAACGGAAATGCCAATGAGGAATCCCCTGTTGCCGACACGAGAACCAGTAGCCTCGAGCCTGTCAAGACCTCTGAAAGATATGTGATCGTCTTTGCTGAAGGGGAATCGATCTTCTCGAAATCGTCCGCAATGAGAACGAACGGGAAGACCTTTGAAGCCGCAAGGAGAAACCGAGCGTGGGAATGAGCCACACGGTCGACTTCTGAATCTTGTACCATTCCTGACATGGGCTTCGCTGGGAGAAGGTCGGGAAACTTGCCCATCGATAACAACTCGAGTTCGATCTGACGAAGAATGGGGAAAAGGGATCCAAACGGAGATTGTGATCCAGAGGTCCGGGTCTCAACCACCGTCACGCCGCGCGCACGCGCGACTTTTGTGATCTCTTTCAGGAGCTCAGATTTTCCCATCTCTTCGCTGCCTGATAGTGCAAGCACCCTTGGATCCACATCAAACCGCAACGCCGACTCAAGTGCCTCGCTGATTATCTTTTTCTCCTTCTCTCGTCCCACAAATCTCGGCCTCTGTGCGAAGGTCAAATACTTCTTCACGAGAGGCGCGTGGCTTGGAGATGAGAATTTGAGGAGAACATCGAGCGCATGCGCGTACCGGCGCTCTGGTTCCTTCTGGCAGAGCGTTTCGATTACATCAACAAGAAGCGACGAGTCGTTGGATTTCCTGTCCAGTGGTGGAAGCTGTTCTGTAAGAACCTTTTTCACGAGCTCAACCGAGGTAAGAGCCTCAAATGGTGGATGCCCACTCAACAAGTGGTACATTGTTGAGCCAAGAGAGTAGAGATCCAACCGATGGTCAATGGGCAGGCCCTGGAGCAATTCTGGAGCAGCGTACTCGAGCGTACCTCGCACAGGATGATTCACAGCTTCAAATCTTGAAGCACTAAAGCCAAAATCCGTAAGCTTGACAGAGATTTTTTCTTGATCGCCAGTTTCATTCACAATGAGATTCTGCGGCTTGATGTCGAAGTGGATGATCCCTTCACGGTGGATATACTCCAATACACCAAGGATTTGGAGGAGGGCGACTTCAAGCAACTCAATTTTCCCGACGCCGAAAGGACATGGGTCGAAGTATGAGAGAGAATCCTTTCCTTCCAGATATTCCATTGTATAGAAATGCCTTCCAACCAAATCTCCCTCGTCAGCCGCAAGCACTGTTCCGAAGTCAAAGACCTTCACAAGATTGGGATGAGAGAGATGAACAAGGATGGAGAACTCCCTCCGGACTTCATCGACATCCATGGCTTGCGCTGCCGACGACGAAAAGACCTTCATTGCTTCCTGCTGGCCGCTCAATGTGTCCTCGACGCGAAAGACTTTCCCAGTCCCGCCTTCGCCGAGTTCTGCCAGGATTTCGAACCTGTGGTTGATCATGGCAACGTGTGTGCTGCTTTCTCAATTCCTTCCGCTACGACATTCGCGGAGATCACGAGGATAGAGAGGGCAATTCCAGGAAAGACCCCAACCCACCAGGCTGATTCGAGAAAGGCCATTGATTCTCCGATCATGTTCCCCCAGCTGGGAGTCGGCGGCTGTACTCCAAGTCCAAGGAAACTCAATGCCGCCTCGGCAAGGACAACATTCCCCAGCTGCAGAACAGAGGCGACAAGGATTGTTGGAGTAACGTTTGGAATCATATGATCGCGGAGTATCTGAAGTGACGAGCGACCGAGAAGGCGAGCGGAGAGGACAAACTCACGTTCCCGCAACATTAACACTTCGCCTCGGACAAGGCGTGCCACACCCATCCAGCCTGTCGCAGCAAGCACTGTGATGAGCAATGCAGTTGAGTTTCCAAAGAGCGCGACAAGCGCAATCACCAGAAAAAGAGATGGAACAGCGAGGAACAAGTCAGTGAAACGCATCAACAATCTGTCAATCCAGCCTCCGTACACTCCAGCCAGGAATCCTATCAAACAGCCGACGAACACTGCGAAACACATCGCGGCTGAACCGATGCCGAGTGAAATCCGAGTTCCGTAAATGATCCGGCTAAATACGTCTCTACCAAGATCATCCGTCCCCAAGTAGAATGTCCTGATTCGAGCAGGTTCCACCTGTCCCTCGAACGTAGATAGGCCGCTGAGGCGAGTGAATTTCTCTTGCCGGCTGAGGAGAACATGATTTGCCTCGTCGAGGACACGAAGCAACGAATTCGATGCCGAGGACAGAGAACGGCTTTCAGTCTCCGGGATCTTTAATCTCGTGACAACGCCCTTCTCAAGCGGTTTCAAGAGTCGTGTTGTCGTTAGGTCACCGCGTGATGATGGTTGGAAAGGAGCCACGAACGGGGCAGCCAGCGCTAAGAAGACAAAAACTATCAACACCAACTTGCCAATTCTCTCAGATGCAAGGAACGGCCCCGGAGGTTCAGCACTACCCTGTGAAATCGATTTACGTTTACTGTGGAGGAAAACCGGAAATAGACTCCGGATGAAGGCAAGTAGAATGAGGATCCAAACGGCAGCGGCAACCCAATACTCCCACAAGTCGGACCTGAGGAAGCGTGATGATTCAGCTTGCGCAAATATCAGAACGAGGGGTGTTAGCACAAGCGAGACGGCGCTGGAAGAGACGATCCTCCATCTCCAGACAGAAATAAACAGGAAGACAATGAAGAACAAGCAAGAGAGAACGATGTTGGTCGTCCCTGAGAAGAATAGGAAGCCATGGCGAGATCTGTTCATGAGGGCACTCTCACCCTGGGATCAACTACGGAATAAATGAGATCTGCACTGAGGTTGCCAACAATGACCACGAGGCCCGAGACAAGAGTACAGCCAAGCACAAGTGGATAGTCCCGCGAGAATATTGCCATGACAGCAAGTCGCCCCATTCCAGGCCAGGCAAACATTGTTTCGGTTACGATCGCCCCGGCAAGGAGAGTCCCGATTTCCAAACCGAAGATTGTGATCACAGGCACAAGAGCATTTGGCAACTCGTACAGAAGAAAAATCGTGCGCTCTGGGATCCCCATACTCCGCGCCACTGTGATGTACTCCTCACCTCGAACTCTCAAGAGACTCGACCGGAAATAGCGTGCTATTCCTGCTCCGCCGGGGATCGCAATGGTGCACGCCGGAAGTACCAGATGCTTTAACAAGTCGAGTAGCTGCGAGGATCGTGTCAGCGCCTCAGAGTTTACCGAGTGCATTTGTGACGAAGGAAACAAGCCAAACGCATAGGCAAAGACAGCAAGCAAAACAAATCCAACCCAGAAAGTGGGGAGTGTGTACGCAATCAATCCTATATTCGTGACAGCCTTGTCAATGAAAGAATTATGAAGACGAGCTGCGAGACTTCCAAGGAGGATTCCAAACACGAGTTCCAACACTATCGCCGCCAGAGCAAGAATTACTGTGTTCGGCAAGAATGCGGCGATGACCTGCAGGACGGGACGCTGATGAGAGAATGAGACCCCAAAGTTCCCTTGAATAGCATTCGAAAGCCATCGGAGATATTGAGTCAAGAGAGGTTGATCAAGGCCGAACTGTCTGCGAAGTTCGTCCGCGACTTGTGCAGGAACAGTGGGTGACAAAAAGAGGGTGACCGGATCGCCTGGCGCCAGACGCGAGATTAGGAAAACAATCGTCAGCAGGCCAAGGAGGAGCGGGATGGCCGAAGCTAAGCGTTTTGCCGCCAAACGAGCCATCGAGACACGAATGGATTATGAAAGTTTCCTATGGCTGCACTCTACCTACTTGCTAGTGGAGGCTCTACGTGCCATTCCCAGGCGTGATGCAGAGTGCCGAGAACACCGATATCGGTTCCATGCACTCGCCTATTTACGGCAACAAGACCATTCAGCCAATAAAGAAAAGTACAAGGCTGCTCATTGTATAAGATCACCTGAAACTCTTTCCAGGCTGCCGCATGATCTGTCTCCTTCTGGATTCGCTTCGCTTCTTTCAGGATTTCATCCACACGCCTGTTTCGGAAGGAAACGAGATTGAACGGCGACTGTCTGAGATCGCTCCCCCAGATCTCATCGAGCTGCATCTGAAGAGGAACACTAAATCCTGCAATCCATGCATCATACTTCTTCTGCATCAAATCCTTCCAGAAGACAGATCGCTCCACTTGTTCAATCTGAACATCGATCTTCAATGCACGAAGCTCGTTTTGCACGATAGTGGCGATGTTCGAACGCAACTGATCGCCAGCGGTGATTTTCAGAGCAAGGGAGAATTTCCTCCCGCCCTTATCGAGAACGCCATCGCCATCTGTATCTCTCCAGCCTGCCTCGGTAAGCAACGAAGCCGCAGCAGCAGGGTCATAGCGGAGCGGTTTCAAGGTGTCGTTGTACGCCCAGCGGAAGAGCGGTGAGATCGGGCCAATCGCCTGACGACCAAACGTCCGTAAGTAAGACTGAACGATCTCTACTCGATCCGTCGCCAGCGTCAACGCACGGCGTACTCTTGCCTCACCAAAAAGCGGATGCGGACGGATCACTCGACCACGTGTCTTTGCGTATTCCTCAGGATCGAGATTATTCCAGTTCAGAGCATCGTAGACACGCTCGCCCGTCGGAATGATTTGTAATTGAGGACTTTTCTCCAGCTCGATGGCATCTTCCACTCGAACATTAGCAACCAAGTCTACTTCTCCCGCGCGTAGTTGGGCCAAGCGCGTGCGAGGTTCAGGGATCACGCGGAAAATGATTTTGGATAATCTCCCCGGCTTCGGTAAGACCGATGCAGGACTTGACTCAAGGATGATCTCTTGAAGAGGCCTCCACGACTTCAACAGAAACGGTCCAGAGCCGATCGGATTCTGATTGACCGCGTTCTCACGCAACCCCTGACGAGGGAGCTTCCCAAAGACATGCACAGGGAGAATTGGGAGACCGGCGTCAAAGAGTTGCCCAGGATAAGGTCTTTCAAAGTGGAATGCGACTGTGGAATCGTTGACGACCTCCACCGCCTCGTGGATATCCAGTCCGCCTTTTTTGGTTCTCCGCAGCCCCTCTACTGAACTCTGTCGGACACTTGCAACGTCCGTGTCCCCATAAAGCTCAAAAGACAGTTGCACATCGCGAGCGGTAACGGGGATACCATCTGACCACTTTGCGTCCGTACGCAAGTGAAAGATTATGTCTCGATTGTTATTCTGATACTCCCAAGACTTTGCAAGGAGGGGCTGGTACTCCAACACACCTCGTGTAGTGTCAAACTTTGAGTCCAGAAGGCCCGGAAAAATGAGATCATTGATTTCTCCTGCCGTCACATCCTCGGCAAACAAAGGATTGAAGCTATCCACGTCACCTTGGATTGCGATGACGACGTAGTTCCTTCCCTCCCCAGTATGTTCCTTCCCTCCTTTTGAGCAACCCAAGTAACATGACAAAAGGAGAACGACAATGAGTAATGGACGGGAACCAGGAAAAGAAGTGGATCGCAACTGGAATGGCCGATTCATGAGTCCCCCTGGATGCTGGTAGGCTCTCGACAATGCGCTAAGTTATTCAATCAACGGCACAAAGTCAAGGAAAAATGTAACACTTTGTTACATTGGGGTATCTAATTCAGAGACTCGCTTGAAGTTAGACCTTTTTTTCACTACGATGAGTCATATTTCGTTACCCTTGGCCGACTGTCATGCTCTTAGATGTCCAAGCGCTCAGCGTCGAGGTCCTTCTCTCCGGCAGATCCGTCGAGATACTGCATGATGTCTCTTTCTCACTGACTTCGGGAGAAGTATTCGTGCTTGTCGGAGAAAGTGGATCCGGAAAAACCACGCTTGCAAGAGCTTTAAGTAGTCTTTTCCCTCCGGGACTCGGCACCTCGATCCACGGGAGGGTCGAGTTCGATGGGTCGGACCTCCTCACAATCGAGCCGAGGGCATTACGTCAGATCAGAAAAAAACAGATTCGATATGTTTTCCAAGAGCCCGGTATTGCACTCAATCCAGCACTTCGCGTGAGATCACAGACACGATTCCTGACCGCTCAAGGGCGGAACGGCCATAATAGCACCGGTACAATTCGCGAACACTCCTTTCATCAATCTCTCATGGCAATGGGCATCACTGACCCTGAAGAAGCTCTCGATTCATATCCCCACCAACTGAGTGTCGGGACGCTTCAGCGAATCCTCATCGCCGCGGCAATTGCTCCACGTCCAAGACTTCTTATCGCTGACGAGCCTACAAGCGCCGTTGATGCAGAACTGCGCTATCAGATTCTCGATCTGCTGACCAGCTTCTGCAGAAAGGATGCCATGAGTTCGCTGCTGATCACCCACGACTTGGAGATTGCTCGACGCTACGGCGACAGGATCGCTGTTCTTTACGCTGGAAGGATTCTGGAGATCTCCAGGAAGGATGAATTCCTTCAGAACCCGCTTCACCCATATTCACAAATGCTATTGAGATCCTTGCCCACTCCGACTTCATCTCTTGACTCCATGCCTTCCACTTCTGGGAGTGTGCCCAGCCTCACGGAATCCCCAAGCGGCTGCAAATTTCATCCACGATGTTACAAGGTTCAGGCGGACTGTAGGAAACTGGAGCCGGAGCTTATTTCGACTGACAACCACAGAGGAGTGAGATGTCCTTACTGGAAGTGACACATCTCAGCTTCTCAGTGAAGGATCGTTCTTTTCTTAGAAAACGGGAAAAACGGATTCTGAGGGACGTTACGTTCTCGGTAGACGCTGGCTTGACATTGGGATTGGTTGGGGAAAGTGGAAGCGGAAAGACCACTATCGCCAGATGCATCGCAGGTCTTCATGTGCCAAACGAGGGGGCGATCAGTTTCTCTGGAAAGAACATCTTTCCGGAGACACGCAATCGGGCAAGCCTCGGGCCACAGATTCAACTCCTTTTTCAGAATCACACAGCTTCTCTAGACCCCAAGTTAACTGTTCGAAAGTCACTGCTTGAGGGTGTGGCGGAAAAAAATGGGAAGTCGTCAAATGAGATTGCAGGAAGATTGCTCAAGATGGTCGAGCTTCCTGAAGATGTTCTCGACCGATTTCCGCATCAGCTCAGTGGAGGACAGAGACAAAGGATCGCTCTGGCCCGAGCTCTTTCCGTCTCACCACAACTCTTGATTCTCGATGAACCCACTTCGGCCCTAGATGCGTTGACTCAGGTCCAAATTCTGAAGATGATTAGGGAAGTGCAGAAACAGACTTCTACGGCGATCCTCTACATCTCACACGATATCCTGATGACATCTCTCGTGTGTGACAGGATAGCAGTGTTACACGATGGAGTGATTGCAGAGGTGGGAGAGACAAAGAGAATTCTGCAGGAGCCTCAACATCCCTACTCGAAGCGTATTATCGAAGCGGCAGGTGTGAGGACCAACGCCTGAGAAGGAGAGTTACCACTTCACCAAATTCATGGAATCGAATGCATCGGAGGAAAATCACTTCCAGATAACCAACTCGTCGCCCGGACGGATGCGAGTCTTGGTCCCCTTGTTCCAACGACGAAGGTCAGACAGACCGATGCCAAACCTCTTTGAGATACTCCAGAGTGTGTCTCCCTCTCTGACAGTGTAACGCTGCGCATCCCCTTCATCAAGATTCGCCGCAATCGCATCTTTGTCCCCTCTGATGATCAATGCCGAACCTGACGAGATTTGATCAGACTCAAGATTGTTCCAATCACGCAGCTCCTGGACCGTCACATCGTACATTCGCGCTATCTTGAAGAGTGTATCTCCACGCTTCACACGATAATGGGTCCCGAAAGCTCTCGGGTTCTCTCTTGAGTCCCTTGAAGTGGATGAGAGGAGGGCAGTTTCAGCAGTCTTCATCTCGACCCTCGTTGACTCAGGAGCACTGCCAACTTGCTGAGCCGACGCGAAGTCATTCCGCCGAACCCAGACTGAGAGGGTCTCACCCTCAGTAATCACACTGCCGTAAGGGATGTTATTCCGGTTTCTTAGATCACTCGTCCGGACAGAGAAAAGCTGAGCAATCCTTCTAAGCGTGTCACCCTTCCGCAGGACATAAAGGACTCTTTCCCTGCCTGGAACTGCTCTCACTTCACGCGGTTTCTTCCGCACGGGGGGTGAAGAGGCATCAGCAAGCGCACGGTGGGCAAGCTTTGAGTCGATTGCGACTGGAATGATAAGAACCTTGCCAATAGATAGTCTCCGTGGGTTTTGAAGGTGGTTCACCTCAACAATAACCGAAGTGGGCACCCCGTATTTCTTTGCGATGCTGCCGATGGACTCCTTTCGTTTGACCTTGTGTTCCGCCCAATTTCTCTTTTGACTGTCTGGAATCTTCTTGTAGTTCGCTGCAAACACGTGGCCCTTGCCAACTGGAATCCGCAGTGTATAATGTCTGACGTCGTGCGGAGTGTATTCTTGCAATAACTCGGGGTTTAGCTCGCGAAGAGTCTCAACATCTGTCTCAGCACATTTAGCAAGAATCTTCAGGGAAACACTCTCACCGATCTTTGCGGTCTCGAACTTCAGAGTATCGGCCACGCCAAAGACTGTGAAACCAAAATCCGCTGGCCTCATCCCCATGAGCGCCACCGCAATGAATTGCGGCACATAGTTCCTCGTTTGGCGTGGGAGGTACTTTCTCAGAGTCCAGAAATCAGTTGCATGGCCGCGCGCCGTAGCACGCCCGATCCGCCCCGAACCAGCATTGTAGGCCGCGAGCGCCAAATACCAGTCGCCGAACTCGTCGTACAGATCACGGAGATGCTTCGCTGCTGCTCGAGTTGCCTTTTCAAAATCACGACGTTCGTCGTACCAGAATCCGAGCTTCAGACCATACAGGCGTGCTGTTCCGCGTACAAACTGCCACAGACCCACAGCTTTTGCCCATGAACGCGCTGATGGGTTCAGGCCGCTTTCGATCATCGAGAGGAAAACAAGCTCTTCCGGCAGCCCCTCGGAATGAAAAATCTTTTTCATAATGGGAAAATACTTACCGGAGAGCTGGAGCCAATGCTCAAAGTGTTCCTTCCCTTTCTGCTGGAAGAACGCGATGTTCTGTTCAACCGCATAGTTCATCACAAGGGGAATTTGAGTCTTTACTGCAATCTCCGTCGGGAATTTTGTCTTACTCACATCGATCTTCTCCACATCCTGGTTCAATTTCTCACGGAGAGCGAAGACCGAACTCTCTGGGCTTAGCTTGTCAATCGAGACGATGTACTTTTCATAATCCTCAATGACGCTTCGGAGAAGGTCTGTGTACTCTGAGTTGCTTTCCATCTCCGGATCGTAGCTGAGTTCATTGAGGATCGCGATCGCCTTCTCGAATTCTCGAGCAGAGAGAGTGGAGTCGACCGCGCTCTGGGCTTGGAGCGCACGGAGGTAATGATGCCGCGCCTGTTCTAGTTTGTTGGTAATCACATCCCCCTCTGAGGACGCGACAGTGTCGGGAGGCAGAGAGTCCCGAATCACCCGGTAGGTTGTGATTACGTCACTTGAAGTTGCTTGACCAACCGTCGAAGCCTGCTCAGCCGAAGATGACTTTTCTTGAATAGGGGTAGAGGACCTACAGGAGACTAGAAGTCCAAGAACGAGGGGGAGATAAGAAGAAAATCGTAGCCGATAATTCATTATCCCGTGGAGTTTTCCCCTGAAGAGTCAATTTCCTAAAAAATATAGCCCCTTCACGGGTGAAAGTCAAGGAAATTCTTTGGAGAATTCTCCAAACCTGGCCATCCACAAGAGTTCAACACTTGAAGCGATGGAGCTTTGTCAAGATGCCCATGTAACCCATGTCTGAACGTAACTCTCGAAACCTAACAATTCCCCGTTCAGGTGCGAATCAGATCCGCAGGTGCGAGTATTTCCTCCTCATCGCTGTCAGCGCAAATGGGTACAGTAGTCGCTGAAGCAAATTAAACTTGTGCATCCGTGAAAGAAAGTTCAGGCCGTATTCGACGTTCTTCACTCGATCCATGATATAAAAGTATCCGCGAGCCATGAATCTCTCCCACAGGTAACGATTGACAAGCGAAGCACGCAACTTGCGACTGAAATATGCCCTCGCCATCTCCTCGTAGCTTCTCCCTTCGAGGATGCTTTGTGCAGCAAGAAATCCAGAAGCAATGGCATCGCGTATTCCAAAGCCCCACAGAAAATCCTGGATGCCCGCAGCCTCTCCAACGTAAAGTCTGCCGTTTGACTGAAACACATTCCTCAAAGAAAAGCCGCCGATGCCGCCAACGGTCTTCGCATCGCGGACTTCAAGTCCAACCAAGTCTTTAAAGATTCTCGTCGTCTCTTCAAAGCATTGGCTTGCTTGATCGAACCTATCAAACAGGACCGTGCACATGCAACCGTATCCTCTACTCACAATCAGATATGCGTACCCTTTGTACGCCGCCGCATCATTTATCACACCAATTGCAGTATCTGGAAGACTTGTCTGAAAGACAATTCCCTTATCGACTGCAAATATCTCCTTGACAATTGGCCCAGTCGCAATGATGTCGCCTTCTGTCTCGGCAAGCGACTGCTTGAAATGAAAACTGACTCCGTGGAGGATCGCCTGCTCTTTGAGGGCTTGATCGAAGCTGTCCTTTTCAGTCCCTCTTTTCGCAGCATAAAAGAGCGGCCGTGCGAAATGGAAATGCTGTGAGCGCACGCCGTTAGCTACTGTGACTTCGCAGAAGGGATGGTAACGGAAGTCCGTTGAGACGTTCATCCTTCCCAATTGATCAAGGACGTCTTCGTCGTTGGACCAGTTCTCGAGACCTTCGAGATCACCATGAAAACGCTGACCAACGTCGGAGTTCTTTTCATAAACATGAACCTCTCGTCCGGCCTTAGCAAGATTTATCGCAGTTGTAAGTCCTGATGGACCTGAGCCTATGATCTTAATTGGCTTCATTCGACCTGATACTCCGATCAACCTATCTTGCACGCGAATCCTGAATCCACTCTCGCGCAAATGATCAAGCTTGGATTTTGACATGTGGGTTCGCCGAGAGAGCTGAGAATGGGAGGAAGAGTTACATCTTTCCAGGAGGAGAATCCTGATCAACTATGAAATTCACGTAAATCGCGGTGAAACACAGAGGGAGAATCAAGAAGAGGGAGCCCCTCTGCTTCATGACCTTCCTGATCGAAGAATCGTCCAAGCGAGATACAACCAGCCAGCGATGAAGAGGAGTCCGCCAATCGGAGTGACAACGCCAAAACGCTGAATCCCTGTCAGACTCAACGCAAACAGACTCCCAGAGAAAAGAAGGGTTCCGGCAAGGAAGAGCCAACCTGCAATTCCCGCATTCGCGTCTGGCCAATGACTGATTGCCCATGCTACAGCCAGCAGAGCAAGGGCGTGGTAGAACTGATACCTAACTCCGACCTCGAACGTGTTCAGGGCATCGGGAGTGAGTTTCCCGCGAAGTGCGTGTGCGCCAAAAGCGCCTGCCGCCACAGCAATGAGTGCGGAAAGGGAGCCTAGGACGAAGAAGAATCGATCCATTGAGAGAATGTCCTCCTATCGCTCGCGGCTCTCGGGCTCGACGACGAGGCGGTTGTACTCTTCCGACATCAACGGCGAAGAAATTATGAAATCAGCCGAGGCTCGATTGCATGCAATGGGAATGTTCCAGAGAACAGCAATCCGAAGCAAGGCTTTAACATCTGGGTCGTGCGGATGCGGCTCCAGCGGGTCCCAGAAGAAGATGAGGAACTCGATCGTTCCCTCCGTGATTCTCGCCCCGATTTGCTGATCCCCACCAAGTGGCCCGCTCCTGAGGGCAGTAATCTTGAGTCCAAGCTCTTCGGACAAAACCAGGCCAGTGGTTCCGGTAGCGTACAGGTCATGTTTGCTAAGAAGGTGCTTATTGAACTTTGCCCACTCGAGCAGGTTTTGCTTCATGTTGTCGTGTGCGATGAGAGCAATAGCCTTCCTCTTCTTCATCCGGATTTTCGTATGTGCCATGTGAACCCCGTATCTTCTGTTGCTTATTCGATTATCCTGTCTATTACTCCTCCTCCGACCACCTCATCACTATCATAAAAGACGACAGACTGTCCAGACGTGATCGCCCTCTTCGGCTCATCAAATACAACCTTCACTATTCCCTCCTCCATGTGATAGACTCTCGCAAGAGAACCCTCGTCCTTGTACCGGATCTTGGCCCTAACACGGAGTCCCCCATTGAGAGTGCTGACCTTGATGAGGTTGACGTCGCGGGCGATGAGTACTCGACGCATCAACTCGTCCTCGACTCCCACCTCGATGACGTTGTTCTTGTGATCAATCTTTGTGACATACACAGGCTCACCCGTAGCAATACCAACACCCCTTCTTTGCCCGATCGTGTAGAATGGGAAGCCGCGATGCCTCCCGACTACTGTTCCACCCCTCACAATTTCGCCGCCATCCAGATTCTTGAGCGCGGGAATTCGCTCCTTTAGAAACCTCTCGTAGTCATTGTCGGGGATGAAGCAAATCTCGTAACTCTCGGGCTTGTGAGCAGTCCGTAGGCCTGCCTTCTCAGAAAACTCGCGGACCTCCGACTTCTTCATGTCACCGAGCGGAAACATCGTCCTACTCAGGGAATGCTGCGTCAAGCCCCAGAGCGCGTACGACTGATCCTTCGTCGAATCCCTGCCACGAGACAGGATGTATCTCCCTGAAGACTCATCAAGACGGACCTTAGCATAGTGCCCAGTGGCGATGAAATCCGCTCCAAGACCGGTTGCCTTCTGGATAAACTCCTCCCACTTGATTCTTCGGTTGCAGATCACGCAGGGATTCGGAGTACGACCCTGGAGATACTCGTCGACGAAGTTATCGATGACGCTTTTCCCAAACTTTTCCGAGAAATCCAGGATGTAGTGAGGAAATCCGAGTTTCGCCGCAACCATGCGGGCATCGTTGATGCCATCAAGCGAGCAGCAAGTGCTCTCCCGACCGTTGTTGCCGCCCACCTCTTCATAATTGTACGTCTTGATCGTCAAGCCGATCAGGTTGTAGCCCTGTTCAGCAAGCAAAGCAGCCGCAGCCGACGAATCAACGCCGCCGCTCATGGCAACGGCCACAGTTATGTTCTTTTTAGAATTCATGGTAACAACAAAAAGATACGAAAATCGGGCCAAAGTATCAAACCTATGAGGCCAACACACTGAGGGGGCGAGGTGGGAAGCTCATAACCGAATGTCGATCTGAGCAGTGAGGCGACTCTCAACGTTCCCGTCAATTTCATCTGCGCCCGAACCGATCACTTTCAAATCGTCGCGATACGTCTGCGAACACTTCGCGGAGAAGCCAACACCGTCAAACAAAGCGTACCTCACCGCCACGTACCATCGGCGGCCTTTGCCGCACAGCGCCGGGTTAGAGACGCTCCCGAGGAGTTCAGATTCAAACTCGTACACGCGGGTGTCATAGGAATCAGTATCAAAGAATGTCAACCGTGCATCGAGGCTCAACCGCGGTGCCGGTTTCCAGAGGAGATCCTGATACAGGAGTATTCCACTACCAGCTTTTCCAAATTCGGTGTAGGTAACCTTAACAAGCTCCACTCTTCCCTGCACGCGAAGGTCGCGCGAAACTTCGAGGGTGGTGGTGATTCTCCCGTTTTGCTGTCTGCGATCGGCAAGTCGTGTAACTGAGCGCCCGAATTCATCTTCCGTGGAGACGGCATCGCCTTTCACTTCTGACTTGTATTTTAGTTCGACGTCGAATCGCTCGAAGGGCCGAAGCTCGGCTCTCAGAAGAAAATCAGTTCCTTCAGCGGGGACCGGGACGGAGGCAGTTTGCCAGGGGAACTTGAATTGATCATAATATCCGCTCAGGATTACTCCCCGGGCGAGACGAAGTCGCAAACCCGTGTAAACCCCAACCTCGTCCTGCGGTGGCCCATTCCGTTCTCCGAATCCGAACCCGTGAAGGCTAATGAAATCGCGTGGATAGTTCCGGACACAGATGATGAAGTCTGCCCCTTTCGCTAGACCAACAAAAGCGCCGGTGACTCCAGCAATGGCTCCCGTGTGTGACCTTGCCCACTCACCAAAGATATTCATCCTGTCCAGATAGAGATCAAAGTCGAAACCGATGACATGATTCTCATTGCCAGCGAAGTCATACAACCTCTCGCCGACAAACGGGTTCTCAAATCTCGTCGTGACGTACGTCGAACCAAGAGTGAACATGTTTCCAAGCGAATACTGGAGCCGAGCCCCCGCTGATTTCTCACTCGTGGCGAATCGTCTTCGAAGCTCGCTCTCTGTACGATGATATCCAGTCCCATAAGTACTTGTGATGCGACCCAAAGAATCCAGGGTTGCGTCGACTTTCTTGTTCGAGTAGAATGCAGTAGCTTGAAAGGGAGAAAGAGCCAGGACAGCAGCAACGCCTCGGTAAAAGCTGTTCTCATCACTCGAGATATGCGGCGCGATTCCACGCCGGGACTTCTTTGCAGGTTGGATCACCTCGAGACCTTTCGAATAAGCAGTCGACGGCCAAACGGTTAAACCTTGTCCCGCTTCCACAGAATAGTCACCCGCGATGAGCTGCTTGAGAGGGCTGTTTGTCTTAAGCGATACAAACCCAGAAGTAAAGTCATTGAGCTTACTCTCGCCCGCGTCCTTTTTGGTGAGGATCCCAAAATCAGCAGAGGTCCCTGCAGTTCCGTAGTCGTACCTCCCGAGGAGCCGATTGTAGGACTTCAATGGCGAGCCCGCATAACTCCCATTTTGGAATCCTCGTCGATCCTCGAGATCCCGCCCGACTCGACTCCGATAGCTCATCGAAAGCTGGGTTGGCGTAGGTGGTGGGACCTCTGCAAAGCGCTTGATGGTTGCTAAGAGACGTTCGTCGACG
>Ga0315282_10004353_pt1 | contig 24680 bp, 22 predicted proteins | sample YL17G07_20_MG_FD_203693 | JGI IMG/M metagenome (GOLD analysis project Ga0315282, IMG submission 203693) | Sediment microbial communities from Yellowstone Lake, YNP, Wyoming, USA - YL17G07_20 | ecosystem: Environmental > Aquatic > Freshwater > Lake > Sediment | place: USA: Wyoming | collected... | reverse complement strand
GCATCGCCTCATCTATTGTTTCAGCTATGAACGTATCTCCTTCTGAGTCAAGCTTGTCTTCGTATCGCTTCTTCAGGAGTTTTAAACCAATTGTTATAGCCAGCAGAGGTTCTTTCAGGTCATGTGATGCTGCAGAGGCAAACTGTTCCAATTCAGCATTGGATCTGGCCAGATTCTGTGACTTTTGCTTTAATTCTTCTTCAGTGCGCTTGAGTTCTACAACTGTATCTTGCAGTTCGTCAATGAGTTTTATTCTCCTTCTATATTCTATCTTCAGTGTTGACAAAATAAAAACAGATAAGAGAAAGAAACCCAATAGCACAGCACTATTCCAGATAGAAATAAGAGGATGTGAATAAGATCGTCCGGCAAGGAAATTGGCCACAAACTCCGTTGCTGCACCTATGAGACTTATAAAAATACCAGCGTTCCTATTTACAAACCAAACAACAAGAGCAATTGGCAGAAGATAGAATATAGAAAAGCTGAGCTCATGTCCTGTTTTGTAATCAATGGCTCCTATAAAAAGTACAATTATGAAACCCCATGTCAACAAGTATGGTGTAGATTTTTGGGTAAGATATTCGATTACACTTGTAAATAGGTCCTTTCCCTCTTTCAAGTTTGGCTCCTGTCAGTAATCAAATAAGTTCCCCATCATTCCCTTAAGTTCGTGAATAGGTGATACAGTCTTTTTGAAATTCTTCAATGATTTCATCGGTTAGGGATGGACGAATTTTCGATATAATCTGAATAAAGGTTTCTGTGGTAACCCGATAATCTTGCTTGCTGGCATATTCCTGTTCAAAGGCGAATTGAGCAACCTGCTGGAAGAGATATTCAATATCCGCAGGTGTAAACCGAGATGTCATCTTCACAATGAGATCCAGATCAATTTCTTTCGTATTGAGCCTGGACAAAAAGTGTTCCAGAATAGTTCTTCTCCCGTCTTCGTCCAAGCCACCAACGGGAATAATGCAATCAAACCTTCCTGGGCGAAGCAATGCGGCATCCAACTGTCGGATATAATTGGTGGCGCACACAAGCAACACATCGTTTCCCTGATTTTTGAGCAGTGGAACCTGTTTAAGAAATTCGTTGGTAATAGACTTGTCAACCCGGGTAGCTATATCTCTACTTGCTGCGATCTCTTCAAACTCGTCAATAAAGATGACAGCTTCTTCCAGGTTTCGTGCCTTTTCCATGATATTGTGTAAATTAGCTCCAATCTTCTCCATACCATCCACCATGAGCATGCTGGGCAAAATCTCAATGTACCACCATGACAGGACACCTGCAATTGCCTTGGCAAAATGAGTCTTTCCAGTGCCTGGCGGCCCGAAGAAAATGATGGTCTTTGGAGGAATTACACCGTGCTTTTTTGAAAGGCTCTCCTCTGTCAAGGGAAGGATAATTCTCCGTTGAACTAACTGCTTTGGAGGTTGAGAATCAGATATAGTGTCCCATATTTCTCTGCTGATGGTCTGAGCACCCATCTCAGTTAAGATGTCCTTTCGTTTATACGCAATGTACTCCTTGATGGCTTGCTCCATGTTTTCGAGAAAATCGATGCATGCGGTTCGCAATCCTACATCACGGCTGAGTTTTTCAGACAAGAGCCATTTATGTTGCAGAATTTTTAGCCATAGGTCTGCAGCGATGTCAGGACCAAGTTTTGTCCCACTGATCTCAAAGATCTTACTGGCACATACCTCTGGCGATGGTGTTTCCTGTATGTTTTCGTTCATGGTTTATCACCTGCATAGTAACTTTTCCTATCTTTCTATTTTTTCATCCTCCTTTTTTTCATCCTCTTTTGATGGCTCTTCAAGCCCCTTCTTCAATCCCCGTATTGCTTCTCCGATGCCTTTCCCAAGGGAAGGGAGTTTACTCGGCCCAAAGATCACAATGGCGATAACCAATACTATTAACAATTCTGGCATCCCTAATCCAAACATGCTAACCTCCTTATGCAAATAAGGTTCATCGAAAATATCAGGTTGAACCTGTATATTTCTAAATGATGATAAAATCTCCTGATGCAATATCAGGTAACCTAATGAGGTCTGAAAACGTTAAACTTTTGAGGACTATGCAGGGGGTGCCCTGGTGAGAAAAGAATTCTTATTTATTAAAGGAAGATTGATTGATTTGCTGGTTAATTGTATGAATGCTATTACATCATGAGTAGGATAAATGATTATCGGATATTGTAATGCAATGACAGGAGGATCATTAGAATCCAGAAGATCATCATCATAACAAATGATTCCAAATCCTAAAATCGTTAATAAGCAAAGACTTGACAGCAGAAACGTTCGTTTCTTGTTCTTATGGTGAACTCTATGCTCCGTAAACATATAGTGAAAATGCATATGTGATTCTTACCTTTATGTCCTCAAATTAATTTAATTTTACCTTATTTGTAATTGATCTTTCAACCAGCCCGCTGTCATTCCACTTGCTGTCTGAAACGAAATAGCGAGCGCATTCCCCGCAGTTGCTGCGGGATTAGCAAGCGAATATGATAAAAACAACTCCTTGCGTTAAGATACCCTGCGGTCTTGCCGCAGGGTTCTTCATTTAGAGTAAGAGGACATGTCAGTTCCCGAACACACCAAAAAATTATTTACCAGCTGATGCTTTTAGAAACTCACAGGCTGAAATGATTTAAAGAATCTCTGTTATTCTTCTTCAGGGATCTTCATATGCCTGATGATCTTTCCTTCGCACATGTAGATAACCATCTCCGCAATATTGGTTGCATGGTCGGCAATACGTTCAAGATATTTTGAGACATAGCTAATTCTCGTAGCCCTCGGCACCGTATTTGGATCCTGTATCATGTAAAAAAGAAGTTCATTGAAGACTTGGGCATTTAAATTGTCTACCTCGTCATCCCTCTTTATTACCTCATAAGGCATCTTTGAACATCCCCTCACAAAGGCATCAAGAGATTCTCTTACCATCTCCTCCGTAATCTCAGCCATTCTGGGGATATCGATATAAGGCTTCAACTGTGGTTCTTCATTTAATTCGATAGCCCTTTCAGCGATATCTTCAGCAAGGTCTCCCATCCTTTCAAGGTCCGTCGTTATCTTCATGGCAGTTGTTATAAACCTCAGATCTTTTGCCTTTGGTTGCCTGAGAGCAATCAGCCTTGTACATTCTTCATCTATCTCTACATCAAGGGCATTGATTCTGTGGTCTCTCTCAATAACCTTTCTTGCCAGATCACTATCCCTTTCGACGAGTGATTTAACAGAATCGCGTATGGCCATCTCAACCAGGGAACCAATTTTCAGAACCCTTTCCCTCAGTGCCCCTAACTCCTCATCGAAGATTGTCATAAGACTCTTTTTTCTCCCTAAGTATTCAGAATATCCTTATGCTTCTTCAGGACTCTCCACGTGCCGAATTATTTTCCCTTTGTACATATAAATCACCATTTCGGCAATGTTGGTTGCATGGTCAGCAATCCTTTCGAGATATTTTGCAACATAAGTTCTCTTCACCGCTACGGTAACAATCTTTGGATCCTGAATCATAAGTGCAACAAGCTCATTGAAGTTCTTTACCGTAAGATCATCCACTTCATCATCCCTCTTTATCACTTCATAGGGCAACGTTGAACATCCTCTCACAAATGCATCGAGAGAGTCCCGAACCATTTTTTGAGTAATCTCGGCCATCTTTGGAATGTTTTTGTAGGGCTTCAAGAGAGGCTCTTCATTCAACTCTATTGCCCTCTCAGCAATATTGACGGCAAGGTCTCCCATCTGCTCAAGATCTGTCGTTATTTTCATTGCTATTGTTAGAAATCTCAGGTCTCTTGCCATCGGTTGTCTTAATGCGATCAACCTTACACATTCTTCATCTATGCCTACCTCAAGGGCATTGATCTGGTGGTCCTTCTCAATAACCCCGCTCGCAAGGTCACTATTCCTTTCGACAAGGGAATTAACCGAATCGCGAATAGCCGCTTCAACCATAGAGCCAAGTTTCAAAACTTTTTCTTTAAGCGCCTTGAGCTCTTCATCAAAAATAGCCATTATCCGAACCTTCCTGTAATGTATTCTTCAGTGAGTTTATTCTGAGGATTGACAAAGAGTTTGTCCGTCTCTCCAAACTCTACCATTTCTCCTAAGTACATAAATGCTGTATAGTCAGATACCCTTGCAGCCTGCTGCATGTTATGGGTTACGATAACTATCGTAACAGTTTTTTGTAATTCCTGGAGTAAGTTCTCAATATTTGCAGTTGATATAGGGTCTAAGGCTGAAGTTGGCTCGTCAAAGAGCAAGACCTCAGGTTCCTGTGCAAGGGACCTTGAGATACAGAGCCGCTGCATCTGACCTCCGGAAAGACTCAGTCCCGACTCATGGAGTTTATCCCTTACCTCTTTCCATAAATCGGCTCTCATGAGAGCATTTTCTACGATCTCATCCAGTTGGCTTTTCTTTTTTATCCCCCTGAGTTGCGGTCCATAGGCTACATTCTCATAAACAGAGCTTGGGAAGGGATTGGGCTTCTGGAACACCATACCTACCCTTTTTCTTAATTCAATAACATCGGTATCCTTTTGATAAATGTCTATCCCCTTGAACAGTACCTGGCCATCAACCCATGAACTGGTAATAAGGTCATTCATCCTATTTAATGATCTGAGGAGAGTTGATTTTCCACAGCCCGAAGGCCCTATTATTGCGGTAATTTTATGGGCTTCTATATTAAGGTTTACTTTTTTAACAGCCATGAAGTTTCCATAATAGATGCTGAAATCCTTTATCTCAAATATATGTTTGTTTTCTACCATGTCCTTCTCTTCCTCTGTCTTGCCCTCAAGATTATTCCCAGGAGATTCATTGCTAAAACTAATACAATTAATACCAAGGCCGTCCCATACTGTATGGGTCTTGTCTCCTCTATGTATGTGCCTGCTGTAGCCAACACATAGATATGATAAGGAAGCGCCATCACTGGCTCTAATAACGATCTCGGCACCCCCGGGGTGAAAAAGGCAGCAGCTGTAAACATAATCGGAGCAGTCTCACCTGAAACTTTTGCTGTCCCCAAGATTGCACCGGTAAGGATTCCTGGCATTGCAGTAGGCAATACAACTTTTCTAATAGTCTGCCATTTCGTAGCACCACACGCAAGGGATGCCTCCCTAAAGCTGAAGGGAACTGCCTTGATCGCCTCTTCTGAGGTCGAAATGATATAGGGAAGTACCATTATAGCGAGTGTCAATGACCCGGCAAGTAAACTCATACCCAAATGAAAGGCCACAACGAAAACAGCAAGACCGAAAAGTCCAAAGACAACCGATGGAATACCTGCAAGGGTATACATTGACATCATGACAGTTTTTAAGAGTAAACCTGGTTTTGAGTATTCAGCTAGGAAAATAGCCGTGGTAACCCCGATGGGTATGACTACTATCATACATATCACTGTGAGCAATATTGTCCCAATAATGACCGGGAAAATCCCTCCCTTTGTCATGGCCTCAACAGGAGGTTGTGTGATAAATTGCCAACTGAGAACGTGTATTCCGTTATAAGCTACAAAGAACAATATGATCATGAGAATTATTGCTCCAGTGAAACCAAGCGTCCGAATAAGGGAAAGGAAAAAATTTTCTTTGAGATTAAATTTTTTTTTGTGGACTAACTCAAAAGGTTCATGGATATTTTCCGTATCTTGAGTCATACCTTTTCCCCTATCCTTACCGCTCTGTATTTTTTGGATATGAAATCGGATACAAGACTTAATACAAAGGTAATAATGAAGAGTATTGCACCTACCCCGAACAGAGCATAGTAATGCAGGCTTTGATATGGTGCCTCAGCCATCTCTGCAGCAATAGCCGCTGGCATCGGTCTGGCAGGGTCAAATATCCAGTGCGGAATTACTGCAGCGCCTCCAGCTACCATAAGCACAATCATCGTCTCACCGATAATTGTTCCGATCCCGAGGATAACCGCAACACTTAGCCCTGAGACCGAAGCCGGGATGACGACTTTCCATATAGTCTCCCATTTATCTGCTCCGAGGGAGTACGAGGCCTCCCTATAAGTTCGTGGTACTGCCGTCAGCGCATCTTCAGCAATGCTTGCAATAACAGGTATTGCCCTCACCGTAAGCATTAAGGCTGCAGTTGTGATATTCAACCCTGATGCGATAAATAATTTGTCATGACAGAAATCAGCGAGGGTTGTTGAAATAAATGGCATATTTGTGCTTTTCAATAATTCGGGTAGCCTTTCAGAAATGGTAGGAGAAAGCCAGTTAGAAAGGATCGGTGCAATTATTACCATGCCAAAAAAACCGAGCACAACAGACGGAAAACTTGCAAGCATTTCTATGAGAGGTTTTAAGAATTCCTTAACTCTGTAATGGGCAACCTCTGCGATATAAACAGCCGTTGCCAGACCCAAAGGGATAGCCATAACTGCTGTAAGGAGAGTTACAGCGACAGTACCCATGATGAGGGGCAACATGCCGAAGCTTGGAGGGTCATACGTGGGATACCATGCGTTACCGAAGATGACCTTTGTAACACCCTCTTTATAAAATATGTAGAAAGCCTCTTTAAAAAGGAAAAAGCCTATTAACAAAAGAACGATAACAGAGATGAGACCAACAGAACTAACTATGAATTCAACAGCCTTTTCTTTCTTCTGCCATGGTAATGACAATGAACTACCTCATTTTCGATCTAGTTTCTTATAAGGGTCTTAAAATTAAATGTAGCCGCAAACTTTAGTTTGCGTTTTTTATTTTAAATAATCTCACAGCGCAGGCTAAAGCCTGCGGCTACAAAAACTGTTTGTGCAAAAGTCCCTGTTCTACTGTTATTTTATACTTACATACTTCACTTCATTGACGATCTTTTGGCCATCCTTAGAAAGTATGAAGTCTATAAATTTAGCTACCATACCGGAAGGTTTTCCCTTCGTGTACATGAAAAGGGGTCTTGAAATAGGCCATGAGCCATCGCGCACACTATTTTCAGAGGCTGTTCTGCCATTTACTTTGATACCTTTGACCGACTTATCAACATATCCAATGCCGATATAGCCGATGGCATACCTATTTTGAGAAACAGTCTGGACAGCCTGTCCACTGGAAGCCACAAGAAGCGCATCGGGTCTCACCTTATCACCTTTTAGTACCTTTTCCTCCCATACTTCATAAGTCCCAGAGCTTGTGTCTCTTGAGACAACGGATATTGGTCTATCAGGACCGCCGAGTTCTTTCCATCTCTTAATCTTTCCGTTGTAGATATCTCTAAGCTGTTCGGTAGTGATGTCGGCAATCTTCATCGAGGGATGAACTATGGGCACTATGCCATCGAGGGCGATTTTGTGGGCAGTCAGGATAACCCCTTTTTCTTTTCCAGAAGCTATCTCTTTATCCTTTGCCTCTCTTGAACTGGTTGCAATATTAGTTGTACCGTCAATGAGAGCCTTAATGCCTGTTCCTGACCCGCTTCCTGAAACATATACCCTTACATCAGGACTCTTCTTCATAAAAACCTCTGCAGCTTTCTGAGCAATAGGGAGAACCGTTGTTGAACCATCAATCCTCAGGTCCTCAGCATATGAGAGACTCGCCGTTATAAAAACAGTGAAAGCAGAAAGTAAAAAAGTCAAAAACTTCCTCATGGTTTTTTCTCCTTTTATAGTTAACAACAAAAATAAACTGACAAACCTTAACAAATCCCCCTTAATCCCCCTTTGCTAAAGGGGGACTGAGGGGGATTACTTATAATCTCTTTAAATGATCTTTCCAATTTATTAGTCGTTAACTATAGTTTTAAGTTACGGATTAATTGTTACAATTGTGTTACAGTTGTGTTAAATCTCCATTACATGTCTCACCTCCCTTTGATCGGGCATTACATGAAACGAATATACTAAGGAAATGAATTTTTGCTTATTTTCATTAACCCTTTCTTAATATCTTTGAAAGAAATATCGGACAGTCGTCATAGTTTTCTGTACCACAACAGTCAGCACGCTTCTCTCCATCAATCAACATCGACGAGAGTGAGGCCATGCATGTATTAATGCCATTATATGGACACCCCATCTCATAGAAGCCAATTTCTGATTTACTCAGCCCTGTAAATACCATATTCATTGTTACACCTCTTTTTGAGTAGCTTAGCAGAAGGATGTTACAGGACTATTAAAAGAAGGTTATATTTCTGTGCAGAAAATTACTATGAAAATTATTTAAAACCTGAATCTCTACGATCATATGTCAGACTCAGAATATACGATAACAAGATATGCATATTCTGGAATATTCCTGCAGTCTCACATATTTATTTCTACTACCAATTCCGAAACAAATCTGCCGCCTATTCCAATTCGTTCCTGCGACCCTGAGGCAGTCATCAGTCACACCCGCAATCAGAAATATGCAGTGTAAGGTTCTTCATCTAAATACGCATATCGGATATTATTCATGTAGTACAGATTTAAACTGTAAATAATTAAGTTTCTTAAAATGAATTAGCGATAATTACCGATTAATTTTCCTATTATCCAGTGTAAGAGATACTCGACTTCAAACTTTGGTTTTAAAAAGCCTAAAACTTTAGTTTTAAAAAATTTGCAACCTTTTTTGTATTGACAATGGAAGCTTTTTATGGTTGTATTTCTATCTATAGGGGAAGGGATTCCGGTCCTAATTTAAAAATACACAGACCGTTAAAGAAGACGTGTATTATCTTTTCTGGGCAAATGAATAGCCCTGCAGCAAGACCACAGGGTGTCTAATCAAAACAACAATAACTTCTTTGCTAGGAAAGAAAGGAGGATACAAAAGAGGTAAACAGGGAGGGATGAAGTAAAGTAATAGAAATCCTTTTATTTGAAAAGGGGGTAGAGAATGAAAAGAAAAATTTCCATAATTGTGTCAGCACTTTTTTTGCTGACAATTACAGCATTTTTCCTGTGGCCTCAAACACTTATAGCGGATTATTCGTTCTGGTATGGCACCGATATTACTCAAGCTACAATGCCAAATCCTAACTTTGACCCGACTAAGCCACCTGGCCCAACTAACCCACCCACGCTCACTACCAGGCCAGGCCTCACACAAGCACAGGCAAGTGCTTTGGCGACTGCTTTAAGAGGAAATCTTCCGGGTATGTTCGGATCTAACAATAACCCAAAGAAAGATCAAGGGACAACCATCTGGAATAAAGGGAAGACATGGGACGGCTATACGCTCTTGTCGCTTCTTGCGGGGTACCAACCCGTGCCAGGCGGACCGATATATAATGCTGTTCTGGTAGATATGGATGGCACAATTATAAACAAATGGCAGCTTACTGGATTTCCCGCCAAGATGCTCCCAGGAGGCTCTGTTATCGGCGGCAAGGGAGCATTTAACGAACTAATTGGGATGCCTTACATGGCGCAAAAGGATTGGTGTGGAAACGACGAGTGGGTGTGGAAAGGCAATATAGGCCGTAAATGGCAGGCCTAAAGGGATTGGACAAGACCAATAGACAATAATAGATGTTATGATTTTAATGGTGATGGTGTACCTGATGATGGTAACTATAGTATTGAAAATCCGCTTGGCTGCCGAACGCAGGTCGTAAGGGACGATTGGCTGGTGTCTGGATGGCACCATGATTTTCAGAGAGAAGGAAATCCTGTGGGATACTACGCACCCTTTATGAACGCAAAAAAGCAAAACGGAAAGACACTGATTTTGGCCAACTACCTTCCTCCTATATCTGAGACTTGCCCTAACCCTGAAGCCCCTGACAACGAAAATTGTATAAGCAGATATCGGTTGTACGATGAGGCGATTTATATTGTCGACTGGCAGGGAAACATCGAGTTTGAATGGTTCTCCTATCAGCACTTCGATGAGATGGGATTTCTTCCTAAAGCTCAAGAGGCAATACGAGAAACACGATCAGGCGCTTTTAACAACGAAAATGCCAACGACTATCAGCACTTCAACAATGTGAACTGGGTTGGCCCAAATATATGGTACACGTTGTTCCGCGATCAACGCTTTAACCCGGAATACATCATCTGGGATGCACGGTCCAGCAACATCACGGCCATTATAGCCACAGCTGATCATCCGAAAGGGAATTGGAAGAAGGGTGATATTGTCTGGAAAATAGGCCCCAATTACCAGGCACCTTACGACCAAGAGTCCAAGCTGGGACAGATTATCGGACAGCACCATGCGCATATGATTCCCTGGAGTCTTCCTGGTGGAGGAAACATGCTGTTGTTTGACAATGGAGGGGGCGCCGGATGGGGGCCACTGTTCGAAGGGTTGCCTTTATTGTATACTCCAGACTCTCCCTTGAATGATCCGTCACGGGGGGCTATAAATAATACCCTAAGAAACTACTCCCGTGTCATTGAATTCAACCCAAGAACACTCGAAATTGTCTGGCAGTATTCGCAACCCAACCCTACGGCTGATCTCAATGGTGACGGCAATTATTGGGGCAATGAACGGTTCTTTTACAGCTTTTTTATCAGCAGCGCACAGCGTCTACCGAACAGAAACACTATGATTACCGAGGGCGCCACCGGCCGAGTATTCGAGGTGACAAAAGACGGCGAAGTTGTCTGGGAGTTCATCTCACCGTTTAGTGCTGGAGGAAGTGGACTCCCGCTTATTGTAGGCGCTGTCTACCGCGCCTATCGGATTCCCTACAGTTGGGCTCCTGTAAATAAGAACTGCCCGTAAAAGTGACCGGATAAGAAATTGCTTTTTACGCCCGTCGGAAAAGTAATCTATCGGGCTGGGGTGCTATAGGGTCCTCCAGCCCGACTTTATTTATTAATCAAACTAGGTAATTCATTCGCTTGTTCAGGATCAAGGCTTTTCAGTATCTTATATTTCTCTAATCCAGAGCAATAAAATTAACTTTAAACTCTTGGACAACTGCTATCAGATCGATGGTATACAAATCTCATTGTTTGACACGCCAAAATGTTGCGGCGAGCGAAAGATTATTAGGAGATATTTGCTTATTCTAATTCATTCTTGCCACCCTGGAAACAGAAGGGTGGAAGCAAGCAGTCTCAAAACAATCAATCAAAAATTATTGATAGGTTCTTTACAGGCAATGTAATAACATTTTTGCCTAATGGGTAAGGTTCTACACCAGGATATACAACAAATCCCTTTTTACAGGACAGATCTTCGTATGCAACCTCTTTATCATGCTTGCATTTTGAAAGATAAGCTTTCAATTTGCAAGGTAAATATTTACGGTTACAATATTCCAAAGTTCCAAAGAATCCTTCACGCTGAGAAACAGACGTCGCAACACCCCAGAGAAATTCATTTTTTTACCATTCTTAATTAAAGCATACTCTTAAAAAAGGAGGCCCTCCCCGAAGGGAGGGCTGAGGGTTAGCAGAGCTCTCTATTAGAGGTGCTAAAGGGCAACCTGCAATGTTAACTGGATCCTTTTATCGCTGGATTTTTCAGACTGTTTATAATCTACTGTGTCATAATCGAGGAGGATCATATTTTTATGCTGCTTATCTATATGATAGGCAACGCCGGCAATATATCTCCTGTTCTCATCATCTTGCTGATATTTGTTAGGGTTAAAATAATCATACCGCCCAATGACACTAAATTTCTTATCGGGCTTTAATTCGGCAAAGAAAGAATATCCGTCTCTCTTATTCGTATCATCACCTTTCTGGTTCCCCTTGCCCCAGTAATACTGCCCCGTCAGGACAACATACTCATGCTCAAAACTCACGAATCCATTATTCAGTTGCCAGATAGGGTTAGAGGGGATGTCATTTTTCCCCTTATTCCCTTTTCCGGTGATTCCGAAATAAGAGAACTGGAGACCAGGTATGATGTCAGGCAATGGTCTGATGGTCAATCTTCCCTCCAGTACCTTATTCTGATTCTTTTCTGCTGCAGTGTATCCTCCACCATTCATAACAGCAAGAGCCATACTCCCGTAACGGCCGGGGTAGGCATTGTTCACCTTGTTCTGATACTCCTCACTCATCAAACCGCCTAAGAGAGAGACAAAGTTTATACCTACGTCTGCTGAGTTGAATAGTCCGTTTCTCTCAAGGAACATGGTATCCTGGCAGCGGTACCAGTTCAGATTCTCTTCATAATCGAGCCACGGCATATGAACTATCCCCACTTCAACAAACGGCTTCGTCAGGAACGCAAATTCTGGAAGCTTAAACTTGCCATAGAGGTATTTAAGCCTTACCGTAAAAGATCCATCAAAACTACCATTATCTGTCATCTGGCTTACATCGGGGGTGACCCTTGCACTAAACCAGGGAGTAATTTCTTTTTCGATATTGATATAACCACGTTTTACCGTAAAGCGGCTGAAACCTTCTCCCCCTGAAGTATCGCCGGTTTCCCCATTCTGATAAGAGATATACCACAAGTATCCAAATTTCCAACCCTTGGGAGCCTTAGCAATACTGCCAAGATCTTTCATATCCTCCGGCATAGTCTCGGTAACTTTCTTTTCAATTTTTTGTTCTACTTTTTGTTCTACCTCTTTTTCCTTTCCCGCTGTTTCCTTTTCCATCTCCTGGATTACGGTCGCAGCCTCTTCGGGTGTAAAAATACCCTTCTCTACCAGCTTTTTGAGAATTGGGTTTTTGATCTCTGCTGCTACTGCCGTTTCTGCCACAATCAGCATTGCACACAAACATAAGACAAAAACAGACAACCTGCTTCTCATACACATACCTCCTTTTCATTAAAATTTAGAATTAAGAAATGAGAACTTTAAAAATGAATACCTTTCTTCTTTCTCAATTTCAATTTGAACTTAGTATGCTGATGGATTGTTACAGTAATATTAAGGTAGGATTAATTTTTGGTTACGGGCGAAATAATTATTTTTACCGCGGTACCTTTACCAGGTGTGCTTTCAATCTCCATCTCCCACCCATGAGCCTTCACGAGGTGCTTAACGATTGCGAGGCCAAGACCTGTGCCTCCCAGCTCCCGAGAACGAGCCTTGTCAACCCTGTAAAATCTCTCACCAAGGCGGGGAAGGTGCTTTTTCGGGACACCGATACCAGTATCCTCGACGCAGATTTCGATATAATCAAAATCTGCGAGTTCGGAGTGTTGAGTTTTTAGTTCGGAGACTATTTTCTCCGAACTCCGAACTCTGAACTTTGAACTCTTAACTCTTATGGTAACTCCCCCCATATCTGTAAACTTGATCCCGTTGTCTACAAGATTGAGGAGTATCTGGATCAAACGATTTCTGTCTGCTTTAATCTCCTGAAGGCCAAGAGATATCTCTTTTTTGAGATACAGTCCTTTACTCTGGGCTTTCTCCCTCAAAGTTTCGAAGGCCGAATCTATGACGGTATCAAGATTAATGGTCTCCTTTTCTATCTTAATATCACCAAGTTCTATCCTGGAGAGAGTAAGCAAATCGCTTACGAGAGAATTCAAACGCTCGCTGTGGTTCTTGATGGTTTCCAGAAATTTATATGCATTTTCTTTATCATCAAGAGCACCCTCAAGAAGCGTTTCAGCAAAACCTTTTATCGCAGTTATAGGAGTCTTTATCTCATGCGAGACATTTGCGACAAAATCCTTTCTCACATCCTCAAGTTGTTTGAGCCTTGTAATGTCATGGCATACTAAAACTACTCCCGATAATTCCCCTCTGACTGAATAGGGTGCAGCAGTCATCATTACATATAGTTCTTTTGGATATGCTACCTCAATCTCTCGTGATGTAGTTTCCTTGGTTTCAACCACCTTATCTATTACCTCCATAAGTTCTGCTTTCCTCAGAGTCTCCATCACTGTCTTTCCCTCAATACTCGACTCAATACCAAAAAGGTTTTTCATGGCAGCATTGCTTAAGAGTATTCTGCCTTTCGAATCTGTCAACATCAACCCATCGGACATATTCATAAGGATAGCCTCTGTCATATGTTTCTCTTCTTCACTTTGTTCAAGTCTGTTCTTGAGTTCTTGAGCCATGTTGCTAACATTCTTTGTTAATTCTCCAAGCTCGTCTTTTCCTCTCGGGAAAAGTCTTTTTCTGAAATTCCCTGATGCAACTTCTTTTGAAAAAACTGTGATCTGTTCTATAGTTTTTACAATCCTACCAGTCAGTACGAGGCCTATCAGAAAGACTATGAAGAGAGATACAAAAGACGCAGTGAGGATTTGAATCTTTATCTTTCGAACAGCAGCCTCAATATCATAAAGAGGCACAGACATTCTCAGGAATCTTTTCTGTGAGTCCTTTGTGATTGCCAGGGCGAGGTAGAATAAATTCTTATGAATAGTTTTACTGAACCTGATAGCACTACCGATGTCATTTGTTTCTGCTTCAATAATCTCCTGTCTATTTGAGTGATTATCCATCAGAGAGGAAGGCTCATCAGAGTCTCCTAAAACGCGGCCTGAGCTGTCAATGATAGTGATTCTTGCGCCTGTTTTATCCTTATAATTCTTACAGAAATCGTCAAGATTATCTTTAAAAGATAAAGGGATGTCTTCAGCAATCAAGCGGCTTTGTACAGTAAGATTCTCCAGTAGTTCCGAGATATAGTTATCCTTGATTGCGCCTGAGAGATAATTCCCAAGGACAATAAGCAGGATAGATGCTAAAATGAAATACGAGAAGAAGATTCTCTTTAAGAGAACTCGTTTCATTACTTTCCGTCAAAAAAATATCCAATGCCCCGTAGTGTCTTGATATATCTGGGATGAGCAGGGTCTTCCTCGATATGGGCCCTTAACCTTCGAATATGCACATCAACCGTCCTCGGTTCAACAAATGCTTCATCACTCCAGACTGCATCAAGAAGCTGTTCCCGATTAAATACCTTCCCTTTTCTTTCAACAAGAAAGAGCAGAAGTTTGAACTCTGTTGCACTCAGTTTAACGGGCTTACCTTTTACAGAAACAGTATATCTCTCCCTGTCTATAACAAGTTCCCCTGCCTTCAGTATCTTTTCGGGGGCAGGTTTTTCCATTGATCTTCTCAGGACTGCCTTGACCCTTGCCAACAACTCTCTTGGACTAAAGGGTTTTGTAACATAATCATCTGCTCCCATCTCCAGGCCAAGTATCTTATCCACCTCTTCTCCTTTTGCTGTAAGCATAATGATAGGCAGAGCCTCTGTCTTTGGGTCATTTCTTAAAATCCGACAGAGTTCCATACCCTGAATTCCGGGAAGCATGAGATCGAGAACAACAAGGTCGTACCTTCCCTTCTTTATCTTTGCAAAGGCAGTTTCACCATCCAAGGCTGAGTCTACACTGAAGCCTTCTTTTTTGAGATTATATGATATGAGATCAACGAGGTCAGCCTCATCATCAACAACGAGGATATGCTTTGGCGTGTCCATGTATGGAAATAGTATATCAGTTATAGAACAAACCCAGGAATGATGGGATTGCTTTGGTAGTCCGCCTAAGGCAGAGACTTCGCAATGACAGTCACCCTCAGGATTGTAAAAGATCCCTTACCACCTTCTCTGACACCCCTTTATGTATCCTCACCTTTCCTATTTTTTCTGGCAGGATAAACCTCAACTCTCCTGCAACAGTCTTTTTGTCAAGCTTCATGGATGAGAGGATATGTCTGATATCTATATCTGATGGCATCTCTGAAGGGAGGCCGTATGCATCAATGAGAGCTTTTATCCTAAGTACCCTATTATTGTCAATAAAGGTGAGCAAACTGGAAAGCTCCGCCTCAAGGCACATACCAACAGCAACTGCCTCTCCATGAAGATATTTTCTGTATTCCGTAGCAGTTTCTATCGCATGGCCAATAGTATGTCCAAAATTCAAAACTGACCTTAATCCTGACTCTCTTTCATCCCTCGACACAACCTCTGCTTTTATCTCGCATGAGCGTTTAATGATATGCTTCAATGCATCAATGTCGAGATTGAGAATTTCTTGTCTCTTGGCTTCAAGGAAACCAAATAGCTCCTCATCCCATATTACACCATATTTAATGACCTCGGCGAGTCCTGCAAGGAATTCTCTTTTCTTCAGGGTTTTCAGTGTTTCCACATCAATCCAGACAAGTCTTGGTTGCCAGAATGTGCCTATCATATTCTTACCGAGTTTGTGGTTAACACCTGTTTTGCCTCCAACAGAACTGTCCACCTGGGCAAGTAACGTTGTCGGGACTTGTACATATGAAATCCCTCTCATGTAGGTAGATGCTGCGAAACCAGTAATATCTCCTATTACTCCTCCTCCAAGAGCTATGAGAGATGACGACCTGTCAAGTTTTGCCTTGAGAAGTTCATCATAAATATGCTCTACCCAGAGGAGATCTTTATATTCCTCGCCATCCGGTATTGTTACAGTCAACACATCAAAGCCAGCCTTCTTTAAAGAGTCTGCAACAGCTCCGCCATACAAAGGATACACCGTAGGGTTACTCACAATAGCAACCTTAGGGCTTAGACCTAAGAATTGAATGCAATCTCCTATGTTTGAAAGGACGTTCCTTCCCATCAATATATCGTAGCTTCTCTCTCCAAGTTCAACCCTTACTTTTTCCATCTTATACCTTCCATCTTCTTGGTGAGTTTTTTAAACCTGACCTGAAAGGAGATAACCTTTGAGCGGATTTTTTTGACGATAGTCCAATAAAAATATTTCTAATATAAAGAGGCAAAAGCCTCGGAGTCCCGATCTTATCAGGACGAGAATGAGCGAAAAGGTTATCTCCTTTCAGTATCATTTATATCTTAACTGGTTAATAACACTTTCTAACTTTTAACTTTCAACTTTTATCTTCTCTATTATCTCCTCTGCGATCTGAAGAGGTGTTTTGCCCTCTGTATCTATCATGATATCTGCCTTCTCATAAAAAGGCTTCCGAAAATTTAATAGCTCTTTTATTCTTCCAAAAGGGTCTCCCACCTTCAGGAGGGGCCTGTTACTGTTATGTACTGTCCTTTTGAGGATTGTCTCTGGTGTCGCCATAAGACAGACGATAACTCCCCGTTTTCTCAGGGCATCCATATTTTCCTGCTTCAATACAGCACCACCACCTGTGGAGATAATAACATTTGTATGTTCCGATAGTTTCTGTATCATCTCCGTTTCTATTTCCCTGAAGCTTGACTCACCAAACTTTTTGAATATCTCATTGATAGTCATCACCTGAGATTTTTCTATCTCTGTATCAACATCAATGAGCTCCATATTGAGAAGCCTCGAGAGCTCTCTCCCTACCGCGGACTTACCTGCTCCCATAAAACCGGTAAGGACGATGTTTTTCATTTAAAAATCCCCTCCCCCTCTTTGCCAAAGGGGGGCTAAGGGGGGATTTTCATCCACCCTTTGTGTTGCTATTCGTAGCAAATGCTCCATGATTAAAGATATTGTATTAGTTACAATTAGGGAGGTCAATCTGTTATATTTAAATATGCCAAAGGTTCTTGTTGGAATGAGCGGAGGAGTTGACTCCTCTGTAGCTGCATATCTTCTCAAGGAAAGGGGATATGAAGTAGAGGGTCTCAGCCTCATCCTATGGGAAGAAAGGAAAACAACTGACTTTAAAACCTGCTGTTCCCTCCAGGCTGTTGAGGAAGCATCAGAGACTGCCCATCATATTGGGATAACACACAGCGTATTGGATGTGCGAGATGATTTTATAGAGAAGGTTATTGAACCTTTTGTTAATGCCTATACAACTGGCTTAACTCCTAATCCCTGCATATTATGCAATAAATTTATCAAGTTTCCCCTCCTCATGAAAGAGGCAGAAAAAAGAGGTGCTGAATATATAGCAACCGGCCACTATGCAAGGGTTGAACCAGCGCAAAGCATAGAGCATGGAACACAGAGCAAAAATAATTTTTCAACGTCCAACGTTCAGGGTTCAACGAAAGACCCCGAACTTAAAAACTTGTCACTTGTCACTCGTCACTCGTTACTGAAGAAGGGAATTGACGCGAAAAAAGACCAGTCCTATGTCCTCTATATTTTAAAACCGGAGGAGCTTAAGAAGATAATCCTTCCTCTCGGTAATTACAGGAAAGATGAGGTCAGAGAGATTGCAAAAAGGCTTAACCTTCCTGCAGCAAAGAGGGCTGAGAGCCAGGAGGTATGCTTTGTTGAAGACAGAAATTATTTTAAGTTCATTGAAAAACTTTCTCCTCTTGTAGGGAAACCCGGTCCTATCATTGATATGGCCGGAAAGGTAATAGGAACACATAAAGGAATTCATGCTTATACTGTTGGCCAGAGAAAAAGGCTGGGTATATCATCAAAAGAACCCATTTATGTCGTACAGATTGACGCTCTCAGAAACACCGTATATGTTGGTACTCAAGAGGCTGCAAAGAAAAAAGAATTTTCTGTTGAAGACCTGAACTGGATTCTGCTGCCACCAGCTGAAAACTTGCAAGTAACTGTGAAAGTACGGTCTATGATGAAGGCTGTACCGGCGAATGTTTTTTTACTGAGAAGTGGAAATTTACACGTTGCAGGTAAAGAACAGGTCATCTATGCATCACGCATTATCCATCAAATGTCAGGTGAAATTGTTCGCTTGGTATTTGATGAGCCCCAGTGGGCTCCTGCGTCAGGCCAGAGTGCTGTCTTTTACAACGGAGATACCGTAATCGGTGGAGGGGTAATTAAAATATTAGCCTGACGATATTTGGTACTATTTCAACCTTTACTGGAGTCTTGCCAAAATAATCACCGTCAATCTGGATATGGGCGCTGCCCTCGACTTCTACAGTGGTTGCCTTCACGTATTCTACATCCTTAAATCTAAGATGTCTGCCCATGACGATACCGAAGACATACCTGATGACGTCTAAACGGCTTTTACCCTTAAACAGGCAGACATAAAGAAAAGGGGCAGGAAGTCTTGCATCAGGGGTAATCCTGTAATTACCACCGTATTTCGCTGCCTTACCTATGATTGCTGTATATCCAGAGAAGGTTCCCCCATCTATATGAAAAAACAATTCACTGGGGTTGAATCTGGTAAGGGTTCTTATCCCACTATAAATATAGGCACCTTTACCAGAGAACTTCTTGAGAGTCTCATTTACCCCGAGGACTGCCTCGCCATCGAAGCCAATGCCTGCCATAAGACAAAAATAACGGGTAACGAGTGAAGCGTGATGAGTAGTAGCTATCTTGCCGAGGGAAACGGTTTTGGGAGCTTTTTTTAAGGCCACCTCCAGTGCATTTTCAATATCCTCGGGTACACCAAGCTCTTTGGCAAGGACATTTGTAGTTCCAAGAGGCAGAATAGCCATTGGAACTTCTGACCCTGCAATTCCATTAATCACCTCATTGAATGTACCATCACCACCTGCTGCAATAATGAGAGAGGGTGATTCTTTTACCGCTTCTCTTGCGAGATTCTCTGCGTGTCCCTTGCGCTCCGTGAAAAGTACCTCAACGGCGTATCCCCTTGACTCCAAAAAATGAGATGCCTCTGCGAGTTTTCTGCCCGATGCTTTTTTTGCTGTGGGATTACATATAAGGATGATTGAGGATTTCATTAAACGGAATTATCCCTTTACAGAAAGAGACCTTTCCTATTATTACTGGCCTTCTTTCAAGATATTCTATAATATCCCTGACATTTATTCCTTCCTTCACGAAGAATGCCCTGCCTCCGTTTTTGCTTCCTTTATTCTTGATATGAGGTACTCTTACATATCCGAAACTTTTAGAGGCTACATAGCCTGTTGTGTAATTTGGATCGTCAGACACACATAATTCAGCTACCACATGCTTGCAGGATGAAACCTTTGATGCAAGGATCAGGGCCTCTTGAACAGTATCGGTATTAATCCCATATTTCGAGAGCTTTGATGAAAGCTCCTTGAATACTGTCTTTGTAATTCCGAGTCGGGATACTCTTATGCCTCTTCCCCTATCGGGCTCAAGATGTTTGCCCTTTTCGGCTGTAATAATAGTAGCGCCTCGCATACCGCCTTTTTTGATTAATTCAAAGGCCATATCAATAGCTATTTTCGATATCCCTGATGACTGAAGTAACTGCCTCACAAATTTTTTACCTTCTATCGGCCTTGTATTTTTAATTGTGGCTACAGGTAAAGCCGAGAGCGTTTTTGGCTCCTGTTTTATATCCTCGATGGTAATGATGATTTTATCAGCCTTGCCTCTGGGATGGGTCAAAGCCCTTTCAATATATTGTTCGATGATCTCCGGAATCTCTGACTTCCTGTACAGCCCCTCCGCACCAGATATGTGAATCTCCTTCGGACTGACGAGTGACGAGTGACAAGTGACGAGTTTTTTCGATGCCCTCATCCTTATGCTCCAAAGATTTTTCATGGAAGTATTATATTAGTAATTCCCCCTCTTTCCCCTTTAGTAGAGGGGGATGTTGGGGGATTACCTATCAATATGACTACCTGACGAGTAATTAAAAATATTGGATGATTTTATAGTATGTATTCCTCTGTGCCGGTCTGAAGCCGGTATCTTTGATCGCCCGTATAATATCTTCTTTTGAGACCATGTACCTCACGCCCGTTGATGCTACAACATTTTCCTCTATCATGGTAGAACCAAAGTCATTCGCTCCGAACCTTAAAGCAACCTGTGCAAGCTTAAGACCCTGCGTAACCCATGATGCCTGTATATTGTTAATATTGTCGAGATAGAGCCTTGACAAAGATAGAATCCTTAAATACTCTACAGCGGTTGCAGGATATAGTTTAGTAATCCCCCCCTTCCCCCCTTTAGTAAAGGGGGGGAAGGGGGGATTTGAGCTCTCAGCTAATGCGGTATTTCCAGGCTGGAAACTCCATGGTATAAAGGCTGTAAAACCACCCGTTTTATCCTGAAGGCTCCTGACAGCATCAAGATGCTCGATGACATCCTCTGCTTTTTCAACACTTCCAAACATCATGGTCGCCGTTGTCTTCATGCCAAGCCTATGTGCCTCTTCCATTGCCTTAAGCCATCTCTTGGATTTAATCTTCCTCGGACTGATTATCTCTCTTACCCTGTCAGAGAGAATTTCTGCACCTCCGCCCGGAATAGAATCAAGCCCTGCATCCTTGAGAAGCCGCAGTGTTTCTCGTATTGTGAGGTCTGCTCTATCCGCCATATAGCATATCTCCGGAGGGGAGAACCCATGGATGTTGATATCAAACCTATTCTTTATCTCCTGCAAGAGATTTAAAAAATAGCCAATGTCGAGTCCTGGATTGAGTCCTCCTTGAAGGAGTATTTGTGTGCCTCCTAATTCTATTGTCTCGTCAATCTTTTTGAGAAGCTCATCTTTACCTAAGAGATACGCCTCGGGGTCGTCTTCATTTTTCCAGAAGGCACAGAAGCTGCATCTGTTGATACAGATATTGGTGTAGTTAATATTCCTGTCTATGATAAACGTGACGATGCCTTCAGGATGGAGCTTTCCCCTCATTCTATCAGCTATCCTGCCAAGTTCAAGCAGATCAGCCTCCTTGAGCAACTTCAAGCCTTCTTCTTTTGTAAGACGATGATTGTTTTTCACTTTAAACTTTTAACTCTTAACTTTTCACTTTTTTACTTGCCTATAGAAACAATCCCTTTCAACAGGAACCTTCCCTGCCATCTTTATCAGATGTGTAAGTTCATCCGGTGTCATTGACTCGGCTGACAAGGCACCTGCTGAATGGGTAATCTTTTCCTCAATAACAGTTCCGCTGAGGTCGTCTGCACCAAAAAGAAGTGAAAGCTGGGAGATCTTTTCTCCGAGCATGATCCAGTAAGCAGTGATATGATCAAAATTATCGAGCACTATCCTACTAACGGCGATGGTCTTCAAATCATCTATGCCCGATGAGTAAGAGCCACCTATTTCATTGCCTTTTGGATGATAGGAGAGTGGAACAAATGCCTGAAAGCCACCTGTCCTGTCCTGAAGATCCCTCAGGGTAAGTAAGTGGTCAACACGATGTTCATAGTTTTCAATATGCCCATAAAGCATCGTTGCATTTGTTTTTATACCTAATCTGTGTGCTGTCTCCATAACCTCAAGCCATCTCTCCCCAGAAATCTTCTCCGGACAGAGTCTGCTCCTTATCTTACTGTCAAATATCTCAGCACCACCTCCTGGCATCACATCAAGGCCGTGTCCTTTGAGGGCAAGGAGTGTATCTTCAAGACTGAGTCTACTTATCCTCGACATATAATCTATCTCAACAGCGGTAAAGGCCTTTATATAAAGCTCGGGAAAATTCTTCTTTATCGCTGAAAGCATATCCAGGTAGTATTCAAACGGCCAGTCAGGATGAAGCCCTCCGACAATATGAACCTCAGTAATCCCCCCTTTTCCCCCTTTGACCCCTCTGTATCCCCCCTTACTAAGGGGGGAATTAAAGGGGGGTGAGGGGGGATTACTGAAGCCCGGGCAATAAGGTTTGAGTTTCTGGATAATCTCTTCTATGGTCAGCTCGAATGCTCCCCCTTCCCCTTTTGAACGGCTAAAGGCACAGAATCTGCAACGGTTAACACAGATGTTTGTCGGGTTTATATGCCTGTTCCTGATATAGAGTACATTTTTGCCGTTTTTCTTCTCAGCTATATATGAGGCAAGGTCTCCAAGATAAAAGATATCGTCTGTCTCGAATAATTCGATTGTCTCATCCCCGGATACTCTTTTACCAGCCAATACTTTATCCTTGATTCTTCCGAGCATAAACAATTATAAATGAAAAAGCCCTTGAAAGACCAAAGGGGTTTGTTGAAACAATGAGTTTTTTGATGCAAAAACCGTAAAAATCTATATAATAGTGATAATTTAGTATATGAAAATAGTAGATCTATTATGATACACAATGGTGACTGGTATCACAGTAATGAATAATTGATATGCTCAATTATTGTATAAAGAGAGAGGACTAAGGTCTTAACAAAAAGAGAGTGAAGGAATCATAAAACTGAGAAGAACCCTATAAAATGGAGGCAATTATGAAAAGGATTGTTTTTCTCGTTGTTGTAATTTTTGCATTATTCTTTCTATCAGAAATGATCCTCGCTGGAACAGACCCCGAATATGATAAGGCACTCACCTATTACAATAGCGGAAAATTCAAAGAAGCTATCACGCTTTTAAAAGAGTATGTAGAAAAGAAACCGGAACCGGCTGCATATTATCGCATAGGGTATGCCTTATATAAACTCAAGAAATTTGATGAGGCAGATGAATATTTTAAAATGGCATATCTAATTGATCCCTTGTTTTCTCCAGCACTGATTGGTTTTATTAAACCGTATCCTCACGAGAAAATGAAGGAGTCCACAAAGCCATCACAGGTTCCCATAAAACAGATACCACATAAAAGAAAAGGAAAGCAACTTGCAGTAAAACAGGAACCTATGCCTGAGAAACAATCCTCACAGGATATCCAACCGCAGAAGGCCAAGGAGCCTTCGGTTACGTTAGAAGAAAAATTGCCATCACCAGAACCACAGCAAATCGAACCACAACAAATGATGCAACCGCCTGCGGGATTCCCACCTATGCCAGGGCAGAGAAAAGGGATGCAAGGTATACCTCCGGGAGTTCCTACCGGGCTATTAGCTGGGTTTGGAATGATGTTGATTATCGTAGGGATCATTTCATATATATATACATGTTTATGCCTTTTCCTCATCGCGAACAAACTCAATGTGCCTGCTCCTTGGATAGCATGGATTCCTCTTATCCAGGTATGGACTTTTGTAAGTTCTGCTGGTAAGCCATGGTGGTGGATACTCCTCTTGCTCGTCCCGATCGTGAATACCATTGTAGGCATTTATCTCTGGGTCTGCATAACAGAAAATCTCGGCAAAAATAAATGGCTTGGACTCTTAATGCTTGTGCCAATTGTAAACTTCGTATTTCTTGGCATACTGGCGTTCTCGAAAACAGAACAACCCAGTTACACAGGTATGGGGACTACTGCAGCTTAATAGCATTAAGGTCGTCATTAAAAAAGAGCTTTGCGTAAGTATTAAAACTTGACCTGGTAGACAGTGACAGACTAAGCCCTGACTTTTGATAACACCTACTTATCTTACTTATCTTCAGTTTGATAGAGGTCTAAGAACTAACAATTACTGTGGTAGAAATATGCATAACGTTTGTGGTGCAAAAAAAGACCGCAGGGTTTTGACGTAAGTTTTTTACAACATGTTATGCGCAGTTGACATTTCAATCGCGATAATCTTTCTTTGTTATAAATTCGAGATTCCATATTTTTTCGGCCTTTGTTCCGAGTAACCAAAAAGAAACTGCTAAAATAATAAAGAATATAGCTTTATGAGTTGCCTTCCAGAAGTATTCAAAATATCTTGTGTATAGATTAATAAATAAGAAGGTTATGCCAAATCCTCTTGCTATGGAATCATCATATTTCAATCCATATATAATGCTACCTATAGCAACTAATCCAAACATAAGACCCCAGTGAAACAATTCGATTTGCTTCGCACGGTACCAAGAATCCATGTCTCCATAATTTCCAAAGATAGACAAAATCCAGAGAGCAATAAATAAATAGAGAAAAGAGCATGTCCCTCAAATAGTTGAAGTAAGTAAGCGACTCGATTAAACTGATTTACCTATTAACCATCAAATTTAAAGGAGTCGCTTATGAAAAGAGAATACCGGAAAATGGCACGGAAAGCAAACG
>Ga0315282_10004352_pt1 | contig 24680 bp, 16 predicted proteins | sample YL17G07_20_MG_FD_203693 | JGI IMG/M metagenome (GOLD analysis project Ga0315282, IMG submission 203693) | Sediment microbial communities from Yellowstone Lake, YNP, Wyoming, USA - YL17G07_20 | ecosystem: Environmental > Aquatic > Freshwater > Lake > Sediment | place: USA: Wyoming | collected... | reverse complement strand
CGCCCTCGCCGGCGCCATCGGTCTGTACGCTTGGCCGATTGTTGCGGCGATTGCGGCCGCATGGCATGGACACCGGGCCGCCGACGAGCGGCGCCCCTGGCTGACGCGAATCGCGGGAGTCGCGGGGGCGGGCGCCGTCTTGGCGGCAGGAACGATCCTGGCGCTTGCGTCGCTGGATCCCCTGGAACGGTCGCTCCTGCGGGTCGACTGGTGCGCGCAGGAGGGGCGCTGGACCGAGTTGCTGGCCGAACCCGCGGCCCAGCGCGTGGTGAACCCGCACGTGCAGCAGTGCGTGACGCGGGCGCTGTTCCACACCGGCCGCCTGCTGGACGATCTTTTTTCGCTTCCGCTGACCGGCGAGGAAACACCGCTTCCGCGCGGCCTCGTCGATTTCTACACGTTTGCCGGGTACCGGCGCACATGCGACGAGATGCTGGAACTCGGCCGGGTCAGCGAGGCCGAACATGCGGCCTACGAGGACCTGGAACTCCTCGGCGAGCAACCACGGAACCTCAAGCACCTGGTCCGCATCAACGCGCTTAAGGACCGGCCCGAGGCGGCGAAGGTTTTCCTGGAAATGCTCCGCAAGACGCTCTGGGGTCGAGCCTGGGCCGAAAAGTGCCTGAGCGACCTGCGCGACGATCCCTCATTGGGCGGCGACCCCGATGTCCAGCGCGCCCGCTCCCTGATGTTCACGACCGACCTGGCGGACAACCCCAGTTCGTCGGCGGCGCTGCTGGAACTCTTGCGGACGAACCCGCGCAACCGGATGGCCGCCGAGTTTCTCATGGCCCACTACCTGCTTACCCGGCGGTCCGACCTCGTCGCCGCCAACCTGGCGCGCCTGCGCCAGTGCGGCATGACGGAACTCCCGCGGCACGTCCAGGAGGCCGTCGTGCAGTTCGCCTGGCACCACCGGGACCAGCCGATCCCCCTGTTCGGGTTTGCCTTGTCGCGGGAGGTCTGCAACGGGTATCCCCGGTTCGTCGAGCGCCTCACGCCGCACGCCAAGGATCCCGCCGGCGCATGGAACGCCTTGAAGGACCGGTACGGACGCACGTACTGGTTCTACGCAACGTTCGGGTGCACGCCGCTGGGGCGCCAGGGTCCCCCGCCGGCCCTTGCCAAGGAGGCGCCGCAATGAGACGTTGGCTCCCCTACGCGGTGGCGGCGGCGGCAGCCCTGGCAGCCTTGGGCTGGGCGTATTACGCGTCCCTGCCGCCGGACGGACTCAAGAACGCCCAGGCGGTGGACCGGGCGCCGCACCTGAAGCCGGACTACGCCGGGGTCACCCTTCCGCCGAACATCGCGCCGCTGAACTTCATTGTCGATGAGCCGGGCGAGGAGTACTTCGCGCGGTGGACGGGAACGGCCGGGGCGGTTCTGGAGGTCCGAAGCCGCTCACCGTCGATCCTCATCCCGGCGGCCGCGTGGCGCCGCTTCCTTGCCGCCAACCGCGGCGACGCGACCGTAGACCTTTACGTCAAGGCGCGCGACGGCGGCTGGCGCCGCTTTCAGGCGTTCACCCAGACCATCGCCGACGCGCCCATCGACGGGCATCTCGTTTACCGGCTCCTCGGGCCGATCCACAACAAGTTCTGGAACATCGCCATCTACCAGCGCAACCTCGAAGGATTCCGGGAGACGCCGGTCGCAGACAATGGGTCGTTCGATCACGCGTGCATCAACTGCCACACCTTCTGCAAGGGCGACCCGTCGCGGATGATCCTGCACGTCCGCGGGCCGCATGGGCCGGCCATGATCCTGGCGCGCGACGGCCAGGCCGTCAAGGTGGACACCCGGACCGCGTTCAACCCGTCGCCGGCGGGGTATGCGTCGTGGCATCCGAGCGGGCGGCTGCTGGCGTTCTCCGTCAACGCCCTCCGCCAGTTGTTTCATACCACGGGAGAAATCCGCGACGTCTTCGACGCGCAGTCCGACCTGGCCGTGTACCAGGTCGACTCGAACACCGTGACCACGGCCCCCGCGATATCGAAACCGGACCGCAACGAAACGTGGCCGGCCTGGTCGGCGGACGGCAGGTACTTGTACTTCTGCGCCGCGCCGAACTTGCCGCTCGACCGGTTCCGGGAGGTCAAGTACGACCTGATGCGGGTCCGGTACGACCTCGAGACTGACCGCTGGGACGAAGCCGAGACCGTCCTGGCGGCCAAGGACACCCGCCTGAGCATCCTGGAGCCGCGCCCCAGCCCCGACGGCCGGTGGCTACTTTTCTGCATGTGCGAATATGGCAACTTCCCCATCTACCAGCGCTCCTGCGACCTGCACCTGATGGACCTTGCGACGGGCCGGCACCGGCGCCTCGCCTGCAACAGCACCCGGTGCGACTCGTACCACTCATGGTCCTCCAACAGCCGGTGGATCGTCTTTTCGAGCAAGCGCGACAACGACCTGCTGGCGCGGCCGTACTTCGCGTACGTTGACGACAGCGGCGAGGCCCGCAAGCCGTTCGTCCTGCCGCAGGAGGACCCGGCGTTCTACGATTCCTTCCTGAAAACCTACAACGCGCCGGAACTGGCGACGGCGCCCGTGCCGGTCACGCCGCGCCAGTTCGCTCGGATCATCCGCGAGCCGGGGCCCCAGGAGGAACTGAAGGCTGCGCTCGACCCGCAGGTTCCCGTGCCGACCGCCCGCGCCCCGACGATGCCCGCCGAACTGCCGTGGACCCCCGGCAGACAGCAGCCGCACGAGTGAGGCCGGCCCAGGTTCTGCCGGCGCCCCGTGCGACCCCCCGGCCGACGAAAGGCCGCGGCCGAAGAATGGCCTGGACCTTCTTGACTGCCGCCGCCTCATCGGTAGCATAGGCGCCATGAGGACCTGCCTTCCAGGCCTCGCCTGCATCGCGATGGCGGTGGGCGCGGGCGCCTTCGGCGCGGCGCCCCCGGGCGATGAGACGCCCGCCGTGCCGCAGCAGGCCACGATAAAGCCCGCGGGCCAGGCAGAGTGGGGGCCGCCCGCGGGCGGGCTGGTCGTCTCCCTCGGCCTCGACGGCGAGGCGGCGGCCGGCGGCCGGATCGCCTTTCGCATCCGGATCCGAAGTGCCGCAGGGCAGCCGGTCGCCCTGGCGGCGGCCAAGGACGCCGCCGGGTGGGTGGTCATCGCACAGAGCCTCGGCGGGGAGAAGAAGGCGGTTTACAGCCGGCGGGTCGCGATGGCCGACCTGGCGCCCGACTGGCCCGCCGAACTCGCCGCAGATAAGACCCTGGCGCTCAACCCCGTCGACCTCGGCGCCGGGCCGGCCTGGGGCTCCGACGCCGCGCGGGAACTCCTCTTGGCCTACGTCTCGGGCAAAGCCGGGCCGGACCTGCCGAAGCCCGCCGGCAAGTTAAGCGAGTGTCTGGCGCCCGGCCGCGCGATGGCCCGGTTCACCCTCTGCCTCCCCGCGCCCGGCGCCAAGCCGGTGCTGGTGACGTCGGGCGCCCTGGACTTCACCGTCAGCCCGCCGAACCTTGCGTCGATGAAGCCGGAATCGCGCGACGCCTTCGCGGCCGACCTGCTGAAGCAGTTCGACCGCAACCCGTGGTCGGGCCAGCAGGCGCACAACACGGCGGTGCGCGTCGGCAAGGAGGTCCTGGCGCCGATCATCGCGGCGGCCTTCGAGACGGCCCGGCCGGGCCACGCGCGGCTGTGGCTGGCCACGACCGTGGCCGACATCCGCGACGAGCGGTCGGCCGACGCCCTTATAAAACTTCTCGATGATTCGATGGACGGCGTCCGGTACGTCGTGGCCTACCACGGCCCCAAGCAGGAGAGCCCGCGGCTGGACAAGGCGATCGTCCAGAGGGCGGCGGCCGGGAAGGACCCGGGCCTGGCGGCGTGGGCCCTGATGGGCTTCATGGTCCACCGCGGCGCCGTGCCCGAAGAGGTGCTGCGGGCGGGCCTGGAGAGCGACGACCCGCGGGCCCGGGCGGCGGTGGCCGAGGCGCTCGCCGGGCACGCCAGCGACTTCAACGTCTCTCGCCTCGTCCGCCTCCTGGGCGACGCCAACGAGCGCGTGCGGGCCACCGCGGCCGCGATGCTCGGCAAGTCGGGGAACAGGTCGCCGCCGGTCCTGGCGGGCCTCGTCAATGCGCTCGACCTGCCGGGAGAGGCGGCCCGCACGCGGATCTGTGCGGCCCTGTCGGAACTCACCGGCCGCACCGCCCCTTACGATCCCAAGGCCGACCCGGCCGCGCGCGGCAAGACCGTCGCCGGATGGAAACAGTGGCTGGCTGAACAGCCGAAGAAGTGACCTGCCTGCGCACTTTCACCGCCGAGAACGCAGCGAACGCAGAGGCTTCGCCGGGAAACGGCGGCGGCGGCGGATGATGCCCGTCGAGCCGGGGGACCGAGGGGCGTGATCGAGAGGCCCGCCCATCGCTCGCACCTGCATCTACGGGCGGGAGGTCTCGAAACAGCGCGCTATTCAGGCTGGGCGCGGTGGGGCGCCTTGGGCGCCGCGCACCGCCTGGCGATCTCATCCAGGCGCCGCCCTACTGGGGCTTGCGGACAAACTTCGCGGGCTCCCCGGCCGATGCGTAAACCGCCGCGACCTTCTGAAGCGGTTCGTCGGTGCCGCCGTACACGGTCAGCGGACGCGGGGCGAGCATCCCCAGCACGTCGGGAATGTCGCACACCCTCAGCACGTTCAGGAGCGTGGGCGCCTCGGGCATCATGTGGCCCAGCGGCGGGTCCTTCAGGATGACCCCGGCGACCTCCGGTTCCCACAGGGCCGCGTAGGCGGCCAGGACGCCGGCGCCGCCCTGTCCGGCGGCATAAACCGGCGCTTTGCCGTCGTACTTGGCCCGCAGGTACCGGGCGGCCGCCGCGACGTCCCACACGCGGCCGGTGTCGATGGTCCGGCCCAAGAGGACGTGCGACCGCTCGACGTAATTCGGCGGATTCTTAGCGGTCCACCGCGTCGGGCCTATGCCGCGAGGCGCTAACAGGTACACGCGGTCGCCGGCCTCCTGGACGCCGCGGACCCACTCGGGAACGTCGGCCGGGGCATCGGCGGCCTGGACGATGAGCAGAACCCGCGCCGCCTCCTTGGCGTCCGCAGGCGGCGCGGCCGAACGCAGGTGCACCTCGATCCCGGGCTCGGTTTCGAGGCGCGCGGTGTCTGCGCCGGCCTCGCCGAGCGCCTTGGCGGGCGGAACCCGCTCCGGGAAGCATCGGAAGGTCACGCGCCGCAGTTGGACCTGGAGCGCCCGTTTCCACCCCTCGTACGCCCCCGTGGCGGGCGGCTCGACCTTGGCCGCCGGAACGAACTGCCGGTCGATCGTGGTATTGAGTTGGTCGCCGGGGATGTCGGGGTCGCTCGGAAACACGCGCAGGCGCTCGGGCGGGATCGGGTAGCGCGCGTCCTTGCCCTCGCCCGCCACCAGGTCCGCCTCGCTGTCGGCGACGGGGCGGGCGTCATTCTTCAGGTGCATGTTGATGAACCGATAGGCCGCCTGCCGGATGTCCTGGCGGTACGCGTGGTCTCCGATGCTGACGGCGCACTCCACGAAATCGCTCGCCCCGTACAGGCTGTAGAGGCGCTTCAGGAGGTTGATGACGCGCTCGTTGGCGTCCATCGGGAAGATCGCGTCGTGATCGCTGTTGGCAAACAGCAGGGCCCGCGGCGCCGCCAGGGCCGCGATCCGCGTCCACGGCCACTGGAACGTGTTGTGCAGGAACATGCAGTCGCAGTGCCCGTTGATGACGCGGTTGACGACGTAGGATTCCAGGTCGGCCATGCCGCTGACGGGCACGGCCGCCTTGACGCGCTCGTCGGCGGCGGCAATCCAGAAGGTGGCGGCCCCGCCCCCGCTGATCCCCGTCACCGCGATGCGGTCCGGGTCGACGTCCGGCCGGCCCGCCAGGTAATCTATGCCGCGCATGCCGTTCAGGCACTCGACCCCGGCGGGCGTGTACCCGCGCGAGAGCCACCACCAGCGGCCCTCGCGATACGTGCCGTGGTGGATGCCCGCGATCTCCCCCAGTTGCAGCGAATCGAGCACGAGGCACACGTATCCGTGCCGCGCAAGCCAGATGCCGTGCGACTGGTAGGCGGTCTTGTTGCCGCTCCGGCCCATCCCGGAATGCCCGCAGACGTACAGGACCGCCGGCAGCCGCTCGCCTTCCTTCGCGCCGGCCGGGCGGTAAAGATTGGCCGTGACGTAGAGGCGCGGCCGGCTCTGGTAATGGAGCATGTCGACCGCGAACCCGTCGCCCTGGAAGGTTCCCGTGACCTTGGCCTCCAGGGGCGTCTTCTCGGGCATCGGGGAGAGGCCAAGCATGTAGAAGTATTCTTCCTTGTACCCGGGCCGGGCCTTCTGCCACTGGTCGCGCGACTTTAAGTCCTGGGCGAACCGGTCGCGGACCTTCCTGGCCTCGCGCGCAAGGTAGTCCTGGATCATCTTGTCGCCGGGTTCGCCGCGGTCGGGCGGGCAGTACGCCTGCCCCCTGGCCATCGACGCGACGCACGCCAGAAAGATGACCACGGCCGCTGCCAGTGCCAGTTGCATGTCTTGACCTCCCAGACCTCTTGTGCCGGCGAAAGCCCCGCCGGAACCGTGACTCAGGGTCAGGCCGACCGGCCGCGCCCCGGGAGCCGGCCCCGGCTCCGGCAGCACGCCTTGCAGTTTAAGCCGCCGGCCCTTCGCGTGGCAAACAGATTCCACGCCAGTACCGACGGCCCACGTGCCCCGGAAACCCCGCGCGCAATGCGCCCGGGAGGGAGGCCGGAGTTAATGAGTGACTGAGTGACTGAGTGACTGAGTACCTGAGTGCCTCTTGCCTTTCTTTGCGTCTTGGCGCCTTTGCGTGAGCCGCCTTTTCACGCTGAGGCAACGGCGGGGTCTCGCAAAGCCGCAAGGCACGCAAAGCAGGGCAGTTTCTTCTGTGCCAAGAAGAAGGTCGTTCTCGCCTTTCTTTGCGTCTTTGCGCCTTTGCGTGAGCCGCCTTTTCACGCTGAGGCAACGGCGGGGTCTCGCAAAGCCGCAAAGCACGCAAAGCAAGGCAGTTTCTTCTGTGCCATGAGGAAGGTCGTTCTTGCCTTACTTTGCGTCTTGGCGCCTTTGCGTGAGCCGCCTTTTCACGCTAAGGCAACGGCGGGGTCTCGCAAAGCCGCAAGGCACGCAAAGCAGGGCAGTTTCTTCTGTGCCAAGAAGAAGGTCGTTCTCGCCTTTCTTTGCGTCTTTGCGCCTTTGCGTGAGGCGCCTTTTCACACTGTCCACCTGGCATTGTCCCTGAAGGTATCTCAACCCCGGACCCGCGATAGGGCCGGCAATTGGCAAAGAGGCAGGCCGGAGGTTGGAGGGGCAGTACACGTGCCAAGGGTTGCCCCGAACCGGTATGCCGCACATCATCGACGCATCGTGGTTGACACGCACCTTGCGGCAGCATAGCATGGACGTACTCGCCGGGGAGGCATGACAGGCCGGTGCGCCTGATGGAGCACAAGGGTGGTAAGGAAGGGCACGTTTGTGGCTTCGCCTAAGCCGTCAATCCATGAAGTTGATTTCTGTTCGCAAGTCGCTTCCGCAGTCAACGGCCTGGTGAGCCAGAATGCGGCCGCCTACCCGTTCCACGAAGCGCGGATAGAGGGCTTCGGGACCGGGGCGGGCCGCCGCAAACGCAAAGACCTTCGCTTCTTCGACCGCCACGGGAAACTCGTATTGTGCGGCGAAGTGAAGTTGCCGGGGACGCCCGAAGGCCGTTCGGCGTATGATGACGGATTGCGTGAGGACGCTTACCTCAAGGCCAGCAACGCTGGAATTCAGTTTTACTTCACCTGGAACGTCAACACTTTCGTTCTCTGGGATCGCAGCCTGTGGGATATCCCGCTCTTGGATCAGCGCGTCTGGGAGCGGCGGTTGGCCCGCACCCTTGCGAGTCCCGAAGAAGTGGCCCGCGAAGACAACCTCAGTTTCATCAAGACACATTTCCTGCCCGATCTCCTGCGCGACCTGGCCGACTTCATCTCCGGCCGCCGGCGCGACTGGCTGCCGCCGGATGATATCTTCATTCATTCCCTCGAAAGCCACCTGGATTGGCCGGTGCAACTGGCCACCGCTTACATACTCCACCATAGCAATAGCAGCAAGGACTTCGACCGGCGTGTGCAGCAATGGATGGGCGAGCAAGACCGTCCTTTTGTTCGTAGGTCGCCCGAAGACTGGTTCAAGGCCGTGAACAACATGGCCAAGACACTGGCTTACGTTTGGGCGAACCGGCTGATATTCTACAAGGCCCTGCGCGCCAGATTCCCCGACCTGCCACGCTTGGAACTCCGGGCCTCTGTTAAAAACCCCGCCGAGGTGCTGAAGGCGTTCAACCGCCTCTTTGAGCGGGCCGTCGAGCGAAGCGGCGATTATGAACCGCTGCTGATGCCCGATGCGAAGGACTGGGCGACCGGGCAGGTCTTCCAGGCGCCGGGCGCCCTCGACGCCTGGCGCGGACTCTTGCGCGGCATCGAATCGGTTGACTTCCGCGAAGTTCCGTCCGACGTGGTGGGGCGCATCTTCCAGAAACTGATCGGCCCCGATGAGCGCCATCGCTACGGTCAACATTTCACCGGCGATGACGTGGTGGACCTGATCAACGCTTTTTGCATCCGAAACGCCGGCGACGCCGTTCTTGATCCGGCCTGTGGATCGGGGAGTTTCCTCGTCAGAGCCTACTACCGCAAGCGACACTTGGACCCGACCCGCACGCACCTGGACCTGATCAGAGAACTCTTCGGCTGCGACATCGCCTTGTACCCCGCGCATTTGGCAACGCTGAACCTGGCGGCCCGCGAAATCAACGACGAAGCGAACTATCCACGCATAAGCCGGCGCAACTTCTTCGACTTTGCGCCCCCGCAGCCGTTCTGTCACATTCCCGATGTCGGAAAGCCGAACGAGCCGATCCCGGTCCCCTTGCCCCCCTTGGACGCCGTTGTCGGCAACCCGCCTTACGTCGCTCAAAAAAAGGTGGAAAAGGACAAAGTGCGATTCGGACAACTCGTGAGCGCGGCATGGCCTGACCTGCGCCTGACCGGCCGCAGCAATCTTCATTGTTACTTCTGGCCGGTTGCTGCCAAACTCCTGCGAGAAGACGGTTACTTCGGTTTTATTACAGATTCAACATGGCTTGATGCCGACTATGGGTTTGCCCTTCAAGGATGGCTGCTGCAGCATTTCCGTATACTAGCCGTCATGGAAAGCGCCGCCGAGCCGTGGTTTCCTGAAGCCCGCGTCAAGACGTGCGTGACCATCCTTCAGCGGTGCGAGGATGAGGCCGAGTGCATGGCAAACCACGTTCGCTTCGTCCGCTTTGGCCGCAGACTGTCGGAGATCATCGGCGTTGAGCCAACCCCCGGAAACGAGCACACCCGGCAGGCAGCCGTCGAGCGCCTGCGCGACCGCATCCTGAACGCCGAAGCTGACTGCCAAGACCAGGATTTGCGGATCATCATGAAGACTCAGAAGGACCTTTGGGCCGATGGCGTTAGGGCCGGGACGGTCCTGCGCGATGCGCCCGAGGAAGAACCCGCGGACGAGCCGGAAGAGGGCGAAGTGGTAGAAGACGTGCCGGAATCGCCGGAAGTTGCGGCGATGAACCACATTAACTCAACTGCTCCCGATGCCTACCGCGCCGGCAAGTGGGGTCGCTACGTCCGCGCCCCGGACCTCTTCTTTGAAATCATGCGCCGTTTCGGCCGGCGGTTTGTCGCCCTGGGCGAGATTGCCTCCATTCGCCGAGGCATCACAAGCGGCTGCGATGACTTCTTCATGCCGAAGGACATCACCGCTAGGCTGCTCGAAGCCCACAAGACCGACCGCGACTTTCGCCGACGCTCGGGCGGCGCGCCCCGGAAGGATGTCGGATCGGGCAAGTTGAGGATTGTTGAGGACGGCGCAGGGGTAGTGCATCCCATAGAAGCCAAGTACCTGGCACCGGAAGTCCACAACCTGATGATGGTGGACCGCCCCGTAGTTCGTGCCGCCGACCTGGACCGCGTGATACTGCTTGTGGGCGAGCCGATGGAGACATTGAAGACCAAGGCTCCATGGGTCTGGCGTTATCTTCGCTACGGGACGGCAGAGACGTTTGGCAAGCCCCTGCCTGCGCCGAAGCGTTCAACTTGTGCCGCCCGTGAACCGTGGTATGACCTGACAGCCTTTGTGAAGCCCGGCATCGCGTTCTGGTCGAAGTCACAGCATTACCGTCACATTGTTCCCCTGAATCCGCAACAGACGGTCTGCAACTGCAACCTGTATGACGTAACATCTAGAGTCCTCAACGATGCTGAACAAGCGGCCCTCGTTGCCGTCCTGAACTCCACGCTGGTTGGCCTCTTCAAGACGTTCTACGGCCGCTTCGCGGGAACTGAAGGTAACCTCAAAACCGAAGTGGTGGACGTGAACCTTCTGGAAGTGCCGGACCCGCGCGGTGTGTCGCCTGCCTTGGCCAAGCGCCTGGCCGACGCCTTGGAGAGCATGGGCCGGCGTGAAGTAGGCCGCCTCGTTGAAGAGCAGTTGATGGACTGCCACACGCCCGACCGCGCCCAGCGGATAACAGCCGGGCCATTGGTCTTGTCCGACGAGTTGCGCCAACCTGACCGGCGCGCCCTGGATGATGCTGTCTTTGAACTACTTGGGGTGTCCGATCCGAAAGAACGCGACACCCTCATCGGGCGGCTCTACGAAGCGACAGCCCGGCATTTCCGCAACATCCGAGTAGTCGAAATCGAGAAGATGGAACAGCGGGCCAAGTCCGGCAACAAGCGATTCAGCGTTCACGACCTGGCGGCAGACATTTGGGACGCGGCTGAACTTGAGGACGCAACGCCCTTGGCCGAGTGGATCGGGCAGCGACCGGAGTCGGATACCCTCGCGAGCATTCCCGAAGAGAGGCCGGCGATCCTGTCACCCTCACCGATGTTCGATCCCAGCACCGTTTACTTTGGCAAGGACCGGCGCGTCCTTGTGGACTGCCCATCACGCGGGCAAGCGGAACTTGTCGCCCGCCTGGCGAATCTCGGCGTCAGCGGCGAAGTGAAGATACCCGCCCGTCTGGATCCATGCTTCAAGTTGCTGGCCCGCGTCAACGAACGCATTGAGAAAGCCCGCGCACGCTTCAAGGAACTGGCCGACAGCCGAACGAGCGACCAGCGTGTTCAAGGGCAACTTGTGGAACTCCTGGAACGCTGGTTTGTGCTGGGCCGCGAAGTGGCCAAGCCCGACGAACCGCCCGAAGCGGAACCGGATACGCCAGATACTGACGGGGAACGCTGACCGCCCGTTGGCTGGTGCCCTGTTGGCGGCCGGCGCGACACAAGGCGACACCTAAGAAAGACGCGCGCCGACACCCTTGACACTTGTGCACGCGCGAGATCCGGGGCCAGTTCCGGGGACGCGTTACTTATCTTCCGGTGCCCCGCTTGAAGGCCGGCAGGTGCTTTCCTGCTACGGCACAGGGTCGGCGCAGGATGGCCGGCCTACTGGACCGCGGGCGGCGGCACGGTTTGGCCCTTCTGCTGGGCCACTTGGCCGGCCGAGTCGTACGTGCCGTAGAAGGGGGCGTTGCCGTCCATCCAGGTGTAGAGGCGGCGGCGGTCGTCGTCGGAAAGTTTGACCCGCGCGGCGTGTTTCTCGCCGCCGAGAACCTTCGCCAGGCGGCTCTCGTCGACCCCGATCCGTCCGGGCGGCGTAACGGTCCCTGCGATGCTTGCGCCGCCCCATTCGAACCACTTCACGTAAGGCTTCAGGCTCTCGTAGGACCGGGTGAACGGCCCGGCGGGTTCGCCGGTCAGGGCCATCGGGCCTTTTTCGGGGCCTTCCTTGCCGTCGTGGCAGCGGACGCAGTGGCGGTCGAGGACCGGCTGCACCAGGCGCGTGAAGCAGAACGGCTGCGTTCCGTCGGGGCCGGGCTCGATCCGCGACGGCGGCCGGGAGATCGCCACGCACTTTCCGGCGGACGAGATCTGGGGGGCCGCCGTCGAGCGCTCGTGGCATCCGATGCACCCCCGCCGCTCGCCAGGCTGAAGGTACGTGATGCTGCGCATGCTCTGGACCGCGCGGCCGTCCTGGTCAACCGCCTGGAAGTAAAGGGGCCTGCGGGCCGGGGCGCGGAAGTACGCCGACCCGTCGGCCTCCACCGGCACGCTGCCCAGGAGCATGCGGGCGCCCTCGGCGTTGGCGTGGCCGATGCGCGGCTGGTTGGCGGTGGGGGTGGTCTTCGGCAGCACCTGGTAGATGCGCAAGGCCCGGATCGCGCGCCCCTCGGGCATCGCCAGGTGGCTCTGCCTTACGTCGGTCAGGACGAACTCGCCCTCGTCGCCCAGCGAGGCGTCGCGCGAGGCGACGACGACCGGCGGCACGGGCCGCGGCGCCAACAGGATCGGGTACATGCACGCGATACGGTCGTCGCGGTACAGGAGTTCCAGGTTCCCGAACCTGTCGAGATAGTAAATGCCTGTTGAGTCGCGTTTGCCGCCGCTGCTCATGCCCGGCAGCGGCCCGTAGCCGAACGAGACCAGGAAGTACTTCTCGGAGAGCGGCCACGGGCTGTGGAAGTAACTCTTGGGCCAGCCGCCGTCGGCCTGGCTGCCCTCCGGAAAGCAGACCTCCGGCGTCAGGCGCTCGATGGCGTCGAACCGGTCCTCGCCCGTGGCGGGGTCCAGCCCGGTCCGGGTGGGGTCGAGGATGACGAGCGAGCCGCCCACGTCGGCATGGTGGGCCCCGGCCACGAAGACGATGCGGTCCGAGCCGGGGATCGCGCGGGCCTGGAAGCAGGCATTGATCCGCGACGTGTAGTTGCCGAAGAGGCTCACGGGGTTGGTCCCGTCGGGGTTGGTGACCCAGAGGCCGTGGAAGTTGGCCGCCGACCGGTCCACGTAGTCCCAGCGGGTGTAGACGATGCGGCCGTCGCGAAGGACGCTGGGGTGCCACTCGTTCGTCTCGTGGAACGACAGGGGCCGGATGTCCTCTCCGCTCGGGCCCATGCGGTGGAGGGTGTAGACGGGGATGGGTTCCCACGGATTGTTGCACCGTGTGTATCCGCCGCGCCGCGTGGACATGAATGCAATGCCGCCGTCCGGCAGGGGACAGGGGTCGAAGTTATCGTACCGGTCATCGGTCAGCCGCCGCAGGTCCTCCCCGGCGGGGTCCACGTCGTAGATGCCGTAGAAGGGCTGTTCGAAGGAGCCGTAGGGCACCGGGTGTCCACGGCAGTCGGCGAAGGCGAAGTAGATTTTCCTGGCGTCGTACGAGAGCGCCAGCGTGGTGTAGCAGCCGAGGGCCAGCCGCCCGCGCGCCAGGTCGCGGATGGCCAGCGAGCGGCCGGGCCGCTCCAGGACGTACACGCCGCCGCCCAGGATGCGGCCGTACTCATCGAAGTAGGCGACGTACTCGTGGAGCATCTGGCAGATGAACCGTTTGCGCTTCATGAAAACGATGGGTTTGCCGGCCCAAAGCGGGTTCTTGAGGGCCAGGTCGCGCCCCGCCCAGCGGACCTTCTTATAGAGGGCCAGCCGCTCGGGTTCGGCAAGGGCGCCCGCGCCGTCGACTTCCTGCCGCAGGGACTGTAGCACGCCGGCCTCCGACGCAAGGTCCGGGGCGCCGGCCATGCCGCGCAGATCTTCGAGGAGCAGGCAGGCCCGCTTCAGGGCGTCCCGGATCGCGTCGGGGGCATCGGGCGTGCGGCCGAGGCGCTGCTCCTGGGCGAGCCAATCGGCCTCGACCATGGCCTGGAGCCGCTGGTCGCCGCCCCTGTCGGCGCCGTGCGCGGCCGCCGCCAGGAGCAAGGCCGCCGAGACGGCCCCCGCCAGACACCACCGCGCGATCATCCGTCGAGCCATGTGACGTCCTCCCGGCATTCAAGAAGGCGTAGTCAGGCTGACAGTATCTCACTCTCCGGCCTCGTGTTCAAGGAGCGCTTCCAGCAACGGCGCCAGGGGCGGAAGGTCCAGATGAACCACGTTCCACAGAATCCCGAGGTCGATACTGTCATATTCGTGCACAATCACATTTCGCAGCCCCTGCATCTTGTGCCAGGGGACTTCTGCGTGGGCCGTCCGCACCGCTGCCGGCACGCTACGGGCCGCCTCTCCGATGACCATCAGCCGCGCGATGACGGCATCGACCGTCTTGGGGTCGCGCTGGAAGTCCTCGAATGTCATGCCTCGGACATATGACTGAGCCTGGGCTATGGCCCCCAGGATATGCCGGATACGAAACTTCCACTTCCGAGGCTTAGAGGACATCGACAGCCTCTCCGTAAATCTCCTCCTTGAGTTCCTCGAAGACGGCGCCGCGGATTACCAGGTCCACCTTCGCGACGTGCAGGATTTCCTGGAGGAATTCCTGGACCTCCAGGAAATGGAAGTATCCCACAGGCCGGTCGAACTCCACAAGGAGGTCCACGTCGCTCGCCCCGCCCCCCTCGTCGCGCACGACGGAACCGAAGAGGGCAAGGCTCGCAACGCCCATCGCGCGCAGCCGGTCACGGTGGGCCGCCAGCGTCTTGGTCACCTCATCGCGTGTCATGGTCCAACCCCCGCCAGGCGCCACCGCCTGCTCATCCGTCGAGCCATGTGACGTCCTCCCGGCATTCAAGAAGGCGAAGTCAGGCTGATAGTATATTACACCATTTTCCCCAGGAAGTCTCCATTTCTTTCCTCGCGTCCGCGCGCCAGGGTGCGATTTGGGCGGCCTGCCTGTTCCAGGGCCGGACGCGACATTCCGCGCCGCGCCGCGTCTGGTAAGACAAGACGTGCTCCTATCGGTTCGCTCCAACTTGAAACTTGCGAGACCCAAGCCAAACGAGTAGTATCGAGATGCCGAGAAGTGCCGCCGGTGCCAGGCGGCCGCTCAAGTGAACCGGGTCCATTGGGGGAAAAATCCATGACGCGCTACTTCGTGCTGCTATTGCCGCTCGTTGTGTGCGTGTGTGCATCGTCCAACGAGCCGTCGCCGCCGCAACAGGTGGCCAAGATCACACAACCCGAGACTGGAGTCCCGCAAGACAAAGCCAAGAGCCAAGAAAGCAAGACAGGGGCCGCGCAAGAGAAGGCCAACATCACACAACAGGAGACTGAAGTCCCGGAAAGGAGTGCCAGGATATTAGAAAACGAGAATAGCGTTTCGGAAGAGTGGGGCGTCCAGGCTATCGAGAGTCTCGGCGGCTGGGCCGTCAGGGACGACAGGTATCCCGGCAGCCCAGTCACGCATGTCGGCTTCGACAGAACCAAAAATATCACCGACGCCACGCTCACAGCGCTCAAGACATTCAGGCGCCTGGAATGGCTCACCCTCGACGGCACCGACACCACGGATGCCACCCTGAAAGAACTCAAAGAATTCAAATGCCTATATTGGCTCACCCTCGCGGGCACCAAAATCACGGACGCTGGCCTGAAGGAACTGAAAGAACACAAGGGCATGAAGCGGCTCGAACTTGGCGGCACCGGAATCACGGACTCCGGCCTGAAGGAATTGAAGGGGTTCAAGCGCCTGCAAGACCTCTTCCTTAGGCGCACCAAGGTCACCGACGCCGGCCTGAAGCACCTCCAGGACCTGAAGGCCTTGAGACTGCTCGACCTCAGCGGCACCGCCATAACGGACGCCGCCCTGAAGGAACTCAAAGAACTCAAGAATCTGGAGTGGCTCTACCTTGAGGAAACGAAGATCACGGACGCTGGCCTGAAGGAACTCAAGGAATTCAAGAGCCTGTGCGTCCTGTGCCTCGGCGGCACCGGTGTCACGGACGCCGGCCTGGTAGAACTGAAGGAAATCAAGGGCTTGGCGAGGCTCTTCCTTCAGGGCACCATGGTCACGGACGCCGGCCTGAAGGAACTGAAGGAACTCAAGGACTTGCGGGAACTTTGCCTCGACAAGACCAACATCACGGACGCCGGCCTGAAGGAACTCAAAGAACTCAAGGAATTGGCGAGGCTCGACCTTCGGGGGACCAAACTTACGGACAGCGGTCTCAAGGACTTGAGACAGGCGTTGCCCGATACCCACATTGAGCCTTTTCCATAGACGCCTATGGAGGGGGGTTTCTGCGGCGGGCGGGTGCCATACCCAGCGCGTCTTGGCTGGGCATGATGTCCGCGCTTGCGCCGAACGTGTCACCCTCACCATAAAACCTTGCCGCACGCGTATGGGCATCCAGTTGCGATTTGGCTTTTCATTTTCCCCGCTCCCGGTCAAGATAGCGCAGCGACCATGAGCGTACGGATTACGGCAACGGGCAACGCGGGGTTTCACGCGGCGGCGCCGAAAGTGGTGGTGATAAACCCGTCTGCCGCCAGGGTCGGAAGGGACGGTAGGAAGGCAACCAGACTCATCGCCAGGCAGGTAGTCCGGGTTCTCATAGGCACCTCGACTTTCCATCCGGGATTCTACTGTGCCCCGAGGTCCTGGCAAGCCTCACGTGGCAGCGGTCGGCTGCCTGGACCTGCAACGCCTATTGGCGCGGCGGGGCCCCTGATCCGTACTTGTTCAGCGTGACCTTACATGGGCGTCACCCTAAGCGAAGCGAAGGGCCTCGCCGTGCGCTACGGGCAACCACCTGATACACAGCGCAACATGCGCTTGATGGAATCGCAGATAACTGGATTCGGGTCGGCGGGTTCGATATATTGACCGTTGGCGTTCTGATCGCCTTTGTGTGTACCCGGGGGCAAACATGGTCCGCCTGCCAGTTGTGCTCACGCTCGCGATGGGGCTGGCGGCATTGGCGGTCGCGGAATCGGGCGACGACGGCGAGAAGGCGTTTCAGGCCCTCTGCGGCAACGAGTACAAGCGGGTCCTGGCCACCCCCGACACGGCCGATGACGTGGCCCTGGCGACTCAACTGCTGGGCGTGGCCAAAGCGCCCGACGTCGAGGCCGCCCTCTTCGCGGTCCTGTGCCAGCGGATTTACGAACTTGCCGCCAAGGCCCCCGGCGGATACCCGGCGGCCATCGCGGCCATGCAACTGCTGGCCGAGAAGTCGCCCGAAGCCAGAGCGGACAGTCTGGAGAAGATCGCGACCATCCGCCAGCGCCAGTTCGACCTGGCCCGAAGAGACGCCCGCGCCGAAGCGGGCGAGGCGCTCGTCGAGGCCCTCCTGGCGGCTGCCGACGCCAAGGAATCCAAGGGGTCCGAGGCCGAGGGCCTCCTCCTGCGGCGGGCCATGGGCGTGGCCGCCTCGGTCGGACTGCCGACCAAGAACGACATCCAGAAGCAGGTTGACCGCAACGCCTTCCGCATGCGCCAGCGCAAGCAGGTGGCGGAACTCAGGAAACGGCTGGAGGCGGGTCCAGAGGATGCCGCTTCGCGCAAGGAGGCCGTGCGGCTGTGCCTGGTGGACCTCGACGACCCCGCCGAGGCCGCCAGGTTTCTCGATGAATCGATCGACGAATCGACGCGCAAGTACGTGCCGGCGGCGGCCAAGGGCGTCAGCGCCGCCCCGGAACTCGCCTGCCTCGAACTCGGCCAGTGGTATCACGGCTTGGCCGCGTCGGCAGTTCCGATGAGCAAGCCGGCCATGCTCCAGCGCGCCCAGGCTTACCTCGAACGGTTCCTGGAACTGCATCAAGCCGCCGACGCCAGGCGTGTCATGGCCGAAAATACTCTGGCGACCGTCCAGGAGGAGTTGGCTAGATTCGGGACGGCCTCGGCCGCGCCGCTCGAACGGAACCTGGTCCTGGGCGTGCGGTTCTTCCGCCAGAGAGAAGGCCCGCTCCTGGACAGCCGCAGGAAGCCCGTAGCCCTTGTAGGCGACTACAAATGGGCCGACGACGACGGCTTCGAGAAGCCCACCCAGACGGTGGAGTTCCGGAAGGCCGGCGCCACGTGGCCGAACGAGCCGGCCTTCATGCTCCGCACCGGCAGCATCACGACGTGGGCCAAGTGCGCCGCGGACCCGATGACGGCCTTGGTCTGCAAGGGGTTGCCAGGCCAGTCTGGAAACATCGACTACGGCGTCTTCATTCAGGGCGGGAAGTTGTGCTCCTATATGGGTTTCCCGGCCACTTCCGGCATCCCGATCATGACGCAGGCCGCCGTGCCCGCCAACCGCTGGAGTTTCATCGCCTTTTCCTGGGACGAGAAGCGGATGGCGTTCTGGCTCGACGGCACCCCCGTGGCGATACTGCCCTTGAAGGTGCCCCTGAAACTGACCGACGGGCGGCTGGAGGTCGGCATCGACACGCCGGGCGATGTCGAGTACTTCCGCGGCCGCATGGCTGCCGTCCATCTCTACAACGTGTTCCTCAGCGACAAGCAGGTCAAGGATCTCATGAAGTACGAGGCCCAGTTCATGAAGATGCGGGCGCCGGCGCCGGGCCCTTCCGCCAAGTAGTGTGACAGCGCCACGTAAGCCACAGCCATGAGCGTGAAGATTACAGCAACGGGCAACGCGGGGTTTCACGTGGCCGCGCCGGGCGCAAGTGTGCTCATCGACGCCCTCTGGGAAGGCGTGCCGCGCTTCCTGGGCGGGCGGCGTGCCTCGGCGGCCGCCGAGGCCCTGCCGGCCAACCTGATCCTCGTCACGCACGCGCATTGGGACCACTTCGGCCCCGCGCGCGTGGCGGAGGCGGCCGCCAGAACAGCGGCCACCGTCGTCGGGCCCGCCGACGTCACCCGCCAATTGCGCGGGCGCGTGCCTGCCGGGTCGCTGGTCGCCCTGGAGCCGCCCGAGACGCCCCGAGGCGGGCCGGCAGCATCAGCCACCATCCAGGTCGCCGGCGCCGCGGTCACGGCGATGCGGACCAGCCACGGCCAGCGCCACAACTCGTACCTGGTGCGCACGGGGGCCTTCTCGTTCTTCCACGACGGCGACAACGAAGACACCCGCCCGCTGGACGTGGCGGCCCTGCGGCCGGTGGACGCCCTGATCCTTTGCCCGTGGCAGGGATCGGGGTGGCCGGAGTTCGTCGAGCATCTCGCCCCGCGGCAGTGGTTCCTCATGCACCTGACAGACGAAGAGTTCGACGAGCACTTCGCGGGCCGGTTCCTGCCGGGCCTCTCGGACCGCGTGCCCTTGGCCGACCGTGTGGCGGCCCTGAGGCCGGGCGAATCGTTCGCGTTCGATTAGACCGCTTCAGGCGGATTCGTGCGCTGCGGACAAGACTGCCCGCCGCGCCGCCAGGGGGTAACTATGGCGCGCCGGAATTTCGTGGAACACGCAAAGGACGGCTCACGATGGCCGTGAGCCAGAGCCATATAGAAAATTCCGAAAAAAATGTTGCGGCCGGCCCGTTCGTGTCGTATAACTAAGCACGTTCAGGTGTAACCACATCGGGCGATTCAGGGAGAACGAACATGAAACGGGGTCTGCTTATACTGGCAGTGGCGGTCTCGCTGCTGGCTGCATTGACGGTGCAGTCGGCCACGAAGCCAACGGGCACGCTGAAAGTGCCGACCGGCCTGGTTCTCGAACTCAAGGTCGCCGGCAAACCCGTCGCCGTTCCGACCGGGCGCGACCTCCCCCTGCCCGCCGGGACCTACGAACCGGCGACCCTCACGTGCGGCGGGACGATGCCTGCCGCCAAGGGACGGGCGGAAGTCTGGACACTCAAGGCCACCGGGCCCACCTGGGGTAAACTCAAGGAGATCCTGATCCAGGAGGGCCAGACGACCGCCATCGACGCCGGCCCGCCCTTCACCATCAAGACGCTTATCTACAGGACCGAGAGCACGCCGACCGGCAAGGTCGTCCCCCTCACGATCCGCGTCTTCGGCAAAGCCGGCGAACTGTACGACCTGAACACGTTCAAGAAGGGGTTGTCACAGGCGCCGCAGTTGGCGCTCCAGATCGTGGACGACAAGGGCACCGTCCTGGCCAGCGGCACGCTGCCCTATGGCTGACCCATGTCCTGCCGGTACTCGTGGCGAGTACCCAACGGATTCAGCGGCAAGTTCCAGGTCAAGTGGCAGTCCAACTTCGGTCCGTTCCAGGTGACGCAAGACGAGACGTGGAACACCGTTTCCAACTAGGCCGCGCCCATCACGAGTCTCGGCAGGAGAGGAGCAGATGCCTCTCCTGCCTTTTTTGTGGCACTGCGACACCCCGGTTGTGATCCCGGATGGGCAGTTCCGGGAGGCGCCAAAGGCGGGCGACCATACCACCCTCAACCGGCCCCTCGCACTTCCTTACGGCTGCGGGTCCTTCACGGGGCGGCCGAGGCTCCAGTAGATGCCGCGCACCACCAGGCGCTGCCACGCCGGGTTCTTCCACGCCTCCATGCCGTGCCCCAGCGACGTGTAGAAGACGCGGCCTTTGCCGTATGTCTGGACCCAACCCATGCTCTGGCGCTGGCCGTCGCGGTTCATGCGGATGAGGCTCCGCATGCAGGCGTTCTTGTGATAGTTGTGGCTGTAGGTCTCGTCCTGGATCTCGAAATCCGTGAGGCCGGCCGTGATGGGGTGGTCGGCGTCGTGGATGTACACGGTGAACTTGCCGCCGCCGTGACCCGCGAACCGGCCGCCCACCAGTTCCCAGTAGGCGTCGGACTTCTTGAACGAGTCGGAGGCCGAGTGGATGCCGACGAAGGCGTGGCCCTCACGCACGAAGTCGCACAGGCCCTTCTCCTGGTCGGCGTTCTGGAAATCCAGCCCCGAGCCGTAGAAGAGCACCGCGTCGTACTTCTTGATGTTCTCGGCCTTGAGTTCGTTCAGGTCCTCGGTCATGGCGACGGTGAAGTCGCCGGTCTTCGTCAGGATTCCTTCGAGGACGGGGAACTGGCCCTTCCAGTCATGGCCGCCGCCCTGGAGGAAGAGGATGCTCGTCTTCCCGCCCGCGGGCTCCTGGCCCAAGACATACAGTGCCCCGGCGGCCACGACCGCCAGACCCACCAAGGCCAAACCTGCCAGTATCTTCGAGTAGCGCATGTTCAGGCGTCCTTTCTCCCGGACGTTCCGCGAAAACCCTTCGGCCCGCGACCGCCGCAGGCCGCCGGAACCAGTGTACCGAAGAAGGCTGCGGCTGCAAGGCTTCAGGTGGCTTCAGGTAACACCGGCCAGAGGCCGGCGCGAGCGGGGGTCACTTGCGGTCCGCGTCGAACCGCGGCACGCGGGCGTGGCAGGTGTTGCGCTCGGGGTGCTTGGTGAAGTAGTCCTGGTGATACCCCTCTGCGGGCCAGAAGGTGGAGGCGGGGACGACCTGCGTCGCCACCTTGTACCCCTTGGCCTTGAGGAGGGCGATGAGTTTCTCGGCGGTCTCGCGCTGCTCCTGGCTCGTGTAGAAGACCGCGGAGCGGTACTGGAGGCCCACGTCCGGCCCCTGGCGGTTCACCTGGGTGGGATCGTGGATCTCGAAGAGGAGGTGCGCCAGGTCCTCGTACGTCACGCGCCTGGGATCAAACAGGACCTCAACGGCCTCGGCGTGGCCGGTCTTGCCGGAGCAGACCTGCTCGTACGTGGGCTTGGCCGCCGTGCCGCCGGTGTAGCCGGAGGTGACGGCGAGGACCCCCTTCACTTCGCGGAAGTAGTGCTCGACGCCCCAGAAACAGCCGCCCGCGAAGATGGCACGCTGGAGCGGCCACTTGTCTTCGAGCACGAACACCAGCGACGCCGAGTTCACGCAGTGCCGCATGTCTTTATCGGTGAGTTTCTCGCCGGTGAAGACGTGGCCGAGGTGCCCGCCGCAGAAGGCGCAAAGGATTTCGGTCCGCCGGCCGTCGGCGTCCGGTTGGCGGCGGACGGCCCCCGGAATCTCGTCGTCGAAACTCGGCCAGCCGCAATGCGATTCGAACTTGTCTTTCGAGAGGTAAAGAGGCGCGCCGCACTGCCGGCAGACGTACACGCCGCGCTCGGCGTGGTTCCAGTACTTGCCCGTGAAGGGCGGCTCGGTGCCCTTGTCGATGATGATGTGCCTTTCGGCCTCGGTCAGCGGCGGCATGTTGCCGACTTTTCCAGACACGCTCTGGCCTCCTTCCGTGGACGGCGGCGGCGCGCAGCCCATCGCGGGCGCGAGGAGCAGCACGCCGGCGATCAGGACCCGAAGCGGCATCATCTCTTGTCGCGCCTCCATCCCTCATTATAGGCCCGCCCGGCACCATCTTCCTTTTCTTTCGGCGCCGCAGTGGTCACGGCGCTCCGCCCGCCCGGTCGGTCAGGTAGATAACGATATTTGCGGCCACGGCCAGGGCGTCGGGCGGGAGGTAGCCGAGGCAGCCGTAGGCCTCGTACCCGGTGGCCGAGAAGAGCACGTCGAAGGGGCTGTAGACGCCGGCGAGTTTGCCGTCCTGGTAGACGCCGAAGAGGTCGGCGGCGGGCCGGCCCACCCGCCGCGTGCGAAGGGCCTGGTGGAACTGGACGCCCGCCGCCAGGTTGTAGCCGACGCCCGTGGCGAACTTGCCGCTCATCAGCGGATGGTCGGGCGGCAGGAGTTTGAGTTCCCACCCGGCGTCGGCGGCCAGTTTCCGCAGGGCCTGGTCGAAGGCGGCCGATCCGCCGGCGGCCTCCGCCCACAAAAACCCGCCCTTGGCCAGGTACTGTTTCAGGGCCGCACGCTCGGCGTCGGGGAGGGCGACGGGACCCGCGCCGGTCAGGTAGGCGGCATCGCGGCCGCCGAGGGCCGCGGCCGCCAGGCCGTCCTCCTCGGCCTTGACTGTGATCCGGGCGCTCTTCGCGAGGTGCGCGGCCAGGTTGTCGAACAGTTTGTAGTGGCGGCCGATGTTCCACGCGCCTTCGTACTTGAGTCGGGCCACCTGCACGGTATCCTTCGCGCCTTTCTGGACGGGGGCGGCGTAGCGCTCGGCCTTGGGCGGACCGCCGGCGGCGAGTTTCGCCCGCAGGGGGCTGTGGTCGGTGGCGTACGTAAAGAGGTTCACGCCCCACTGGAAGAGGTACTCCCTGGCCGCGTAGGCCTTGACGTTCCACTGGCACGAGACGTCCTCGAGGGAGAAAAAGAGGAAGGTCCGCAGGCCGTCGTCGATGGCCATGACCTCCGGCCGCTGCTTCAGGGCGTAGGGGTCGCTGTACGTGGGGTGGCCGGGGCCGACCGGCTTCAGGGACCACTCGGGCCAGACCTTCTTGGCGAACTGCGTGAACCATCGGCGGACGGCGGGGTTGCCGCACGAGGCCTCAAAGAGGATCGTGCCGCCGGTGTCGGTGAAGGCACGCAGTTTGGCCGTCTCCTCCTCGGTGAACGCCGGCGGGCTCTCGGCGGTGATGTACAGGATGGGGGCGTCGTGCAGTTCCCCCACCGGCACCTGGAGACCGACGATCTGCCAGTGGAACGGCTGTTCCTTGACCCGTTCGCAGTAGGCGGTGAGGTTGGCGATGTCGCGGCGGTGGAGGTTCCAGTCGCCCTTGTACTGGAGTTTGTTGTATAGGACCGGCGCGCGGGCTTTGTAGAGGAAGAGGGCCGCGAAGCAGGTATCGGGGATCGGGCCCAGGCCTCCGTTCCACGATCCGTCGCCGCGCTGGTGCTTCAGTACCAGTTCCGCCCCCTCCTTGTACCAGTCGTGGGTGCCGAAGTACTTGTAGCCGGCGGCGGAGCCGACACGCTCGACAGCGTACAGCCAGTAGGGACATAAGGGGCTGTGCACAAAGGGGTGCTTGGGGTTCCCCTCGGCGCTGAAGTTCTTTTCCAGCCAGGCCAGGGCCATGTCGATGCGTCGGTCGATGTCCGAGGCGCTGCGGCTGGTGGAATGGCCCGACTTGCACGGGCATCCGCGGCCGGGCTCCAGGTTGTCGGACGTGATGAAGAGCGAGGCCAGCCCCGCCGCCGTCATCGAGCCGTAGCCCTCCATCTCCACCTCGCGGTCCAGCGGCGTGACCTTGCCGGTCACCGGGTCATAGAGGGAGTTGACCTTCGTCTTCTCGTAGTAGTCCCACGAGCCGTCGGGCAACTGGGTCTTGCAGTAGAGGTCCTGGGCGTTCTTCCAGACGGTCGGGGGGATCTCGATGCCCGCCAGGGCCGCCTCTCGCAGGGCCAGGATCGACATCTGTGTATTTGACAGGTCGTAAACGCCGCGGGCCCCCTGGGTGGAATCGTACGTCCAGCCGCCGGTACTGCCCTGGGCCCGCATCAGCCAGAGGACGTCGCCCTTGAGCGCCTGCCGGATGCTGTCGCGCTTCGAGTCGGTCCACAGTTTCTGTAGGCGGGCGTAGGCCATGGCCCGGCAGCAGACGGCGTAGTTGAAGTCCAGGCTGCGAACCACGACGGTATCGACCCCCTTGGCGACGTTCTCGCGGTTCGGATGGACGCCCAGCGCGACGAGCGTAAAGAGGGCGATCTCGGTGTGGCCGCACTCGTTGGCGCGGGGGTACTTGATTTCGGGCCAGGAGCCGTCGGGATTCTGGCGGCCCAGCAGGTAGTCCCGGCCGCGATTGATGGCCCCCACCACTTCATCGTCCGTCACGGCCAGGGCCGCTTGCGCCACGAGCCAGGCCGCCGTGATGGTGGCCAGACATATTGCCAGAGCGGTGCGGCGCATGCCATGTCCCTCACGCAGGGCCGCCCTCGGCCCGGCCGGATGAACCCTGGCACTATAATGCGGGATTGGGGGGGATGTCCAGCACAACACCGCTGTCGGGCCGCAGGGGGGCGACCGCCAAACCCTCAGACCAGTTCTGCCGTGTAGTCGTCGGCGTGGTCGATTACGAGGCCCGGCAGCCCCTTCGACGCGTACTTCTTCCCGTCGCGCGTGTAACTCGTGATCGTGTGGCCCTGGATCCCGAATGCCGCCGGAACGTGGCCCGCAT
>Ga0315282_10004351_pt1 | contig 24682 bp, 25 predicted proteins | sample YL17G07_20_MG_FD_203693 | JGI IMG/M metagenome (GOLD analysis project Ga0315282, IMG submission 203693) | Sediment microbial communities from Yellowstone Lake, YNP, Wyoming, USA - YL17G07_20 | ecosystem: Environmental > Aquatic > Freshwater > Lake > Sediment | place: USA: Wyoming | collected... | reverse complement strand
AATTTAAGCTTGGGGAGATTTGTCAATGGACAGGTCAGTGAACCAAGAACTTTCTCAAAAGAGAGACTCCGATATTCTTCAAGTAGGTAGAGGAGCTACCGAATTTACGCTTGGGGAGATTTGTCAAGGGACAGATCAAAGAACCAAGAACTCTCTCAAAAGAGAGACTCCGAGGAGGAATACTAGATGCCTAATGTCCGGTGCAATGTCTGCAAGGCCATCGCGAGCAACGAGATCATCTCTCGGATCATCAACAAGGATAAGTACGACAACTTCCTGACTCTGGATCAGGTGGTGCAAAAGGTGTTTGCCGAAACCGGGGTCTCTCTGCACAAGGTGGCTCTGCTTCGGCATTACAAGAGGCATCAGGACCATGCCCAGACCCTGGCCTATGAACGTCAGTGCCAGGTCTTGAGATCTCTGCCCGGGAAGAAGGCGATTCTGACCGAGGGTGGTGAGGATGGGGAATCCTACGCTGGAAAGATGCGGTACTCACCCCGGGCCAAGTACAGCTTTGATATGCTGGAGAAGCTCAAGAAGATGTTTGTGGCTCTGAGCGCCCAGTTTGAGGAATTCCAGAAGTCCACCAGCGGGCAGATGAGCGAGGACAACTCTGAGACCTATGCCAAGATTGCTAACGCGATTGTGCACATCGCTGCTGATATCGCTCGGATCGAGGCCTCCAAGGAAGTCAACAAGGAAATCATCAAACAGGAGTTCATCAACCTCTTCAAGGAAGTCATAAGGGAATTTGTGGGATTTACTGAGAACAAGCTGACTGAGGCCGAAAAAGAAGAACTTATCGGCAAGATGCGGGACCGGGTGGTGGAACACACCAAGCGGATGGACCGCAACTTCCGGAGGAAGCTCATCTAATGGGAAGGTATTTTGAAGATAGGGACTTGCACGACATCATCAACGATGTCGCCCGCACCCTTGATCTTTCCTTTGGGAAGGCCAAGCTGATCTTTGGATCCCTGCCCCGGCCTGCTAACATCATTGAGTGGGTGAGCAGTGATAAGTTCTTGACTCCCCAGGATATTGACATCTACAAGAACCGGGGGCAATACTTTGCTCTGCGGGAGTTCTTCCAGTGTTACTGCCCCGTCTGCAGCGGTTTTGAAAGCCACAAAGTATTTGATATGGACATCTCCGATCTGGTCAAGGACCAGCTTCTGGTGTACGACCCCGTTCGGGGGGTGGAATACTGCCCCAAGTGCGGGATGACCAAAAATGAGTTCATCCAGGAAAAGATGCTCAAGAATTACAACGCCCTGTTGGGGATTGTGGGAATGCGGGCCGGCAAGACTACCCTGGCTGCCATGATCATGACCTATATTGAAGCCCTGCTTGTAGGGTATGAGGACGCTAGGGCTTTCTTCGGAATTTCCTCTTCTCCCTTTGTGGAAATCGGCTGCATCGCTGTCTCCGCTGAACAGGCCAAGGAGACCATCTGGGCGCAGTATAGAACGCTGCGGAACAACTCCCGGTGGTTTGATTCCATGAAGGTCATCATCAGGGAGGAGGGGATGGACCGGTCTGGGGCCTACACCGAAACGGATGACCTGATTAAGAATGATGTGGTGGGCCTGCGGATCCACAGCTTGAATTCTTCTTCCGCTTCCTTGGCCGGACGCACCCGTGTGATGTTCATCATTGATGAGCTGGGGCGTTTTGACACCACGGAAAGCAAACGGTCTGCCAAGGAGGTCTGGAGGGTCGGTGACGCCAGCCTTACCACCGTGCGCAAGGTGGTCTCCGATCGGGGGCTGCCTCCTTGGATGAGCAGTCTGATCGCCATCGGGTCGCCTATAAGCATTGACGATTACAGCATGAAAATGTATCAGAACGAGAAAACCCAGCGTCTTTGCAAGATGAAGTTCTCCACTTGGGGATTTAATCGGGCTTACAAGGAAAGCGACTTTGACGATAAATTCAGGGACGATTCTATAGCTGCCGCCCGTGACTATGGAGCCGAGCCCCCTGGAGCTGAACTGCCCTTCTTTGAGGACTTTGCTCTGGTCACAGAGATGGTGGAGGATAAGGCCTTAGTGCCCTACACCACCTTCCAGGACACCGTGAGGATCGCCAACAGTGTCACTTATGTGGGCAAGGCTGTAATGGAAGTCAAAATGGACACTGCTGAGTGGTTCATCGCCGGTGACGCCGGGAGGTCCAAGGACACCTTTTCTCTCACCGGGTTCCGCAAGGTGTGGACCGGGTCCAAGTTCACTCTTTTCCAGGGATTTGCCTTCCACATCCTGCCTGATAAGAAGAAACGGAAATACGTGGATTTCACTGTGGTGGTGCCCATCATTGAGCGTCTGAATGAGAAGTGGAAAATCTCCAAGGTGTCCTTTGACTATTGGAACTCTGAACTGATCATTCAAGAGCTTCAACTCAAGGGGGTTCCCGTTGAACAGTACTCCATGTCCGCCCTGCGGGTGGAGGACTTTTTCAACTTCAAGGAAGCCGTCATGTCCGGGAAAGTCAAGCTGCTGCCTAAGGTTTACAACGAGGATGGGGATCCCTCCACGATGGATTCTCAGACCCGGCTCTACTGGGAAATGAAAAGGATGCAAAGGAGCAAGGATTTGAAGAAGGTGGACCACTCTCCCAACAGCACTTCCGACCTGTTTGAGGCTGTGGTCAACTGTTGGCGGATGGCCAGCCTGGCGACTTTCTCCTCTGGGCAGGAAACACCCATGACCGGGCAGGTAATTCAATTCGGCGGACATACTCGAAGTTTAAGGGGATGGTAAGGTGGAGGACAAGAAAATAGGAGAAAAAATGAATAGGACGATCCAGGATTTTACGCAGTATTTTGCGGATCTGAACCCTCAACAAATTGATGATGTAGTAAACCAACAGTCCCAGGAACTGGGGCGGTTGGTAACCAACCTTCAACTATTCGGGGATGACATGAGCCGGGCCACTCCAGACTGGAGAAAGGCCTTCTGCTCCCTGGCCCAGGGGTTAACCCGTCGGGCTTCTAAGATTGGGAAGGACTTGGAGCTGATCAAGACTGCTCTGCCTCTGCAGCCACTTCGGGACAAGCAGATGTATCTCTGGATCATCGAAAAGAACGGGGAGGCTCTCAAGCAGGCATCCACCGACTTTGACAAGGCCTTGCAGCTGGCTAAGGATGCCGGGCTTATTGAGCCTTTGGTGGTATTGGATTTCAATCCCAAAGAGGGGGCCAAGATTGTCTGGCAGGATAAGGAAGGCCAGAAGCAGGAGGTCCAAGCGGTAATCTCCTTGGAGGCCAAGAATAATCTCAAAGACCTCTGGCGCAAGGGATCCGCCTTGATAAAGTCGGTTATAATACTGAGCCAAGAATTGAGCAAGTTTGCTGAGTCTCTGACGGGGGTCAAGTCAACTACCAACGGCTAAAGCCAGGGGCTTCCTTGGGAGGGAGATCGTGACCGAGAGGAAAAAAGCTTGCAAGGTGGAGTTTGATGGGCTCCCCGGTATTGTTTTCTTTGCCGCTGAGGTCGGTGGACAGGACTACCTATTTGGTAATTTCAAGGGGCAATTTGCCCTGGTCAAGGCTGATAAGGTCAAGGTCATTGAAGGGAATCTTCAGGATTTAGATAAGGAAAAATGGTAGATGCAGATGGAGAGAGGAGGAATTGAATGAAACGGAAAGGCATGAAATTTGACAACCCGGAAAATTATTTCCCCCAGCTGATACGCTTGGGGGATACATCAAGTTGGCTAACCAACGAGGTTTTCCGCTTCTATGAATCCCGGTATGGGTCGGAATCTTATGGGGCTCCTGATCCCAACGGGGGGACCCGGGCTCGCCCTAGTGGGCAAAGGACCGCCGCTTCTCAGAGGACCGCCGCTTCTCAGAGGACCGCTGACTTTACTTCTGGTATTGCCAATCCCACCGGGGTTGGCTACAACGTCAACGTAACCGTCCCACAGCCTTACATTCCTGAGTTTGCGTCTCCTGACCGGCTGTTCTTCCCTTCCGATCCTCGTCAGGCCATGAAGTTCTGGCGTTACTTCTACGCCCTGGATCCCGTCTGCGGTAACGTGATCGACATGTACGCCGAACTGATGCTCTCCGATATTGAACTGGCTGGAGAGGGTGTGGATGGGGAAATCCGGGATAACATGTGGAAGGCTCTGGAAGATACCAACGCCCTGGGCAACTTCCGCTGGTTGGTGGTCGGATATCTGGTGGACGGTGAAGTCCTGCCCCATCTGATTTGGGATGACGAAGAGGGACGTTGGATTTACCTTGGATTCCAGGACCCCTTGAATATCAAAGTGGTGGACGTGCCCTTCGTGGGTACTCAGCCTTATGTGGAGCTCAATGTCTCCAATGAGGTCCGGAGAATCATCACCAATCCTGATCCTCGCTATCAGAGGTTCCGGGATGCCGTGCCTACTGAGTTCATGCAGATGCTTCAGGATGGACGGGGCATCCCCCTGAACACTGAGGAAAATGTGACCTTCATCCCCCGGCGGCTCTCTCCTTACGATGTAAGGGGTATCAGCATCTTCAGCCGCCTGTGGCGTACTCTCATCTTCGAGGATGCAGTCTTTAACGCATGTTTCGTTAAGGGAACTGAAATATACAATACTAAATACCAACCTATCAAGATCGAGGATGTTAAGGTGGGGGATAGAGTCCTTGACCGCAATGGTCATATTCAAGCCGTGGAGGACGCCTGGGAAGAGGACGCGAAGGATATTGCAAAGGTGACCCTGTTTGGGGGGATGTCTTTTGAATGCACTCCCCACCATCGGTTCCCTGTGTTTGCTTATCCGAGAAAGTGTCAGTGTGGTTGCGGGGGAGACGTGAGCAACCGGTCTTCCTTTCTTCCTTTGCATAGTGTGGGAAAGAAGGGGTCTTGGTCCATTCAGAGTGAAAAGTGCATAAACTGCGGGACTACTAAAATTTCTCATAACGCTTTGGGATTGTGCTCTAATTGCTACACTGCATACAGAAGAGGGAAACTCAAGATAAAGGTCCCGAGGGCAAGGGGAATAAAGAGAACGGCGAGTACTTGGAAGACTTATGGGACTGATAATAATGAACGGTGGTCCCTGAGGTCCTTCCCTTGTGGGTATAACCCTTATCAGGAGTTGCAGGCGCAGAACCTTAAAAAACATGACTACCTGATGATCCCTCGTTATTTTGAACCTTCTGATTACTCCGGATTAAACAAAGATCAGGCCCGATTACTTGGTTATTATGTGGCCGAGGGGTGTAAGGTTAAGCTCAGGGGGTTTGACGGGTTCGGGATTCAGTGGACTTTCAACATAGGAGAAAAGGGTTCCTGGATAAAAGATATAAGTGGTATTTGCAGTGAGCTTAGTGTTGAAACTCATCAATATGAGATACCCGATCGGAACAGCTGTGTCATTAACTTTGTTAAGCGTGAGTATGCGTGGTTGTCCACCTGGTTGACCTATCATGGGGGAACTGGATCTCGGTATAAGCAACTCTCTGCTGAGGTAATGGGGTGGTCTCTGGAATTGAAGGTTGAGTTAATCCGTGGTCTATTCCGGGGTGACGGTTCCTTCACCCAAAGAGGAAAATCCTGTTCCGCCCGCTACGCCACTGCATCCTACGTTCTGGCTCATCAGGTGATGGCTATCCTCCACCATTTGGGTATTTTTGCTTCTGTCCATGAGTATAAGAACAGGGGGTTCCTCCTCAAGAACGGAAAGGATAAATTTCTCTACTGTGTGGATGTGGGAAACGTTTTTGCACGAAAACTCATAAACCTGGTTTGGCAAAAGGGGTTGGATGAAAATAGGTACTACGATAGGGGAGCCTGGGTTGACGACAATTATGTGTATGTCCCTGTGAAGAAAGTGGAACTGAAGCACAAAAACTGCAAAGTTTTCAACCTGACCGTCAGCGGGGATCACAGCTATCTGGTGTCCGGGGTGGGGACCTTTAACACCATTCAAACCGCTCGTCGGCACGCAGCTCCGGTCAAGGTGGTCAAGATGGGCAACCCGGCTACCGGGTGGATCCCCGGGCCCGAGCACGAACGGAGGCTCAGGGACCTGCTGGCCGTGGCTGAAACTGATCCTCATGCTTGGTTGGTCTACCACTACGGGATCAACTTCGAGGCTTGGGGCACCACCGAAAGGGTCATGACCGTAAGCAAGGAGTGGGACATCATTGAGCGGATCAAGCTGATTGCTCTGGGGGTAAGCAAGGCCTTTTTGACAGGGGAGGTTACATATTGTGTTTTTAATCAAAACGCAAATATACTGTTAAGTAATGGAGAGATGAAGCACATCGTGGACGTTCAAAAGGGAGATCAGGTAATTGATCGCTTTGGCGCATCTCAAGAAGTGGAAGAGGTTTTGACTTTTGACGCTCCTGAAAAAGGAGTTGAGATAACAGCCTACGGTGGAAAGAAATTATTTACGACTGAAAACCATCGTTTTCCAGTCTTTGCACTTCCAAGAACTTGTGCTTGCGGGTGTGATAAGGAGCTTCCAAATAAAGTAAGGCCAATAAATAATAGACATGGAAATTGTTACAGTTTTATCGACAAGCACCATCGGAATCCTGAACACCCTTCTGTATGGAAAGAATACAGGAACGGGGGGTCCTTGGTAATAAGAACCCTGGACGATTATGAGCCTCATAAAGAAATGGAAGCTCGGGACATAAGACGGGGGGACTACTTAATGATTCCTCGTCGGTTCACTGTCAACGACATCCAAGTTAATGACACAACCAAAGCCCAGGCCCGATTTTTGGGTTATTATTTAGCCGAAGGGTACATAAATTATAACCAAAACGGAAAGACCAGAACGATGGTGCTCACCTTTGGGAAAGATGAAAAGGAGTTTTACTATGCTCAAGACGTTGTAAAATGCCTACAGGTTATCGACCTTAGTGGAAAAATTGATCAATACACGGGTGCAAATGGGTGCTATTGGGTAACTTGTTCTGGAGATTTGGACCGGAGAAAGGATTTCTTGACTTGGGTGGAGAGTAGTGCGGGGAGAGAAGCACTTAATAAGAAGATGTCTGAGGAAATTATGCACTGGCCTCTCGAACTCAAAAAGGAATTGATCCGTGGTATGTTCCGGGGTGATGGACATTACCATCAAAGAAAAGGCAAGAACAAAACAACTATAGTTACTGATGTTGCCTATAGCTCCATATCAGAGCAGCTGATTCGACAAGTTGAACTGATTCTTGCCCAATTAGGGTATCCTTCAACTATTTGGTGCGACCCGGCTGAGAAGAGAGCTTCTTGGGGTGGGGGGTCTTTTGGGGATAACGATCTTTGGAGACTTGCTGTATGCGGGAAGAGGGGGGTTGAACTACTCAAGTTGATTTGGGGGGATGTGGATCCGGTATGGAAAAGGGTTATGTGGAAGATGGGTATCTCTAGGAAGGATGTGAAGGGAGAGCGCAAGGACGCTTGGGTTGATGACGACTACATCTATATCAGGGTCAGGGCTGTCAAGTCTGTCCTTGTTGATAGAACTAAATATCCTAAGGTTTACAGCTTAACCGTAAAGGGCACCCACAGCTACACCATAGATAATGTGGCATCTTATAACTCCTCAGCCGAAAAGGGCTTACAGGTGTTCCTGGAGCGTTTAAGGGGTATGCGTTCATTCTTCGAGCAAATCTGGTGGTATCCAAGATTCTTCGGGGTCATGGCTAAGAAAAACGATTGGATCAAGCCAACTCAAGCGGAACTGAGCCATCGGGTAAGGATCAGGCGGAGCAGGCGGGAACTCAACGACGACAACCGCTACATTATTCCAACCATAGTTTGGCAGAAGTCCTTGGATTCTCAAAGCAATGCGGACAAGGTCCGGACCTACATCGACATCAAGACCCGGTTGGGCATCAACATCAGCAAGTCTGAGGTGCTCGCCTCCATGGGTCTGGACTGGGAAGAGCAGGAAACTAAGTCAAGGCAAGAGGCTGAAATACTTGAGGAATTGGACAAAGAGTTCGGGGTCAAGGATAAGATAAACTACTACAAGCAGCTTGAGGAGAAAGCTGAGGGTGGTGGCAGCTTCGGGGCTCCGGGGGGACCTCCTCCGGGGCTGGATCTGGGAGCAGTTCCACCTCCTGAGGCTGAACCAGTAGCTGAAACGCCAGGTGAAACGCCTCCCGAAACCACCGCTCCTGCCGCACCTGCAGGTGGCGGGGCTCCTAAATAAGCAAGCACAAGCAAAGAAAAAAGCGTGAGTTTTTAAACCTTTCGGGGTGCTTGCATTTATAATTAGGGGTAATGAGGAAAAATGTAACGGGAAGCCTTGTCGAGGACGTGAGGGAACTTTCTTCATTGGGTGCTTATGCCAAGCGCGGACGGATGAACATCAAGGAGGCACTCAAGATCGTCGCAAGTAAGTACGAGATCTCCTCCAATCCTGATGATTACGCTTACTTGGTTCTCGTTGCCTGTCACGCTGATGAGCCCAACAACAACGGTGACGCCTTCCGGATGAACGAGCTTGAACGCTTTGATCCCAAGTATGGGTGCAAAGTTTATCAAACCTTCATTCTCAAACCTCATTTCATCGAACACAAGCAAGATGGCAAAGTCTACGGCTTCATCCTTGACGCTCACTTGGAGCAGCCCAAGGAAGGCAAGCCTTATGTGGAGGTTGTGCTTGCTGTCGATACCAAGAAGGATCCCATCTACGGCAGGCTGGTGAGGGAGGGAAAGGTCCAGGGCAAGTTCAGCATGGGTTGCACCGTGGACTGGACCGAATGCAACGTCTGCGGCAACAAGGCCTACACTGAGAAAGAATTCTGTGATCATATCAAGCAGGGCAAGATGAGGATGCACCGGGCCGCCGCTGGCGTGCTCAAGCTGGCGTTTGAATGGTGCTACGGTGTCTGCTACGATGAAATCTCCCGAGTGCAAGACCCCGCCGATCCTGCGGCAATTGAGGAAGAAAGGTTAGCTTCCAAGAGGGCCAGCGTCATCTCCGTCAAACGTTTCAGCGGAATTTTCACCGTGAAAGCAAGGGAAGTAGCCTCCGCCATCAAAAATGATCTTGGGCAGGCCATTGATCTTGGTGATGTGGTGGTGTCTCCCCTGATCAAGAACCAGTATAACATCACCGACCTGGGTGGGGGGCTGATCGGGGAAGTGGCCGAAATTGCCGGAAGAAAGATTCGGGTTGACTTTGACCCCGAGCAAACCCAACTGATTTACGAAAACGTGCCAGTTGGAAAAGACGAGACCACTGGTAAACCCAAGTATCAACGGGTGGAAAGATGGGTGGACCTGACCCCCAAGGACCTCAAGTTCTACAACGAGCAACTCTGGGACGTGCTTGGTTTTCGTAAACTGGAAGAGGGGAAAGAGGGGTTTGATGATCTTGAATCTCTCAAAGCCAATCCAGAAAGGCTGACGACCCGGGTTCCGTATGTGCAGCGCTTTGAAGAGGAAGGGGATCCCACAGATCTTCTGGGGAAGCAAATGTCCGATGAGGAACTCAACGACTTCTTCGATACCCTGTTCTTAACCGAGGTCCAGGACACCCCTTGGTACAGTGAATACCTGCGGAGGATTGATGTCAATACCCAGATGGGGGATACCGAGACGGTAAGAGATCTGCAAAACGAGCTCCAAGACCGTGCGGCCGAATATGCCAGGCTCTCCACCGAATGGAATCAGGCCAAGACCAATCCTCAAGCCAAAAAAGATTTTGTCGAACGTTTCAAGAACAGTGTGTGGTTCAAGATTGCACCCGCCACTTTCATAACCCACGCTCCCGATGTCAGCAAGGCCGCTCCTGAGGATATGGGGCCCGCTTTTGAGGAAATCTACTTGCCTCCCACCCACGCTTCCAAGAAACTCTCCTACAATGTGGATGAGGCTATCAATTGGATTCGGGCCACGATACGGAGAACCCCTAAGGAAGTCATCATCGGGGACATTGAAGAGCAATTGGGTGTGCCTAGGATGGAAGGGAATCTGCTTTACAGCCAGGTCTTGCATGAGCATTATGGCCGGTGCTTTCTGCGCGCTGAAGGACCTTCTGCTATTCCCGCCATCCCGCCAAGCTCCACGGCTATGCCCACTGAGATGAAGAATGCACCGGTAAACCTGGCTTGGAGGAACAACTTTGGAATTGCCATCAAGGACAAGAAGATCAACAGCATGGATGACGCCAAGGCCTGGTTGCAGAGGCAACAGGGGGGAGCGTATCCTACCCCCGATCAGGTTGAGGAAATGAAGAAAATCCTGGAGCCGATTCAGGTGGCAACCAGTCCTGGATCGTCCCCAGTGAAGGCACATAAAGAAGCTAAGGTCAAACACTACGGTAGTGAAAAACTAAGAGGAGGAAGGAAAATGCCCAAGAGAGAGTATTTTATCGAAAAACTGGACAAGACTGCCGGGGATGTAAAGTTCCCTGCGTACCAGTCTTGGGTTCTTGAAGTGCAAGACGCGAAGGACAATAAGAGGATTGCGCTTCTGACCGACGGCAAAAAGAGCATCTTCGGTAAAGTTCTTGGGGCTGAGAAAGAGAAGGCTTTTGCCGAGGGAGTCTTTGACGATCTCGTGAAGTTTGGCCTTGCCTTCACCACCAAGAAGTATGCGTTCACCCCCAAATTCCAGGCCATCACTGAGGATGGGACCTTGGACAAGGACCCCAAGCAGGTAGGGGATCTGGCGCCTCGTGGCGACCGGGCTACTGCCAATGGGGTCGTGGACAAGATGCAGGGTGGGACGGAGAAGTATGATGCAGGGAAATATGTGGACCAGTCCATCACCGCCGATGGTGCTCTGGACAAGGCGGAACCCCCTGCTTCCTACGCGACTCATCCATCGCCCAAGCTGAGTGCGGCTGAGAAGCCTGTCGAGCCTCCCGCAGGGAAGAAGGCGGATGAGGTAAAGGCACCGGAACCGGCCGCGGCTGAGGCAATTCCTCCAGCGCCAGCGGCTGCACCCGCAGCGGCAGCTCCCGAGGTCCCTGTGGACAAGGAAGCCAAAGCCAAGGTGGACAAGAAGAAGGTGGAGGTGGGAAAGGGGAAGAGGAGAACCAAGAAGTCAGATTATCTCCATACGGGGAAGCTGGCAAGTGCTCTGGCTGGACTCTACCAGAAATTCCTCTGCCTGCCCGAGGAAGCCTCCAAGGAGGCCGTGCTGCGGGTCTTTGGAAACAACCTGACAATCGAGGGTGATGGCAAGCTGGAAAAGTTTGCTGATGACATCCAGGAAAATTCCGAGAACGTGGATACACAGGGTCTGGCCGAAGAGGTCATCATCTTCAAGACCACGGAAGAGAAGGCCACGCCGGATGCCATCGCGGATGAATTCAAGACGGAATTCATCCTGCCCGATGCGCCACCTGAGGTGGTTGATGCCATCGTCACCGAGGTCAAGGACATCGCCGAGGACGTCAAGGCCGAGGAAACTCCTGCTGGTGAGGAAGTCGCTGCTCCCGCTGGAGAGGCCGGAAAGGATGAGGGCACTGGCAAGGGTGAGGAACCCCCAGCTGCCGATATCACCACTGAGGAACTGGGCATCGAGGATCTGAAGGCGGCATCCAAGAAAGAGGCTGAAGAGCAGTTCAAGCTCTATCAGCAGAGATTTACAAGGGCGTTGAAGCTCGCCGCCAAACGCCAGTTGCTGAATATCGAGCCCCTGGGGCTTTTCAAGATAAAGTCTGCGTTGTGCGAGCACCTGATTCAACCCGGAGTTCGTTACGCGGGTGTGAGGTCGGAAATCGCTGTGGACCTGATTGAAAGGGCCTTCCAGAAGATCCTCGGTTCAGAGGTTCTGGATGAGCTGCTCACTTCGGCGGACAAGCTTACCAATTTGTCCGACGAAGCTTTCCTTCAGATCGAGGCTGATAACCGGGATCTCAAACCTGTGGACGTGGTGGCCGTGGCACCTCGGGCTGAACGGAGGGAGACAGCGGTTCTGGGTAAGACTGGCTCAGGACTGCTTGGCGGTGGAGAAACTGTGACGGACGAGCAAATCCGAGCTGCTCTCCCGTCTTTCGGTCTAAGAAGAGTCAAATAAACGAGGAGGTAGAACAAATGCTAGACAGAACGAGAATGGTTATCGAACGGAGACTCGGTACTGATTCGGTCGACCCAAATACTCACTTTGAGGAAGGGGCTCTGCTCCAGTTTGGCGCGACGGGATGGGCCCGATCCGCGGGTGGGTCTCTGGACGTGATCCGCGGCATCGCCGGGATCAATGCCATCCAGACCATGACCTATGTCTCCATCAAGGAGCAAGTGTCATTCGCAGTCGGATCGACTGCGAGCCTGAAAAAGGCGAACATCCAGGGTGCTCCCCCTCCGGGACCAACTTCGGTCCGTGTCACCGACCTGACCGGGACTACTCTCTACACAGAGGGGCCCATTACCCCTGGGCCTTATGATTACACCATTGATTACACCCACGGCACCATCACCAAGGCAAGCGGAAGCACCATCGGAACGACCGCTCTGGTGAGCTATACTTACCAGCGGACGATGGAAGAGGCCGAAGAGGAAGTTGGCCTTCCAATCAGCAACAACCTCGACGAGACCTTCGGTTCCGGGAATACTGTTGTTTTTCAGGGGAACTGCTTGATCTTCACCACGATGTACGACACCTCAAAGGCCTATTCGGTCAACGCCCCCCTGTACGACAACGGCGATGGCAATCTGACCAGCAACAATCCTGGTACTTTGGTCAGAGTTGGAGCTGTGAAAAGCGTCCCAACCGCGAGCGACCCGTTCCTGGGCGCCGAACTCTCACTGTAAAGGAGGTAAGAGAAAATGGTTACTACGAACAGAAATCCCTATCGGGAATTCGCGGAAGGCCGGGCCGGGAAACTTTGGGAGGACGTTGACAAGCACTTTGACGCCAAAGGCGAACTCAACGCTTACGACCAGAAGGACGCCGGCATTCAGGTCGGAAACGTTCTGGACAAGGCTGCCAGCGCTCGCTCCAACATCATCCGGGAGTCAGTTCTCTCGGCCGATGTGAGGAAAAGGGTGCTCCAGGCGGCCGCCACGGATCCGGACAAGGGAATGAAGGTCATTGCCCAGACGATGGGCGAAGTCGTCTACAAGATCGTGGACTACGCGGGATGGTCCCGTAAGGTTCTCGACTACCAGGCGATTGCTCAGGGCGACATCTTCAGGATCCCAAAGGACATCGACGTTCTGGGTTGGGTGGTCGCCGGCGACGGCCAGACCATCGTCTCACAGCTCAGAACTCGCTACGTCTTCCCCGGTGAGTGGAAAAACACCGCTTTCGTCGAGATCGATATCCTGGACGTCATGCAGGCGAACTGGGATATCTTCGACCGTGGTGTTGACAGGGCGGCTCAGCAGATCATGAGGGGCGAGGACCGCAGGGCGGTTCAGCTTCTAATGAGAGCCTCGCGCACCGTCAACGACGTGGTCACTTACGCCACCCTGAACCTGGGCGTCTTTGAAGACATCCGGTATCAGGTTGAGAAATGGCGTCTGACCTGCGACAAGTTCGTCATCAGCAGGCATGAGCTGGTTGACATCGTGAAGACCATGTCAACTCAGGTTGACTTCGTCACCCAGAGGGAACTGATCCTGGCTGGCTATGTGGGGAACGTGCTGAACGGCCAGATCATCACCTCTGCCGGTATCGGGGTTGAAGAAGTGGTTCCTCCGGGAGTCGTATTCGCGATCACCGAAGGCCGCTTCCTGGGACGTCTTGGTGAGCGTCTTGCTCTCCAGAGCGAACCCTACAACACCCTGGTCCGTGGTGAGCTGAAGAAGGGTGTGGCCCAGTACGAGATAATCGGACAGGGCATCGCCAACAGCCGCGCCATCGCAATGGGGACCAAGTAAGGTTCTTTGACAATTCCCCAACAGGTAAAATGGTGGGGGTGGACTCGGAGGAGGACACCCCCACCAAAATACTGGTGGCAGTCAGTGAAAATAATAATCTGACTAGGGACAAAATTACCTGCCCCGCGGCAGAGGTGACTGAAAATGTCCCTCCAGTTAGCTAAGGATATAGGGATGGGTGGAGGCTCTAAAGATGTCTTGGTGACGGACAAGAACTGGCAGTTCCTGGAATCAACCAGGCCGGGCAAGGCCCGGATTCTGGTGAAGGAAGGAAAGGCCACCTTCGTCAGCGAGAAGCCTCCGATGATCCAATTAAATCGGACTGTAGACTTAGAAAGAGGAGGAAAGAAAATGCAAACGATTAACGAGTATTTCAAGGGGAACAACGATGAGGTATACATTCAGAACGTGTCTGGGGGGATTGTCAGCTTAACCTTCAAGGACGTGAATGGTGACGTGGTGCCTTTCAGCCTACCAAATGACCGTCGGCCTCTCTGCCTCACCAACCGGATTCCAATGGAACTGATCAAGAGGTCAACTGATGTTCGGGCCTTGGTGCAAAGAACGCCGCCCGCGATCCGGTTGCTGACCCAGGAAGAGTACACGGCCATGCTGGAAACCATCGCTCGGGAGTCTGGACAGACTGTTGAGCAGGTGATTAACAACATCAATGAGAAGGTCTCTCTGGCCCAGTCCAAGATCGTGCAAACCTCTCCTGAGGATGCTCGGGCTTTGGCTGAAGACACGGTCAAGAAGGATGAGGGAGAAGGGGTCAAGGTGCAGACCGGGGATATTGATGTTCCGGGAATGGTTGAAGACAATGTGGACCCCAGGGTCATGCAGATCATAGCTAGCTGCGCCGAAGATGCGGGAAACCGCATGGAGGCCAAGAGTGCCATCGAACAACTCTCCCTCATGAACCTCACGGCCATGGATTTGGAGTACATCAAAGGCAACTGCGCTTGGAAGAGCGTGATTGCTTGGGCGGCAAAGAAAAAGATCGAGGACAAAAAGAAGGAGGCCAAATGAAGAAGAATTCAGGGGTTACTTTCATTGTTAATCTTAAGGGGGTAACATGGGTCAGGGTCAATTACCAAAGCAAATAGGGACGTCTCTCGATACCTTTGCGGTTACCAAGAACGGCAACTTCACCGGGGATGAGTTCATGGACTTCTTCAACTTGGATCATTCCATACCGTCCCAGATCACTCGTGTTGGCATGCGTTGTCTGGATGACGATCTGACCAACGTGACGCTGTCTGTCTCCGTTAAGAACTTGGCCGATGGGAAAACAACTCTTATGTGGACGGCCTCTGTCAACGGTGAGTACTCCTGGTTTGAAAAGCCCCTGAACTTTGGTCCTGGCCAGTACATCAGCTTCGCGACTGACATCTTGAACACGGGGAATCCTCCGGGAGCTGTGATTGAAATTGTAGCTGCTGTGCCTCAAAAGTAGGATAAGGAGTGGGATGGCCATAGACATTCCCATACTGACCAACTATGATAGGTATGTTGGCGGCACCGCCGGCGAGGCAGAAGCAGATAATGTTCCCGCTGACGCCACCTGCCACGCCTTTGCTGTTGGGTATCTCCAATGGCCCACGCCCCCAATAATTGAGGTTGGGGCTACGGTTGGCCCCGGGCCGGTTGGTATTGTCCTTGACCTCCATGCCTTTGTGCTGAACTTCTTTGGGATTCACATACCAATGCCAATTTCGTTGTTCGTGATGAACGAGATTGGGGGAAATTTTAGTGCCCCTTCGGTCATAGCACTGCCTGTTCTTTGGGATCAATCCTACAGCGTGAGCATTGGCGACATACGCCGGAAGGATGATGGCACAACGGTCACGGTGGAAATTTTTGGTATGGAGGATGGGGCATCCTTGATTATGTTCTGGACCAACTATGATGGCTCACTCGGCCAGGCCAGCCTATCCAATGGGCATAATGAGATTGGGGGCTTTGCTTGGAACCGCCCTTACAGCTTTGTCTTTATCAACTTCAATCATCTTGTCCAAATCGGTAAAGTCCAGACAGCTCAGGATGTCGACTACCGGATTTGCAGGATGGCGACGGTATAGGGGGAGCGATGATATTCTTTAACAAGAATGTAATGAAGTACATAAAGGTTTTGGTCCTTAAAGGGGATGGGAATGTCCCAGAGAGTATTGTGGGGGAATGCCAAATAACCAGGGACTCCGATGGGTATTACTGGAATGGGACCACCTTCATCAACTCCTACTACTACTTTGACGTAACTCTCGTCGGATATTACAACCGTATCAATGCGTCTTACTACTTCCCCTTTGCACCACCCGACTATGGGCAATATACCTTTTTCATCAATCTGAGTTCTCCACACTTTGTTGATATAGTCGACATCGAAGTGGAGCAGATACAGCTGTACGAATCCGAGGATGTGAGCTGATGCTAGAAGTTGGGCCAAATCAACTTGCCACTCTGGAGGTTACCTTCATCGATAATGGGGTGTCCTTTGATCCCATTCACATCGATCCCATTGTCATCCGGGATCCTCTGGGAAGTCCTGTTGCAACTCTGGCCCCACAACGGGCAGCTCCGGGAAGGTTCTTCGTGCAGTACTTTGTACCCGGAGGGTCTTTGGCCGGGACTTGGTCACATGACTGGACCTGGCAGGCAAGCGGGGCTGTAAATTCCATCACTCAACGGTACAACTTTACCGTACTTGGGACTACTCAGGTCGGGTTGATCACGGCCAACTTCGTTGGCTTTGGGGCATGCAAGGACGGGATATGGTCCGAAGGGTCCGACTCCACCGTTATCACTTTGAAGAATGTGCCCAAGCGGGCGAAAATCTTCATCAGCAAAGACGGGCAGCCCTATGACCCTGGGGTGGTCAGTCTGAACGTAGCGGATGACGGCGGGAACACTGTCTATACTGCCAGTCTTCTGGAGGGTCAGGTTAAGCGGGAGGCTATCGGGGTCTATTATGTGGACCTTCCTTCTGTTTATCCTCCGCAGAACCTGTTCTCTTCCGCTCCTAAGAGATACATGCTGCAGTGGTCCTACGGGGTCGATGCCGGGAGTGAGCAATTCATTGCTATCAGCTGGCTTTGGGTGCTGAACCATACGGTTTACCAGTGGTTCCCCCGGCTGCGCCTGCAGATGGATAAGGCTGTCAAGATTGCGGATAAAAGCAACATCGGATACACCGATGCTGAGCTATTTTACTACCTGCAGGGCGGGATGGATGAGGTCAACATGTTCCCGCCTGTGACCAATTTTATGTTGGACAACTGGCCTGAGACCTTTGGGCAGTTGTTGATCAACAGCGCGACCGTGGTCGGCATGGTGTCCCAGAAGCTCTTCGCCGTGGATACCGATGTGATGCCTTACAGCGATCAGGGGTTTCAATACACCTTGGACCACTTTACGAGATTGAACACTGTGCTGGCTGAGTTGCTGGCACATATCCAGGACCAGATGACCAAGTTTAAGTGGGAGTTCAGTCAACTGGGAAGCGTAACGGTTCAGGTGGTGCCATATTTCCCCATGGCAGTCTTACTCAAAACCTCCCCCAGAGGGAGCTTATTCCGTAATCTCTTTGTGAGCCAGTGATGAATAAAAAAACTAAAATATGCCCCAAGTGTAAGATGGAACTAAGAAGGACATACAAGTACAGACTGTATCCAACCAGGAAACAGGAAAGGTTGTTAGAACAGATTTTGTATCTGTGTCATCAGTTGTATAATTCTGCATTAGAACAGAGAATACGAGCTTATAATCAGAGCAAGAAGAGTTTGGGGTGGTATGACCAAGTATATGAACTACCTGCTTTTAAAGAACAATTTCCAGAGTTTAAACAGGTGTATGCTTGGAGTTTGGTAGATGTTTTGCATAGAGTAGATAGAGCCTTCCAAAATTTCTTTATCAGGCTTAAGAAGAGAAATGGCAAAGCTGGTTTTCCTAGATTCAAGTCAGTGAATAGATATGATAGTTTTACATACTCGACAGGTACTGTTAAAATTGAAAACAAGAGGGTTAAGCTACCTAAGATAGGATGTGTTAAGATTAGGTTAACAAGGGATATAGAAGGCATAATTAAGACATGTACTGTTAAGAGAGAACTGGACAGATGGTATGTATGTTTTTCAGTGATTAAGAATGTAGACATTAAGAAAAGAAAAACTAACAGAGAAGTAGGGATAGATGTAGGTATAAAAAGTTTTGTTACTTTAAGTGATGGTACTAAGATAGAGAATCCAAGGTATCTACAAAAGTCAGAAGAGGTACTTAAGAAAAGACAGAGAAGGTTGTCAAGGAAAGTCAAAGGTTCTAACAATAGGAACAAAGCTAAAATGATAGTAGCCAAGACTCATAGGAAGATAAGAGACCAGAGAAACGACTTCTTACACAAAGCGAGTAGAAACATAGTTAATAATTACGATAAGATATATGTAGAAGATTTGAATGTGAAAGGTATGACTAAAAACCATAGTTTAGCAAAGTCAGTTATGGATGCTTCATGGTCTAGTTTCCTTTCTAAACTGGGATACAAAGCGGAAGAAGCTGGTGTTCTAGTTAGAAAGATACCAATGTTCTATCCAAGTTCCAAAACATGCTCTGTATGTGGTTATATCAATGCTGATTTGAAACTAGATGATAGACAGTGGATATGTCCAGAGTGTAAAAGTGAGTTGGACAGAGACCTGAATGCATCTATTAACATTTTACAAGTAGGTAGAGGAGCTACCGAATTTAAGCTTGGGGAGGTTTGTCAATGGACAGGTCAGTGAACCAAGAACTCTCAATTGAGAATGAGGAGAGACTCCGTAAGATGGCGAGATTCCTGAACAAGGAAATCAGCTTTATTGATGGTGTTCAGGCTGGGGCTGACGGCAAGGAAAACCCTGATGAGAAGATCAATCTGCTGACCAGGGGACTCTCAACCTTGAGGTCAGATCTGGTGTCTGCTGAGGCTCTCTTGAGTGGGGAAAGGGTTGAGATTGCTGCCGTGCGGATCGGAATGAAGAAAAGGGGACAAGTAACTCCTAAAGGGGCTCGGGTCGCCGAAGATGCACCGTCCGGTGATCTGTCCGTGGATGACATGGGCTTTCTGCTGTTTGACCAGTATGCGGCGGATATTCACCTGGAGATTGAAGGGCAGATCGAGGACGCCAAGAAGGCTGCTCCGGAATCCTTGCTTGCTAAGGTCGGCCCACTGGAGTTGGTCTATTACTACGGGGGATCTGGGCCCGACAACACTCCGGTTCTGACTGAAAACAAAATATCTTTTTCCGTTGCGGCCAAGTTTGAGTCGCAGACTCTGCTATTTCCCGTGGAAATGGAGGGGGATCTGGAGACCGCCATCACCCTCAAGGAAGTCGAAGCTGATCTGAAAATCACGGTTTATCCTCCAACACCGCTTGAGGAGCCATCTGAAACTGAGGGTGCGGAACCCTATGATGCCGAGGATATTGCTTACTTCATCGTGGATGAAAAGGCGGCTATTCTGGCTGATCGGATCAAGGCCGCCGATCGTGAATACCGGGTGTGGAAACAGATAGCTCTGGACGAGGAAGGCAAGGAGGTGGGTAATTACCTGATCGGGGAGAAACCCATTTCTGTGGACACCACTGAGGGGGAGCCCGCCTTTGTGGGGCCTCAATTTATCTTCTACGTGATGGTCGACTTCTCGGAATACCTGGCGATCTACAAGGTGATTTGCACTGGGGTAGCACCCGGGGTGCTGCCCGCTGGAGACATCGGAATTCAGGTTGAATTCAAAGAGATTTATAAGTGGAGAGTCAAAAGACGTAAGAAAATCAAACCTAAGGAGAAGGCTGATGTCGGACAAGCGCCCGCTGCAGCTTAAGTGGTTTCACCAGATTGAGACCGAATTAAGGGGATTGGTAGTTGACATTCTCCGACTCATCCGGTCGCTCTTCTCTATCAAAGTGATTATCTTGGTGGCCATGGGTTACGGTTGTTATCTCTCAAACTGGAACAAGACCGCGGAGGTTTTCACCGGCATCATGATTTTCCTGTTTGCTTACATTCGGGAACTCCAGAAACCAAACTCCAACCTTTACAAGATCATTCGGGCTTGGGCTTCCCATCAAGGAGGGAATGGGTTTGGAAATGGGGACAATGGGGGGACTCCTCCGGGCCAGGTTGGTCCAGGGAAATGAAGGTGGAATGAATGGCACTAGACGTAACCACGACCTGGGGGGAAATCTCTCAGCTGCTGACTCAACCCATATCAGTGATAGTGCTTTTAATCCTCTTGCTGAGGGAATTTGGGTTGCTAAAAGGGAAAAAGAATGGAAAAGGCAATGGGGAGTCCTTACAATTAGTTAAGGACATTTTCAGTTCTTTTAATGATAGACAGCAAAAGACTCTGGACAAGGTCATTGACCTGTTCCAGGAGAACAATGGGGTGGTTGAGGGTGCCGGAAAGAACCAGAAGGAGCTGGCTGATAAGATTGATGCTATCTGCTCTGAGATCAGAGCATTGAAGATGTCTGTGCAGGAATTATGTGCCCGGGCGGAGAGGCTTTTAAGAGAAGTGGATTCAGGGAGGTAGAAGATGGGGATAGCCTTTGTGGATCGGATTAAGAGGCGGAGGGCCGAACGAAAAGAGGCCTTCCGGGTTATTGGCTTGGCTGAAGCCGAACTTGCGCTAAAGGATGAGAAGGCTGAAAGGCGGGCTCTCCAGATCATGCTCTCCAAGTCCATTATTTTCTTTGAGGCTAAAGAACGGGAAATGGATAAAATCATAGGTGAAGTGAAGGCCATCAGTGCGGCAATCAAAAACGGAACTAACGGAAGCGGAAAGGTCACCATACCTGGGCAGGTTGAAATCGATGAAAGTCGAGATAATGAAAAGACCTGGACAATCTTGTATCAGGGAAAACTAGAGTAAAAAGAGGCAACTAAGATGGGGCTGTTCACACTAACGAATATTTGGATCAACGATATTTCTCTGCCTTCTGGGCGTAACCTGGCCGTGGGGGAGAGCGCGGTTTTCTACATTGATGACAACATATTTGAAATACTGGAAAAACCCATCGACGCCACGCGCACCCTAACTGCCAATAATCCCGAACGAATATATCAAATCGATGTACTCGCCATTAACGAGGATCATGCTAACGCGGCGTTCAGGCGCATTTGCGAATTATTCCGTGACCAGTTTTATCTCGAGACGGATCATTTCCGAATCAAGCAGGTCAAACCACCGGTCAGGGGCATTCAGGGAGTTGACCCTGACACCCGGCTTTATCGATTCACGGGGATCTTTGCGGCGAAAAATATAACCAGGAAACCCTAATGAACAAAGGAGAAAAAATGGACGGCCTTTTAACGCAACGCGCCAAGGTGATATTGTTTACGATTCTCCGAGCGGGAAGGCTGCAGACCTCGTTAGAACCCCACGAGTTCACTTGTGGGAGTATGTCAGAAAGGGGCTGAAATGAACAAACTAAATATCTGGGCTATTGTCGGAGTGACTATAATTATACTAGCTATTGCAGGGTTTATAGCCTACTTTGTCAAGTCATGCAACAGGCCCATGAATGAAGCAGATGCTATCGCTTTAGTAGATTCTACTATCAAGGAGATAGGCCGAGAGCAGTTTATAAAGGATAATAATATCAAGGTTATTCTGGTTAGAGGAGATACGGCCACATCTTCACTTGTAACTAAAGGTGACTTATATCTGAATTTGCATCAGACTAAGTCCAATATGCGGGATAGTTTGATATTTGAACTCGGGCATTTTGTGTTTGAGGATGAATGGTGTGATGCTATGAGTGAAAAGGGGTTAAAACTGGTTTGTCATACTTACATAGTGACTCCAAAGTCTATGAGATTGAGACATTGTATACAGAGCCATATTTTTGCTAACATGTTCAGAGAGAATAAGGGGCAGATTGTAGTCGATGACCAGTTTTTGAATGAGATTCAGTTTTATAATGAAACTGATAGTAAGTATGAAGAGATGTTGAAAGTTTGTAGTGAGTGGTGAAAACCTTGTATAAACGAGATTTCAAGGTTTAACAATAGGAATTAAAATGGAACTTAGAAGAACATACAAGTATAGGCTATACCCAACCAGGAAACAGGAAAGGTTGTTGGAACAGACCTTATACTTGTGTCATCAGTTGTATAACCTGGCACTAGAACAGAGAATACGAGCTTATAATCAAGAGGATAGACAGTGGATATGTCCAGAGTGTAAGAATAAACTAGACAGAGACCTGAATGCATCCGTTAATATTCTTCAATTAGGTAGAGGAGCTACCGAATTTAAGCTTGGGGAGATTTGTCAATGGACAGATCAAAGAACCAAGAACTTTCTCAAAAGAGAGACTCCGAGAGATTCAGTTTTATGATGAGAATGATAGTAAGTATGAAGAGATGTTGAGAGTTTGCACTGAGGTTACTATTAAGTAGGAGGTACTAGAATGGCGGTAAGTGAAGAAATAAATCTGCTTAAGAATTTTATAGTGACGGACATACCTGCAATATTGCAGGAATTTATTGCAGTCTTAAATACCCCGATGTGGGTGTCCCGTTCCACCTCGAGGGTTCAGACAGATATTAACGCCGCGTCAGGAACTATAGCCTCTGGTGCTATAGCCTCTGGTGCTATAGCGGCAGGAGCAGTTGTGGATTTAGCTCAAGTAACTTATATTGTCCCCAGGAGTATCGCCTTGTCTTCCTGGAATGATAATGTTGGCAGACTAATAACTTAGGAGGAGAGAATGTCAACTACAGTAGGCGTTAAATCAGGCTTGCATATACCGGTCTGGAGACCACTTGCTGCACCCTTGACTAACTTTGCAGTAGGTTTGGGCTTGACCTACGATATGCGTAATAATGAAGACCGGCATCCAGAGGTTTTTCAAATAGCCTCTGCGGCTGCTTTGAATGCTTATAATTTTAAGACCGACAACTGGATACAAAAGAATCCAACTTCTTTAGCACTTGGTGGAACGCTCGGTGCTGGTAATGCGTGTGGATTTGCTCCCCATAGAGGGCCACGTGGATCGATCACGGCTTATGCCACTGGAGGAACTCCTTCGTATTATAAGGTCACACTTGGAGCATCAACAGTTCCGGCAGCTTCAATTGTGTGGTTAGCAAATCAGCTTGCGGATAGAGGTGATGGCCGCGGGTTTAAGATCCGGTTGATTGGAAATTCTGCTGGCGGTGGTGGTAAGATATCTGAGCATATTATCACTGCCAATACTGCTGGAGCAACTCCGGTGGTCTATCTTGATACCGCACCCTCGTTCACTCCACAGAATGGAGACAGCTATGAAATCCTCTCCGGGTCGGTTGTGGTCATGTTGGGAGGTGCAGCTGCGGCTAACGATGTAAAGGCCATGGAGGTTGCTTCTCAGACAGTTTCCACTTTTGCACAAAAACCGGTAGCCTCCGGGACAGATTCTCAGTTACTGTGCCTGGATGAAATGTATGTTCCTTATGACAGGTCACCGGGTGAGGGTTTATTGGGGGTAATGACCTGCACAGGTAGTGCATTGGGGTCTATTACCGGGCAGACAGCCAACACTGCCAATGTAGGAGATGCTGGCGTAGCTGCCAATGAGTTCAAGAATTTTCAGATTCGGATTGTCGAGGATGTTACAAACCCTCAAGCAGTTGGGCAGAGAAGGGTGATCACTTCGCACACTTCCGGACCAGGTCCGGTGTACACGATAAATGCCAACTGGACCTATACCCCTACCTCTGGGACAGCTAAATATGTAATTGAGTATCCCAACATATATTTATGGCAGCCCCAGGGCCAAACCTATTGTGCCATATACAGAGATGTGACTCCCTACTGTGCGGTAGGATCTGGTGCATGGGATACCACGACTTTGACTGGTCGTGGCGGAGCGGCAGGAGCAGGCGTGACTTTGTTCCCATGCTTTGGAGCGGAACAAGATAATCAGATACCAGCTACAGATGCAGCTAACAGGGTTTTTAGATATTCTCAGGTTCATTCTTTCCGTGGAGCAGCATCCGCAACCTTGGACATTATAGATATTGCTGCTCAGACTATCACAAATACTACTGCTGCGGGTCCTTACTATTCATTCACTACAGGTTCGAGTTATGCTTATGATCCGGCAAGTAATCTGGGGATGCATGTTTATGTGAATACCGGTCAGGCGGCGACCGCCAGATATAATGTAAAAACTCGTCAAATTACTCCGTTTTCTTACATACCTATTGCCCTAGGTACTTTAGTAGTCGGTCAAAGAATGGCTGCCTTGCCTTTTGTGGATGGCACCACCAAAGTAACCAGACTGTTTATGCTCGCCATCGGAGCGGTTGGATTCTTTGATCTGGTAGTGACGGGGTACTAATGGCTCAGATCGAAAGATTTCAGTTTGGGGTTTTTCAAGATGGTGATCCAGTCACCGGGGCAGGCGCGTATGTAACTTGCCAAATCTTGCAGCTTTCCACTGGAAAATATCTGGACTGGGACGACAATACTTTCAAGAGTTCCTCTTGGGTAACTCTGCTGAAAGCAATGACTGAGATAGATGCTACGAATCTGGCAGGCTATTATCAAGCGACTTCCGACATATCTGTTTGGGAGGACGGTAAGTATGTAATTTTGTTTAAATACAATAATGGGGTGGATAAGGGGTATAGATCGCAAGAGCTTGAGGTGAAGGGTGGGCTTGTCATCGAAGATTATCTGGCTGGGGTTGCGGCTGGATATATCGCACCGGATAACGCGAGCATCACTACCATCAAAGGTTATCTGGATACAGCCGATACCGGCTTAATCAGCCTGGTTAATGCCATCAAAGGTTATCTGGATACAGCCGATACCGGCTTAATCAGCCTGGTTAATGCCATCAAAGGTTATCTGGATAC
>Ga0315282_10004350_pt1 | contig 24683 bp, 21 predicted proteins | sample YL17G07_20_MG_FD_203693 | JGI IMG/M metagenome (GOLD analysis project Ga0315282, IMG submission 203693) | Sediment microbial communities from Yellowstone Lake, YNP, Wyoming, USA - YL17G07_20 | ecosystem: Environmental > Aquatic > Freshwater > Lake > Sediment | place: USA: Wyoming | collected... | reverse complement strand
GCGCCACCCAGAGGAGAATGAAGGCGGGGCCGATGCCTGCGCCGCCATAGTAAAGTCCGGCAGAGACTGGGATCACCGTGCAGGAGCAGGCCGCCACAAAGAAGCTCGCACCAGCCGCTATCGCGAACGCAGGTATTTTCCGGGCGCGCGTCCCAAGATACTCCAGGATCGTCTCTCGCGACACGAACGTGACCATCGCCCCGGCAAGCAGGAAGGCGGGGATAAGGCAAGTCAGCACGTGTAGTGCGATGTAATCTTCCAGTGCCTTCAGGCCCGCCCAGAGAAGATCAAGCACTTCATTCCTCCTCGTACTTTTCAGTGCGGAGTGCGTGCAACGTCGCGATTGATGATGTCACCCCGAGGGGCCAGCGGACTCGCGCTTTCCGCAGGGAACGTGAAATCCCGAAGGCGCTCCATCTCGACAGCCTGATCGGGCGGTGTGTTCAACATGCTCCGGCTGAGTGATGACGCCAGCGCTTCGGCGCTGTCAATTTCTTCAGGCCGCACCTCTTCCCCCTGGGCGCGACGAGCGCGAATCGAGCGTTCCCGGTCTGCCAGCTCCGCGGGGAATACGCCCGGACGAAGCCCCACGCGAATCGCGTGTCCAGTCGAGACCTGTTCCAGGATGAAGCCGTTGCCCACAGTGTTGTCCAACACCAAAGTGCCGTGATTAACGCGCGCGCCCGTCATCCAGGCTGCGGCGTCAACCCAGCACGGACCGTTCTTGGAGAGGACGCGAAGGTCGGTGCGGTCCACCACTCCCTGGGGAAACAATTCTTTGAGTGCGGCGTGCAACTCGATCCAGGAGATTACCAAGCCGTCGCACGCGTGCCCGTGCAGCCGTGCCAGATCCTTCAGCGTGATCGGTTTGGCCTGGAGGCTGAGACGTCCTAGCGCGCTGTCCGTGTCTCGCACCCAGAGCGGCTGGTTGTAACGGGCCGTAGCTGCCTAGGCGGGATAGAAGTTGTCGGCGTCAGCGGCCCGTGCATCTTTCGCTCCGCGCCGGTATCCGAACTGAATGCCGAGCGCGACCAGGAAAACCAAGAGCCCGAGGTAGCCGACCTTATCCGCCAGCGGTAGGCGGCGCGTGGAGATTGTCGTGGGTAGCTGTGAATCCATCACTATTTCTTGGGTTCCAGGCGACACCTGCCTTGCCGCAGCGCTCGCTCGAGATGGGCCAAGTCGGCCTGGAGGACTTCTTCGTGCGGGCAGGCCTTTTCAAGGAACCGGTGCAACGCTTTTAGTTGCGGGGTCGTCGCGCGAGTAAGCGAATAAATCACCCGTGTGGCGTTGCGCATGTCCGCCACCAAACCGGCATTTCGGAGGGCGCCAAGGTGGCGCGAGATCGTAGGCTGAGGAATCTCCAGCACTGCTTGCAGGTCGCAGACGCAGATGTTCCCGTGGCGCAGCACGTTTAGAATCCTCAACCGGCTTGGCTCGCCGGCTGCTTTGAGGATTTCGTGTAATCGCGTGGATGTTTTCATGTATTCGGATAGGTGAATAAGCAAATCAATGCCTAAACTCTCGTAGCAGCTCCAGTACGCGCCAATGGGTTGATTTTGTTCAGACTATGATTGGCAGGGCACCGCGCATCGATTCTAGATTTGAAGAAGCGTCTGGGTGTAGGGGCACACACTTCGCGCCGTGGCTACGTGCGCTGGACATCGTGTCCGACGTCATTGCGCGGGTGGCGTATCCACACCAACCCGGTACAGGCCCACGGCACCTGCGGGTCTCAGGGGCTGAAGCCGGGAAAACAGGGGTCAGGTCTCGGGTGTCGGGTGGCGATGAGGAGCCGAGCCCGACCCGTCGGCCAGAGCTTCAGGGCGGCAGGCCCAACATCGCCTTACTTGCCGGGCTGTTTGATGCTGACCGAGAATCCGCCCGGGCCGGCATCGACGAACGTCGTCTTGAGCTGAGGGTCGGTTTTCACGCGCTCGATGAAATCCAGCAGCTCCGAACGCAAATTTGTGACGTTATGCACCATGATCACGCCGCCGGGAGGAACCAGAGGCAGGACCATGTCGAGATATCTGACGCAGTCGCTCTTCCAGGCGTCGATGAAAACAAATTCATAGGGGCTTTGGAGCTTGGGGACTTCCTTGAGTGCGTCGCCGTGCACTAGGGTGATGAGCGAATCGACGCCTGCGGCGCGGAAGTTCTCCGCAGCGAGCCTGGCCCTGACGTCGTTGATTTCCAGCGTGGTGAGGTGGCCGCTGGTCTTGCGCAGCCCCATGGCAATCCAGCTCGCCGAGTAGCCGTTCGAGGTGCCGATCTCGAGCGCGCGCTTCGCCTTGACCTTGATGACCTGATCGCGCAGGAAGGCCCCCTCATTCGCGTCAACGTTCCACATGCCTCGCTGGTTGTCGTGCATCCATTCGAGACGCCTCATGGCCTGCGCGTCGGGGTCCTGCGCCTGCTGGGAGGGAGTTTCAGATGGGAGCGAGACGAGGAGAAAGGCCGAGACGGAGGCGAGCCAGAGAACGCCGCCTCGGCGGCACAGTCCTGATGGAGGCAGTTGGGTCACGGGGATTTCCTTTTTGTTCGGGATGCCCTGTATGGGTACTATACCCAAGCGATCGCGACGAGGCCAAGCTCACGCGGCCTCGAAGGATCGAATCGGCGAGGCATCGAAGCTATGCAGTTTGTGCGATTTCCAATCGGGTGACAAGGAGAATTGCAGCCGGCAGCGGGGCGATTGGATCTCACAGGGCCGCATCCGGAAGGATGCGCCCCGGGAACTCCATGCGCATCTCAATTCCCGGGGGACGAATCGTGCCCCCCTTCAGCGGCTGAGCTGGATTAACTACCGTTGAAACGGGCTCTCTTCATGAGTTGATTACAGGCTGTATCGTGCCTTGATAGCCATGCGGTTTTCGCTGGAATATGGGCCGCGTAAAAGGGCTCGGTTCAAAACACAGGCATTTGCCGGACTCTGCCGCCGGGGCGATGCGGGAGTGCAGAGACTTCGGCGAAGGGGCGGCCACAAGGAGGCAGTCGATGGAGAAGTGCTCCCGGGGAAGGGTTTTGATTGTTTCTCTCGCGGTGCTTACCGTTCTATGTCTGGTGGGCTCCGGCCCGCGCATAATGCGCGGGCAGACCGCCAGGCGTAGCAGAACTCCTGCTGCCAAGCCGGCGATGATGCAAGCCGCGATGCCGGCGAAGGCCGGGGCAAGGCCCAAATTCAAAGCCATTTGGGAGCCCGTGAGTTACAAGGAAGATCTGGAGTTGATGGATGCGCTGTTTGTTTCCGACCAGGAGGGCTGGGTGGCGGGAGGCGCCGGCGTAATGAAAGGGGGCGTAATCCTTCATACCAAAGACGGAGGGCGACCATTGGGAGGTCCAACTCGGGGACCCTCAGTCCGACGACCGCGCTTTTCGGGATCTGCGCTTCGTTGATGCGACGCACGGCTGGGCGACGCAGGTGACCAGCACGCACACCAACCTCCTGCGGACGACTGACGGGGAACACTGGGGACAGGTCGGCACCATCGCGGAACATTACGGCGACTACGCTTTCACTTCCCCCAACAACGGCGTCTACGTGGAGAAAGAGAAAATCTTCCAGACGCAAGACAGCGGCAAGACGTGGACGCCCGTCTTCGCGTGTGAAACCAAGGCGGAAGTCGATGGCCTGGCGCGAAATCTACGTTGCCACCTCGGAAGCGTGCACTTTCCATCCACCAATGTTGGCTACGCCCTGGGTGAGACTTTCCTGGGTCCGAAAGCCGCCTTTGTGGTGAAGACCGAAGACGGCGGAGCGACCTGGAGCGTGGTCGACGTGATGTCTGGGGAATCGGGTCACGATGGGACCCTCTGCTTCGTCAGCGACACGGCAGGTTTCATGCGAGTTCTGAGCGGGAAACTTTTCCGCACCACGGATGGCGGCAAGACCTGGAATGGTGTCGTCGCCTCAGCCGGCAAGAGCATCACATTCGCCGCGGGGCGCGTCGGTTGGTCCTTCGCTTATCGGAAGCTCGCCTATACGACCGATGGCGGCGAGCACTGGAGCTCGCGCGAGTTTGCCTTTCCAGCGCCTGTGAATGCCTTCTGCCTGCCCAAACCTGATCGGGGATACGCCGTCGGGGATCATGGAATGGTGTACCGCTATCGGATTGTCCCGATCGATTACGCGGCCAAAGGCATGATTGACGCGCCGGGGATGTGAACCCTGGCAGGCCGAAGAGCCCGGCGGTGCCAGCGGCTGGAATGGTTGGCCCATTTACGCGGAGACGGAAAGGAGACCCGCAGAAGCGTGCCCGCAGAGCCAGAGCGCGGGGGCGCCAGCCGGGCCTTGGCCTGAACGTCGGCCTCAGGACAGGCCGAACCGGTACTCATCAATGGTGACGGCCACGGCCGGAGGCGCGTCCGTCGAGGGCGGGAGAATCGAGCGCACAACCTTGCCCCGGCAGGTGACTTCCGTTCCCGGCGCACCGCCGATTTCCAAGGGGAGGTCGAAGTTCATCTCCAGCGGCGTGTCAATTTGCAGTGATTCATCGGCTGCGAAGAGAATACCGGACCGGCTGATGTTGATCGTTTTGGTTTCACTCCAGCCGATTTCGCCGCCCGGGCGATATCGTAAGGTGAGTTCGATGGGGATTCGTGAGGCGCGGTCTCCCAGGTCGAGATCGATCATTCCACGGCGGTCCATCGTTACCTCGCATCTTCAACCAAACCTAGCGGCGCGAGGTTCGGAAGGTGGAGGCTCTCCACCGCGATGGATGACACGCGCACCCCTCGCCCGCAATACTAACATAAGTATCGGCAAATGGATGCACTTTATTTAGCCCTGGCAATCCAGCGGGTTTCTTGCATCGTCGGCTGTCGCGCCCAAGAATCGGGCAATTTGTCTGCTCGCTTTGTGCTTTCCTCGCCGTTTCTGACATTCGTCATTTTCTCTCTCGCGACCGAGGCATATCATCTGTGTGTTGTCTGAAGCGTGAACCTCAAGATTCGTGTGACTCTATGTCTGTGCTCCTGCTCGGCGGCTGGCATATTTTCGGAGGCCGCACGAGGGGGGAGGAGCGTGGCCATCGTAGGACAAAGGCTCCACGCGATCCCCGCTTTGCGGTCGAGTCTCCGCTCCTCTATCGTCCCACGGGTACGCTCAATTGGTACAAGGGGACGATCCAAAACGTCAGCCCCTCCGGCGTGCTTTTCCAGGCGGAAAAAGTCGTGGCATTGGACTGCCCGATTGAGATGAGCTTCACGCTGCCAGCGGAGGCAGGATCGAAACGCAGGATTCAGGTGTTCTGCTGGGGCAAGGTGGCGCGGACGGTGACGCCCGTCGCCAGTGACGCCTCTCCCGCCTTAGCTGCAAAGATCGTCCGCTACCGTTCCCACGCCCGGATAGAGCCCGACATCCAATTCAAAACCGCCGCCTGAAGGCTGCGCAGCTCCGCGTCTCTCCTGACGCGAGGGTGCGTATGCATCCGCTGGCGGCTCGAGGCCGCGTGGGAGCGTAACAGGGATTTAGTTCAGGAACTCCAGCCCCGCCTCAGCCTGGGTGATCCAGACCACTCGGCAGTAGCCAGTGGGTGTTTTCTCTCGGCCCGGGAGCGCGTAGACGGCCTGCCCTTGTTGCAGACTCCGTCGAGGCTGGACGCGCAGGCCGTGCGCGGAGATATTCACCGTCGAGGCCATAAGCGTGGTTTCGTAGCCCTGGTTCTTCACCACCAACGAAACGGCCGTCCTTTTGGCGACTCGCTCGGAACGGCGTGGTACGGGGTTGGACGGCGTATCCGTTTGCATCTCGAAAGGGGCCCGCGAGTGGTTCTCGACGTACGAGCCGAAATATACCGACCTCACCGGGTCAAAGTCAATGGGACAAAGAGGCCAGTGAGCGCTTTCCCCGCTGGGCGCACTGCGACATTCTGCCGCCAACATGACCGGGGGCACTCTCGGAGCAGCCGCCTGGTACCTGTGTGCCATTGCCCGGCGATAGGTCTCCCCCGTAGCATGTGCCTAGTGGGAGGCGAATATGGCTGACTCCTCACACGAGAAGGATCTTATCCGGCTGGCCACTCGCAATGTGGAACAGCTTCAGGAGGTCGCGGCCGCCGTTGAGGCCAAACTCGGGCACGACCCGGAGGGTGCGAAAGAACTCCATCGCCCTTGCTCGGTGCTCCTCCAGAGATTACTCGCAGCGCAAGGCAGCATCGAGGCGTTGCTCCAGAAGCTCTACACTGCCGAGATGGTCGGAACGGGGACGGGAAGGCGGTAGAGTCCGGCCGCCGGCCCCTTTGCGTGCACGCCCCCAGCCCTCGCTGCTGGGATGCCAACAGGCCAGGTGTTTCCCTCTCAACCCTTGCGTCCTCGCCGGTCGTAAGAGGTGCCTCACCCGGCGATTCCCCACGGTCAAATGGGAGTGAAGCTGCGATGGCTCGCGCGGCGAGGACGTGTGGCCACCGGGCGGGTCTCGAAGACCTCGAACAAAACAACGCCTCAGTCCTTCACAGCGCCGCCGATGTGATCCTGAATGGCTCGACGGTCCTCGGGGGAAAGCTCGGTGAACTGGACGGCGATACGGTCCGAGGGTTCTTTACGAACCACCCTCGCCCGCGGATTCAGCAACTCCTGCCTCTGGGGAACGGAAAAGCGGAGTTCCAATTCCTGACCCACCTCGAGCCCACCCGATTGCTCGAGCAGCATCCCACCTTCGCCGATGTTCAGACTTGCGGAGGTGAACTGAGCCTTCTCCGTTCGGCAATTGACGATGGTTCGGAGCGGCAGGCGGATATAGCTGCGCTTCTCTCTCAACATGGCGCCGTGCAACGGCTTGAGAACACCGGCAAGGTGCGTGAGTTGCGGCGGCTTGGCCAGAAAGAAGGTTATGCCGGCGCGGAAGCCGGCGCGCATTGTTTCGACGTCGTCGTAGCCGGTCAGCATGACGATGGGAACGCTGCTGTTGGAGGTGGACTTGCGAATGCGGCGGACCAGTTCCGGCCCATCCATGTGGGGCATGTGGGCATCGACGAAGATCCCATCCAGTTTTTGCCGCTCCACACGCTGCGCCGCCTCGCGGCTGTCTGCCAAGGCCAGGACTTCGTAGCCGAGTGACTCCAGTAAGGCTTTGAGCACCTTGAGCACCTCAGGCTCGTCGTCCACGATCATGAGCTTCATGGCCATATCTGGGATTCGCCAAGACTTAGTTTGCAGGAGTGTATCATATCTCGTGGGTTCCCCGGGTGGTGCATGCCGCGCTCAGCTTGCTTTGTACGTGGCGAGAGGACAGGGGAGCGAAGTTTGGCGTCCCCGACGGGATTTGAACCTGTGCTATCCGCGTGAAAAACGAAGGATGAACTTTGTCCCGCCGGGTGTGGGGACGTGAGGCTGCAATGGGGTTAGGTGAGACATTACCCGGCGCCTCTTGCGGCCGGAATTCGGCGCGCCCGAACCCACGGAAGCGGCGTTCTGCCGCGCGGCCGAACCCGCCGATGAATCCCGCGGCCATTTCCTACTCCGGCGTAGCAGCCGGCGGCTGGGTCTCGGAGGCCTCCGGCGAACGAGTCTGGCCCTGCTCGAGCCGCCGGGCCGCGCGTTTCTCCGCCTTCATTCGCTGCTTCTCCAAGCGCTTTACTTCTCTCTGGCGTTTCTTAAATGTGGCTCTCTGTCGACCTGCCATACAGGCTCCTTTCGCGCTCTGGTGAGAGTCGGGATGAGGATTGATGCTTGGCGCTGCCAGCCCGGCTTACCAGCGACGATCGCGCGATGACCGATCCCCGCGGTAGTTGTTCCGGCTGCCTTGGCGCTTCCCGCCGGAGCCGCCGCCGGAGCGGAATCCTCCGCTACGCTCCGGTCGCGGGCGAGCTTCGTTGATCGTAAGCGCGCGCCCCGCGAAGTCCCTGCCGTTGAGGTCGGCGATGGCCTTCGCGGCATCATCATCCTGAGCCATTTCGACGAAGGCGAAGCCGCGCGACTTGCCGGTGTCGCGGTCCTTCATGATCCGGACCTGCTGCACTTCTCCGAATGGCGCGAAGTGTTCACGGAGTGCGTCCTCGGTCGTCCCAAAGGGTAGGTTACCTACAAAAAGGTTTTTCATTCATTCTCCTCACAGGCTAGAGATCCCACGCGTCTTGGAGTTGAGGTTGTCGGGAGATGTGTCATCCCCCCTAAAGTAGCGCCGGTGTAGTCAATCTGTGGCGTGTAGGAGAAAAGCCCTGCAGCCTCGGATGAAGGAACGCCGGAACTGACGCGCAATCGCCTTCGACTTATTATCTCACATTCTGAACGACCGTGCTGGAAAGTTCATGCGACGTGGCATGTCGTGGAAGTACCCGTCGCCGCTGGTGCATCCGTGGCTTGAGCCGCTGTCGATTCGGAACGAAGGCCGCGCCTGGGGAGTCTGACGTCCCCAGCGGGATTGGAGCCCCCAGTTAAGGAACCAGCGCCGCGGCGACCACGGGCCCGCCGGGTTCGAAGCTCGTTCTCGTGGCATTTCCCCATCGGCGCGGCAAGTTCCGTCAGTTGCCGCGATTCGCATCTCTTCCTTCCTTTTCCGGACCGCCCGGTTCGTCCCACTCTGTTCCCATGTTGTCGTCTGTGATGAGGCGCAGCTTGGCGTAGCGTTGACGGATTGTTTCAGCGTACTCAGAGGAAAGAAATTGCTCAGTATCGCTTACGGTTCCGGGATGGGCGAGGGCGAGGATCTCTTGCAGACGCTGGCGGTGCGCGGGGGAGTTGAAATCGGCGACAGGCCTTCCGTCGATTCTGTATTGAAGCAGCGTCTTCCGGAATCGGTCCTCATCTGCCCGAATCGGAGATTTGCTGACGGCGAGGAAATTGATGATCCGCAGGCCGTATGGAAACAATGTCGTGCCGGTCAATTGAACCCTTCCGGAACCGGTCGTGTTGTAAAACAGAATGCCCCCGGGCTGAAGATGCTCCCCAACGAGTTGGAGAAACTCGACCGAAAGCAGATTGCTGGCGTGTGCCCTCCAGTGGAACGTTGTGTTCATGACAATCAGGTCGAACTTTTGGTCGGGATCCCGTCGCAGCCAACGCCGCCCGTCATCGATTACGATTCTGACCTTGGGGTTCTCCAACGGGCTTGCGACCTGCGGGTAGCGGGGAATCAGCTCCAGATATCCTGGGTTGATTTCGACAATTGTCAGGTGCTCGACCGCCGGATGGTTCGCGACCACTTGCGCCCACGACCCGGAAGCGAGCCCGATCATCAACACGTTTCTAGGAGAGGGATGAAAGCTGAGGATGGCTTAGCAGCGGACGATGAGGTTCCTGTCGTTTATCGGGTCGACGTTGAACCGGCCGTCGAAGACGCCGCCTCCATAAACCGTGTCATCTTCACTGACGGCGATGACTCCCGATTTATTCTCGACGACGAACCGGAAACGCGGACCCTTGCTGAATGCACCCTTGTACAGCAGCTTCTCGTAAATGTTGCTGTAGAGGATCTTCGCAGTCGGCGGGATGGCAGCGACGGCGATAACGAACATCAGCCCCACGGTGGCGAGATGCCTGGCCGTCGCCTTGCTGACTCCCACCAGGCAAAGTCCAACAGCAATCCCAAGAACCACCAAACCGACGGAGATGGAGCGGACTGGCCATACATCCATCAGCAGGAATCCCACGACAAAGCTGCCCAGTGCCGAGCCGATCATGTTGCTCAGATATAGATAGCTGACGCCTGCTCCCGCCCGCCGGTCTCGTGCGACAGAAAGATGGGCGATCAATGGAAAAGTGGATCCGAGGCACCCCGCCGCCAGGCCTATAGGGAGGAGTGGGGCTGCCGCACCGATGATCCCGACCAGATTGGCCATTACCGCGGCTACGAGAAACCCGATGACGTTGAAGAGGACAATCAGCCAGCCGATCAAACCCACGTGTAAGCGAGTCCCAGCTTCCTCCTGTTTGCGACATAGCGATTCCGCAACCAGCGAGCCGTACGCGATGCCCATCAGATAAGCTCCCAGCAGCATCGCAAAACTCAGCGCGCGCCCGCCGAGTACGAACGAATAGAGCCGGTACCAGACAATCTCGTACGCGAGTGCGATGAAGCCCACCAAACCTGCTGTCAGCGTAGCAAGTGAAAACGGGATGTTCGGCACAGGTGCGTGAGCTGCAGGCAACGGTATGGGCGCAGAATTTTCACCGTGCTCCGTCGGCTGAGCGGCCAACGGCGGTTTGTCCAGGAGGTGAAACCAAATGGTCAGAACGGCTGCTCCAACGCTGAGGTTCAGAACGCAAGCCAACCACACGGACCCGGATTGCCCAAGAAGGCCCATGGTGAGATGGGCAGATATGAAGCAAGCCAATGCTGAGCCGAGCGTATTCGCGAAATACAGTTTGCCTACCGACCGGCCGACGTTTTGGGTGGAATGGGTGATCAGGTAGCTAACCAGCAGAGGCAATGTGCTTCCCATCAGCAGGGTGGGTACGGTGACAAGGAGCATTGAGAGTGTGGCCGTTTGGAGCGTGGAGAGTGCAAAAGTATGACGCGCAACCCAGTGGAAAAGCGGAAGCGAGAGGGCTCCAAATACCCCAACGGCGATTTCAAATGCCCCGAACAGAAGCAGAGGGGAAACATGTTTGGTGGACAGTTGCCCCCCGAGGAAGCTTCCGAGCCCCAGCCCGATAATGAAGGCGGTGACGACGATCGTAACCGACTCAATGTTGACGCCGAACACCAGGAAAAGTGCCCGCTGCCACACGATTTGGTAGATCAAAGCCGGGAAGCCCGAGATAAAGAAGAGAACAAATATCCACGGTGACGGCTGGTGGGGCTGGTCATTTCCAGTCGCCATCACATAAACAACGAGGAGAACGCAAACTCCCCACATCAAAGCCTGCAGAATCATTTGTCTCTTCCCCCGACGCATCGGAGGTAATCACTCGGGATGTGCTGTAGAGCCGCGAGATTAGCACAATCCATGAGTCGCCAACAATTTCACAGCCTCGCATTTCCCGCCTATGAGAACGGTTTCTCCCTCGTGAACTGTAGCAAGCGCCCACGAATGGAACTGGGCCGCTTCCGCCGCAACAACCAGGAGTAGCCGGAGCCTCGCATGGTTTGGTACTTGCCGGACCCTCGCGGCTCCAATGCCAAAGTGCGCCATTCGAACCCGAGATCCTCATGGGAAGTCCGGAACGCAGCGATGGGGATGCCGCCGGAAATTTCTGTCAGGCTGAATCCTTGCTCGCAGTAATCAGGCAATCGGAGCAATGCAGGTGACCAGGTAGTAGAAGATGGCGCCCCCGACGGGATTTTGAACCCGCGGTACCGCCGCGACAGGGCAACAACAGGACAGAGGCACGAGTATACAGAGGAGGGAAGCAATGGTCTTGCAGCCTTATCCACACCAATCGGCACAGAAAGACCAGAACCGCGAAAGTCACGTTTCCACTGGCCCACCCTTCGGGGGACCAGGTCAGAATCGTTCGGGAGCACCCGGAGCATTCATGGCGTGGCTGTGCGAACGCATGGTGGAGAAAGGCTAGTCCAAGGTGAGAGCCTGGCGGTTACCAGAATTGCGCGACAACCACTCGGGGCGGGCCGGGAATCGTATCGATGACATCCGTTTCCAGGACCACTTCCAGGTTTTTCCTCTGCCAACCACGAGGGGCGGCGCGGAGCGCGTCGGCCAGATAATCTTCTCGTGCAATGAAGTCTCCCGCCGCTTGAGTGCCGCGCGGTCCAATCCCCGCTGCGACGATAAGCAACCGGCCAGTCTTGGAGTCGAATTGCCTGGCGACAATGGCATAATCCGCAGTGACCTCCCCGCGCGCACCCAGGCGGGGGGACCAAACTCTCCCCGCGGGCTTCCTCTCTTCGATTCTCCCCTGACCATCCTTTTCGGCAAATACAAACGGCATGTTCGAGGTCATCTGCAGGGTCCATCGATTGTTGAATGCCGCAATGAGGACCGCAGGCGAATTTCGTAGATCCTCAAAAGAGTAGTGGCTGCCCATTCGGAGTTGGCTGGGCTTATTGATACGGGCAAATAGCGCCGAGAGTTCAACCGCCACCTCGGCATCCCCCCGGGCCACGAAAAAATCGGTCTAGGCCTCCATGTCTCTCCACTTCACTGCTTCGTCTGGGCTGAGAGGGAGCACACTATTGAATCTCTCCACCTCAGTTTGGAGTTCTGTGGGGTGGGCTTCCGAATACTTCTTGAAAAGGTTCAGGGAGGGTCGATAGACTACCGGCGAGGCAAGGCATATCAGGACCGGCTGCGAAGTGGTGAAAAGTGGCGCCCAGAATTGGTCCAGCGCGGAAACCGGCTGAGTTCGCAGGCGGCTGCCGAGGAAAACGGCCAAGACCACAGCCAGCGCCAGGACGAGCAACGAGATGGTTGCCACAGTGCGTTTGGCCCGGTTCCGCGAGGGGAGGGGCTCTTCTTTGCGGGGTGGGGTCTCAGCCGAGGTCCAATGGAATTCCGGGACGTAGGAACCCACCGGGATTTCGATGCGAACTTCCGGTGAATGCGACTCCTCAAGATAGAATTGCGCCAGCCTCCTGCGCACTTCGGTCGCCTTGACACGGACCACGGGATCATCACCGGTGGCGTACATGGGCGGTCGGTGGAAAATCTCAATTCCGATGGTGCGTTCCTTCAGGAGTTCACCCTGTCCCTCCAAAGTGTGTTTGACTACGTAGGACAAGAACTGCTTGCAGCGCTCGCTGGTCCGGAACACGTGGCTGCTCAGGATGCTCTCCAGTTCCCGGAGAACTGTGGCCTTCTGATGATCGTCAAGGGGAGAGATATGTCCCTGCGGACTGGCGGGTTCGCTCGGGTGAGCTTTCGTCCCCACAGTACTTCCCTCCCTTTCCCGACTGAATCATAGTGTACCACCATCGGACTTGGCAAGCAGCAGGCCCTCCGTGTCGGGGTTTCGAACGGCTGGACTGGGGTTTTTTCCGAAGCTGCAATGTCGCTGAAAAGAGACTACGGGCGCAATCCTGCTGTCCATCTATGCTCACCGGGAAGAATGCCGGCCATTAACACACCGCACCCCGTCGACCAGGCCGCTCGGTCCCCTCGCCGTCTGTGCGCGTTAAGCCCATATTCTTAAATCAGTTAGAAAGATCCCCCCGTCATCTATGGGAGTTCCCGTTACTGTAACGTACTGCAACGTACCTTGAAAATTGGGCCGCTTGGGTAACAGTGTATGCTATCGTGTAGTGCAAGTTAGCTTCGCCTTCTGGCACCTGAAATGCCCAGAGGGGACAGGGAACAGTTGCATCGAGGGACCGGAGCAACGCACACGGGCCACATCTCAATAAAGCGGAGCAGGACACTCACCGCTTCGCCTACCACGATTTAACTCCTCACGTCGGGTCTCGGGCCACAAATCGCAAGGGAGGTTTCCGCCATGAGCAAGGGAAGATCTTTGCTAGCCCTGCGGCCGGGAGTGGTCGCAGTGTTGGGGTTAGCTGCACTTCTGCTGTTCGCGCCGGCCTCGTACGGTCAAGTATCCGGAGCGATAACAGGAACAGTTTTCGACACGTCCGGCGCAGTCGTTCCAAACGCAAACATTACATTGGTGAACCAAGCGACCGGGGACATACGAAAGACGGTCAGTAATAGCGAGGGGTACTTTGTCTTCGCCTCCGTCGTGCCGGCCACCTACACCGTCCGGGTTGAGTTGGCGGGCTTCAAGACGTGGGAACAAACGGAAACTGCGATGAGGCCGGGCGACAAGCGCAGTGTTTCCAACATCGTGCTGGAGGTCGGTACGGCGGCCGAACAAGTCACCATCGAAGCGACCCCGGGAGTCGTCCCCGTGGACTCCGGCGAACGAAGCGCCACGCTTACCGCCAAGGACATCCAGAACCTTTCCTTGGTGGGACGGGATGTCACGGAGCTGATCAGAGTCCTGCCCGGCATGGCGGTGTTTAACGGGGGCGGGGTCGGCAACGCCGCGGGCTATGACGGCGTGGTGACTGGCTTCACGAATGCGGTTGGCAATGGATATGTGCCTAACGGTCTGGCGTTCCGGGGTGGCACGGATCTGACCTCGGACAGCGCGCATATTATTGATGCGGGTTGTAACTGCAGCTCGACGCAGACGATCAACGCCGACATGACCGCTGAGGTCAAGGTGCAGACGTCGAACTTCGGGGCCGATAGCGCGAAGGGTCCGGTCGTGATCAACGCGGTGGGCAAATCCGGCACCTCGGGCTACCACGGGCAGGGATACTTTTACGGCAGGGATTCCTCGATGAATTCGGCCACCTGGTATATGAACCGGCTAAAGCAGGAGAAGCCTAAAGACCGCTACCTGTACCCTGGTGGGAATATTGGCGGACCGGTTCCGCACACCAACAAGAAGATGCTCTTCTGGACGGGCTATGAATACTACTTCCAGAAGCTGCCGCCGCAGACTCCTTTGACCTCCTATGTCCCCACGGAGTCGATGCGCAAAGGCGATTTCAGCTCGACAGCGCCGAATAACGCAGCTTTCTGTGGGACCGGTGCGCCTTGGGTGCAATGCGCTTTGGGCTCCGGTCTTTCGGGCACCCTGGATGGGACTACTCCAATCCCCGCGAGCGGCATAATTCCCTCCAGCGCGTTTGATGCGGGCGGTTTGGCCCTGTTGAAAATGATTCCCCCTCCCAATGCCGACCCGAAGACGACCCCCGGGGGCGTGAACTACGTCCTTCCCTACGTGACGAACCAAAACGGGTGGATCTTCCGCACGCGCGTGGATTACAACTTTACGGATAATACCAAATTGTATGTTTCCTACAACCTGCAGAGACAAACCGATGAGGTTCCAGTCCATTTGTGGTGGCTACCTCCCAACTCGATTCCTTTCCCCGGTGGGATGTCATCGAAGGACAACTCGAACACGATCACGGGCCACTTCCTCCACGTCTTCGGCCCGTCGCTGACCAACGAGGCGGTGGCCACCTTCGCCTACCTTAACTTCCCGCTGAATGCGAACAACCTTTCCTTGGTGTCCAAGGACGCTCTCGGCTATCCGTATAAGGGGCTTTACCGCAATGGCGATCCTATGGTGCCGTCCATCTCCAACGGCTACTGGACGCCGCAGCCGATGATGGACCAGCCGGACCTGTTTTACCCCGAAGGAACCTTCGTCTGGAAGAAGTTCGCGCCCACCTTCGAGGACAACCTCACCAAAGTGTACCGTACGCACACCCTCAAATTCGGCTTCTACTGGGAAAGGACCGCGAACAATCAGGGGGCATGGGCCTACACGAATGGCGAGGTTAATTTCTATCCCTGGGGCTCCTACACGAACAACACCACGCTGAACATGCTGTTGGGCCGCCCCTCCGAGTACATTGAGAACAATTTCCAGGCGATTACGAACATGAGCTATCGGACCTACTCCGCCTATGCCATGGATTCCTGGAAAGCGGCGAAGCGCTTGACCTTGGAACTGGGGGCGCGGTTTGAGCACATCACGGGCTGGAATGACGACGATCGCAAAGCGGGGTTCGCCGTGTGGTTACCGCAACGGTTCACGGCTGAGGCAGCCCTGCAATCCCTAGGGCTGGTGGACTTGCCCGGCATAAGCTGGCGTGCGAAGGACCCCGGGATACCCAATACCGGGGTGCCGAACCGTTTCGCCTTCGTTTCACCTCGGCTGGGATTTGCCTACGACCTCTTCGGCACGGGCAAGACCGTCGTGCGCGGTGGTTGGGGCCTTTATCGCTATCACGATTCGTACAACGAGTACGGAGGCGCACTGCAAACCGCTGAAGGCTCCCGGCAGTACCACGACTACGGCTCGAGCTTCGCGGGGCTCGACGCGCTAGGGCAAGCCGCAGCGGGACACCTGGGTGGGTTGGCCAGTGGCGCGTATGCCGTGGCGCCGCTGGATGACCAGTGGCCTTTGACGTATCAGTACAACCTCACCATCTCGCAGCGGATGCCCTGGAGTTCACTGCTCGAGATCGGCTATGTGGGCAACAGCACCGATCACGCGCTGCTCGAGGGCAGCGGCAACTACCGCCTGCAAAACGTGAATCTGATCCCGATCGGTGCGCTGTTCAAGCCCGATCCCATTACCGGTGCCGCACCTGACCCGGCAAACGCGAATCTGGCGAACTACTCCCCTTATGGCACCCAGTGCATCAGCGGAGACACCCCGTGCACAACGACCGCGCCGGGATACGCTCATAACAGCCTCGAGGTCACGCGACACGCCGGTTACTCGAATTACAACGGTCTTCAGGTGAGCTGGACCCGGCAAAAGGGTTGGGCGACTTTTGGCTTGAACTATACGTGGTCCAAGGCGTTGGGTATCCGGGGGACGGCGCAGTTGGGTGGTTCGACCGGCAACCCGCAAAACCCTGAGGACAACTACGGCATCTTGTCCCAGGACCGCGCCCATGTGTTCAATTCGGCCTACCAATTCGATTTGGGGAACCGCGTCCACGCAAACAACCCGCTGCTGAAAGGATTGGCGAATGGCTGGACGATCGCGGGCATCACGAGCTGGCAGAGCGGCCCTGACCTGGGGTCGCTGTATAACCCTAACTTTAGTCTTTCGATCAGGCCGTATGGCGCCACGTCTGAAATTGGCGATCAAAACCTGAGCAGGGTCTGGCTCGGCACACCGGATATGCGCACGAATCCCCTCTACACATGCAGTCCGTCGCAGGGGCTGAAGGAACACCAATTCATCAACCCCAACTGCTTTGCCGTGCCGGCTCAGGGAACGAACGGTCCCTTCATGCCTCCTTACTACATCCGGGGGCCGGCGTTCTTTAACAGTGACCTATCCGTATATAAGAGCTTTAAGATTACCGAGAGCAAGAACATCCAGTTCCGGTTCTCGGCCTTCAACTTCCTGAACCATCCCCTGGTGTCGATGGATCCCAACAACACGACTACCATGGACCTGCACTTCACCGAGACAAGCCCAGGGCAATGGGTTCAAACCAATCAGGACTTTGGCATGGCCCCCATCAAGCTCGGGCGGCGCGTGGTTGAGTTAGCCATCAAGTACTCGTTCTGATTGTCGAACCGGCGGCTTCTTCGCGCTGCGAGGTGGGGAAGCCGCCGGTCAATACCGGACGCCAACGGCGCCCAGCCGTCGGCTCCGGATCTAAGCACGCTCCTTCCACCTCACGGGGCGGCCGCAAGGCCGCCCCTTCTTTCTCTCCGTGAAGGTGAGTTCAACAACTTGCTCGGGAACTGCAGACAGGGGTCACTCCAAGCGGAACGGAGAGTCCCGTTCCCAGAGGCATGAGTGGTCGACGAGATTTGCCGTCCCTCTTCGAACCCTGCCTGTCACAGTGAGCGCTTGGGAAGTTTGGCGTCCCCGGCGGGATTCGAACCCGCGTTACCGCCGTGAAAGGGCGATGTCCTAGGCCGGGCTAGACGACGGGGACGGAGGAAGCAAGAGAGAGCGGAACCCTACTACAGAAAGCCGCAAGACCGCCTGGCCAATTCCTCATCCTAACAGCGGGTGTGGAAAACTGTCAAACGGTCTTCGACGTTACGTCTCTGCGTGCTGGGAGGAAGCCGGCTCGGCTCGGGAGAGGGAACAGAGTTGTTGGCAGGGGGCGCGTCCGGGGCTCATGTATCCGGTTGGGATGCAAGCATGGCCGCGCGGCTCAGCTTGGTACAAACCGCGCGTATTCTCCCCCGAAACCCAACGCGGACATCTTGGCACGGATGCGAAAAGGAGGCATCGGAAGGGGCAGTGGGCAGACTCTTTTCGGTAGTGATCCTCATTCTCTCAACAGTGGGTGCAGCGTGGTCAGAAACAAAGGCCCGGATTCCGTCGCCAGTGAGGGATGAACCATCAGGGCGGACGCAGAGGACGGCATTCTCAATCTCACGCATGGCGAGGCCGCGCGGACGGATCAAGCCGATCCGGGGCCGGCGCAGACGCTTGGGTCTGCAATCCTCGGGTCTTCTGCTCCTCCGGCGCCAGGCCGAAGGCGATCTTCGCCAGCCTTCCTTCTTCCTGAGGTCACTTGGATTGGCGACGCTTCGCTCGCCTGTATTCCCAGGAAAACGCAACGGAGAATACGACAACTGCCAGAATCCAAAGAAGCGGAGAAGACTTGGCAACGGAAATTGGGTCAATAGCTATTGCCGTTCCTTCCGGATGCGGGATGATCGCCAGGGCAACGATTGCGCCCAGCAGCAGCAGGAACGCAGCCGCCAGCGTTGAACACAGGCCCACGAGGATGCTTTTAGCGAGAATCACGCCCCAAGACTAGCACGGCGTGCTGTCGTCCCCAAACGCGGCTGTCGGCATGGCAGGTGCAGGCCCCCAGAGTCTGCGACCGTCGTTGTCTTTGCGCCTCGCCCGCCAAGGCCTGAGAAGGTCTGCACCGCTCCGCGCCCCACACGATCCGAGTCCACAACGTCCTAAGCCGTTTGATTTGAGGGGGTTGGCCTCCCCGCGCGAGCAGGGGCGGTTTCGTAACCGCACAACCTCATCGCTCGTCTCCATGCATGAGGGCCGGGCCAGCGGCGGAAGCGGCCCGAGCCGCGAGGCTGGCCCGAGGCAGGGAGGGGTGCCACGATGGACCTCAGAGGCATCATCCGCATCGCGACCAGGGCTTTGTTGCGCAACAAGATGCGCAGTGCGCTTACCATCCTGGGGATCATCATCGGGGTGGGCGCGGTCATTTGCACGGTGGCCATCGGCGAAGGCGCTTCCCGGCAGGTGCAGGAGCAGATCAGCAATCTGGGGGACAACCTTCTCTCCATATCCGCCGGCAGCGTCAACCGGGGTGGCGTGCAGATGGGCAGCGCTGCCACCAAAACACTGACCGTCGAAGACGCGCGGGCAATTCAGGAGGAAATCGCGCTCATCAAGTTGATCTCTCCCAGCGTCGGCACGGCGAGCCAAGTCGTCTACGGCAATCAGAACTGGTTCACGCAGATTCGCGGAGTTTCCCCGGAGTATTTGACCATACGACGCTGGCCGCTCGCGGCGGGAAGCGTCTTTTCCGACCGCGACGTGGACGCGGCGGCGAATGTGTGCATCCTGGGACAGACGGTGGTCGAGAACCTGTTCGGCGACGAGGACCCGGTGGGCAAGACCCTCCGCGTGCGAAACCTTCCTTTCGTCGTGATCGGAGTGCTTTCCTCGAAGGGGCAATCCGCCTTCGGCCAGGACGAAGACGACACCATCGTCATGCCGTATACGACCGTGCAGCGGAAACTCGCGGGAATAGACTGGCTGCAGGGCATCCTGTGCTCGGCCGTTTCGCCGGACTCCGTCGCTCCCGCCCAAGCGCAGATCGCAAGTTTGCTGCGGCAAAGGCATAGCCTGCGCCCCAGCCAGGACGACGATTTCATCATCCGCAGCGCCAACGCACTCGCCGAAACGCAGGCGCAGTCGGGCCGCGTGATGACGATGTTGCTGGCCAGCATCGCATCGGTCTCGCTCCTGGTGGGCGGCATCGGCATCATGAACATCATGCTGGTGTCGGTCACGGAGCGCACGCGCGAAATCGGCGTGCGTATCGCCGTGGGCGCCACGGATCGGGACGTGCAACTGCAATTCCTGAGCGAAGCGCTGGTCTTGAGCCTGGCGGGAGGGGCGGTGGGAGTGCTGGTCGGTATCCTCGGCTCGAAAAGCTTGTCCGATATGCTGCATTGCCCCACCAGCATCCCCTTGGAATCGATTGCCATCGCCGTGGTCTTCTCCGCCGCGGTGGGAGTCTTCTTCGGATACTATCCCGCCCGGAAGGCTGCAAACCTCGACCCCATCGAGGCACTCCGCTTCGAGTGACAGTTTCCCGCGAGTGGCGCGAAGAGCGTCGTTCCTGATTTTTAGCCAGGTCTCGCCCGCTGCCCCCTGTCACCCGATACCTGACACCTGCCTTTTCGGTGTACACTCCCAGCAACGCGGATTGAAAAATGCTAATCCCGGGTTATAATGCAGAAGTTTGGGTTACAGGCGCGAGATTTGACGAACGGCCCCGAAATGCGGTCCTCTGAAACGCCCGCGTCATTGACGGAAGGCCAGCTCCTCAGGAACTGGTTTTCGAGGCAATCCAACTGGAGGAGCTGGCGAGCCCTTGCCGATGCCTTGGCACTCCCATACAGTTCACTAAAAAAGTACATTCATGGACGGCCGATTCGCATCCCAGAACATCGAGCTAAAATCTATCGCTTGACGGGAATCGACGCCTATCGAACCGACAGCCCCCCCGCACGTAAGGACACAGAATGTGCCACTCCGTCTGAGGATGACGATCAAAAGAGGAAGCTGGCAATTCGGTTGCGCCAGTGGCTAAGCCAACAAGGAAAGTTCCGCTCCATTGCAGAAATGGCGCGTTCTCTCGGAATTGCAGAAAGCACATTGAGGGACTACTTCATTGGGCGAGCCCTTCCGACGCCCAAGAATCTCACCATACTAAGAGAGGTTACCCAACTTAGTGTTCTGGACGACATTTTGAAGGCTCCAGCTTCCCGGCGACGCGAGCAACGGAAAACAGGAATTGGGCGGGATGGGAAGAGTTTTCTAATTCGTCTGGACGCCGTCATGAAAAGCTTTTCATCACTTTCAGAAGAACTTGAATCTTTCGTCAGGGAGGCTGAAAGGCAATCCGCGACTCATTCCCGGGAACCGGCCGATCAAACCTCATCGGGTCGCGCACGGACCATCACTAACCTCTTGGCGCGGCTAAAAGGTGAGCTGGAATTTTTCAAGGCGGGGTCGGCGGAAGACCGGGAGGCTTTCAGGCAGGCAATACCCGGAGATCAATTAGGATACGTCGTCTCGTTGCTTAAGGCTCTTTGCGATGAAGATACCTTTCGCGAGTGGCTGCATTTTAGCCAGCTTGACCTTACGGAGAAGCGGTAGTGGGCAAACTTCGCATCGGGGACGAATGGAACGCGATCAGCATTATCGCGATGACCCAGACCAATCCGCTGAAGGCCGTTGCCGAATTGGTTGAAAACTCGATCGACGCAGGCGCAAAAAGGGTTGTCATCGTAAGAGAGAAGCAACGCGGCGTACCTGTTCTTACAGTTTCGGACGATGGGCAGGGCGTCCGTTTGAGCGAGCGGGGTGTCCCGGACTTCGAGTACGTGGCGACCCACATCTGCGATTCAATCAAGCGAAAACTTGACGAGGCCCAGAGAAAAGGAATTCAGGGGCAGTTTGGAATTGGCTTGCTAGGCTTTTGGTGCCTGGGCGCCCAGATGACCATGGTCTCCAAGGCCAAGGGGTCCCGGCAGACTTGGCACTGGCGTATGCGGCGGGAGAGCCACGATTACGATGAGCCACAACCCTATCAGCCCGAACGGGACCACTTTGGCGTGGATGTCATCATCTCTGACTTGAGCTCCGCGACAAGAAACATTCTCACAGGCGAAAAGCTAAACAAATACCTCTCATCTGAACTGCGGGATCGGATCAAGGAGTCGGGCATCGCTATCAAGATAAGCGACAGGCTGTATGGAGCGAAAAAAGACTTTACCGTAAAGCCAAAGGAATTCACCGGCGAAAGAATCCGCGACCTCACATTGGTTTCCGTCCCACGATATGGCGAAATTTCCTTCGAGCTCTACCTGAATTACCCCGCCGAAGGCGAGTCGTTGAACGTTAGCGTAAGCAAGTCCGGCACAAGGGTTAAGAAAAGCATACTCGACATTGACGAGTTCAGACATGCACCCTGGGACTTGAACAGGCTAGAAGGCATCATTGATTATCCGCGTTTTAGGCTCGCCCCAGGCACGAGAGAGAACATCGTACCAGACGAACACTTCCAAAAGTTTGTGGAAGGCGTCCGCGGCGTCGAAGACCGCATCCTGCGTGTGGTGAAAGAGAAGGAGAAGGATGTCGAGGAGAAGGCAAATCGGGAGGTTTTGAAGAGCATCCAGAAAGCGTTTGCGGACGCCTGGCAGGACCTCCCAGAAGGTGAGTACGACTGGTTTGAGATTCGAAAGCGCGGGCCCACCCCGGAGCCTCCACCCCCTGAACCGCCTGTGACACCGCCGCCGGTCAGGAAGGAGGAACCAGCGGTTCTTGAGGCTCTTCTCGATCATGTCAAGGTTTTTCCAAAATTGGCAACAGTTCTGGTAAATAACGAAAAGAGATTCACAGCGAAGCCATATGACGCAAAGAACCGGGTAATATTAAGCGATATAAAGTTTGAGTGGTTTGCGCCTGCGGTTCTAGGGTTACTCGAGGCAGGCGAAAACGAAGCCATCTACAAGGCGGGGCCTCAGCAGGGGGTAACGAGTACCCAAGTCCGGTGTAGGCAAGGAAGCATCGAAAAGAGCGACCAGGCTACGTTGGTTCTGGTTCTTGAACGACCAGCGGGCAGCCAATTAGCCAAAGGGCTGCCTCCGCCATTTTTTACTCATGGACCGTCGGACGGGTGGCGCTCCAGATGGAGCCCAAATCCCCCACTGTTGGAAGTCAATGATATGCATAGGGACTATTTATTCACAAAGCCAAAGCGCGCCCATTTCAGCCGATACCTGGCCAAGCTTTATGCTAAGGAACTTGTCCTCCTGAATTACGGCGACGCCGTTAACAACAGCGGTGCTTTGGAACGTCTAATTGAAGTTGTCACCAGGATCGAGCAAAGATTGTAGTTAGCGTCTTTCATCCCGCCGGACGAAATAGCGTTCTCACCTTCCCTCCCACAAAATAGGGGGTAGCCACGGTTGGTGCTCTTTCAACCGTGGGCTTTTTTTCTTCGAAAACCCACGGTTAATCCCTAAGGCAGATTAACCGTGGCTACCACTTCGGCGACAGGATGAGCGCTACGACCGCCGTCGTCCAGTTGCCGTGGTTGTTGGTGTAGGAAGGTCCCCGCATCCAGACCAGCGCCGTCCGCTCGTCTTTCCATTTCGGCACCAGAGGACGCAGGTTATTCACGGTGGAGTTGGCTGTGATGGGCTGCCAGTGCCAACTCGCGCCGCCATCGGCAGTCTCGCCGCGGAAAAGCTCGTAATGCCGCTGGCCATCCGCAGCGCTGATGAGCGGCTTGCCCGTTACCGGGTCGGCATTCGTTGAGATAAACACGGTGTTGGGGTCCTGGGGGTCGAGCGCCACGAGTCCGCTGTAGTCGTCCTCGTAGGGGTAGAGGCGCGTGCCGGCGTAAGCCATTTCATGCACGTGCCACTTGCTGCCGTCCCAGCGGCCGTAATAGTACCGGAGGTCCATTCCGCCCTGTCGCGGCGGCAGCCCGCGGCCATCTTTCTGCACCGAAAAGGCGATGTAAGGGCGGTGCTGATCGTCCAGCTCAATATCCACGGTCCAGGCCACGTTGTCGGGGTCGCCCTGAAACACCTTCGTGAGGTCCCACGAGGCGAGCGGAGCTTCCGTCGAGGTGCTGAGCTTGGCGATCGCCTTGCCATCCGAGGCGTGAATCTCACCGTCGCGCAGAAAGCCGTAATAGATGCTGTTATCGTAGTTGCGCGGGTGGTCCTCGGTGGCGATGAAATGGATGGTCCGCTCGTTGTCGAAGGCGTATTTCAGATAAGGACTGTAGCCGCCCTTGCCCTGCAGTATGTGGCCGCCGTAAGTCCAGGTCTTGCCGTCGGCATCGGAGTACATGTAGTTGGGGTCGTGGCCGATGCCACGGAAGAAGTTGTAGATGCGGCCGTCCGGCATGCGAAACAGGTTCGAGTACGTGGCGTTGTCACCGGCAAACTCTTTGTCCTTCCCCGGCGTCTCGAAAATCTGAGCGTCGCTCCAGGCGAGCGGATCGCCCGGCTGCGAGAATCGGTAATAGACCTTGCGTTCGACGGCATGCTTTGTGTAGACGGCGAGATAGCGACCGTCGGGGAGCACCATGAAGGCCGGGGCGTCGTGGTCGTCCTGCTCGAAATGTCGATGAAGGACGACGTGGTCGGCCCTTCCCGTTTCGATATCGTAAACCGAGATCTCCACGTTGCCCCAGTCGGGCTGGCCCTGGGTGGCGTCAAACTCGCCGAGCGATCGGACCGACCCCACGATGAGCTTGCCTTTATCCACGATGACGCGCTCGTCCATGAACCAGGACCAGGCGCCATTGTCGTTTAGCTGAACAAACGAACCGGCAACGTAGTTGGCGGGGAGTTGCGCGCCGCCACCTGCCGTCCCAAGAGCAGCGATTGCAGCGATGACAATCATGACTCGAACAGGCCGGCTTGCCATTCAACCCTCCGCGCGGAAGTCAGTATACCGGCAAAATGGGGCGCCGCGTGTGGACCGTTTTCCGTGCGTGCCATTGTGGAGCGATGGTCCATGGGTCGGCGTCTGGTTTGACAATCGCTGAAGCGCGACGCCGGGCATCCTAAGCCTTCTTCTGGGAACTCTCCGCAGGCGCGAAGAGCAGGGAAGGCTGGTCGGGGTTCAAGCTGATCACCGGCGCGGATTCAATCGGCTCGGCGATCTTCGCCAGTTCCGGGTATTGCGCGAGCAGTGTTTCCGGCACGGTGACGGGGTTGCCGGTGAGCAGGTGGACCAACTGCAAAGCGTTGGCGATGGCCTTGCCCTGGAAGTGGTTGTTGGTGATGACGTAGGTCGCGTCGGCCTGCTCGGCGATGTTTTTGATGCGCTCCGCCCAGGGCTCGAGTTCCTGCAAGCTGTAGAGGTAGTTGTAACGCTCTTCGGGATGGTCTTCCGAACTGAACCAGTGCTCGTAGTTGCGGCCGTGCAGGCGGACGTAACCCACCGGCGCCGTGGCGCGGGCGCTCGGCGCGATGGAGCGACCGATGACCGGCTGGTCGATGTTGCAGAAGCCTACGCCCAGGTCGGCGAGCATGCGGAAAACCTCG